>Ga0307990_1003859_pt1 | contig 11234 bp, 11 predicted proteins | sample EllFjometagen129_FD_203168 | JGI IMG/M metagenome (GOLD analysis project Ga0307990, IMG submission 203168) | Marine microbial communities from Ellis Fjord, Antarctic Ocean - #129 | ecosystem: Environmental > Aquatic > Marine > Unclassified | place: Southern Ocean | collected 2014-10-08
CAAGTTCCAAATCTGTCAGCAGTTCACAGATAAAAAAAAATGAGCCGAAATTTTTATTAATAAGATTAGAGTTTTTGCCTATCCAACCTAATCCACTTTTAGCTGCCCATGCTCTTTCTAAAACAGGTGCTGAATCTACAAATCCTCTTATATTGACATCTCCTGTATTTTCAATGATATATTGTGAAAGTTGCTTAAGTTTATCTTTTATAACAATATGATAATCTTTTCCATAAGCATATTTTGAGATTTTGTAAGTTCCTACTGGCTTTTTATTATTTTGTTGAGTTTCAGGAGGATAATAATTTACCAGTAAAGAAATTACTGATTTTGTGCCTTTAACTAACAGGCGAGGGTCTAAACGTTTCTCAAAGTTGTTTTCCATATATTGCATTTCTGCATTCATATTTTGTCTGAGCCATTTTTCTAAAACAGGAGCATGGTCTTCTAAAAATTCTGCTTTTGATATTCCGCAAGCCAAGAAACCTAATGATTTTGCCTTATTTTTAATAAGATTAGTATATTTTTCTTTTATGTTTTGTTTTAGAGGCATAAAATATGGGAATTAGAACAAAATTTATATTTAATCGGATTTTGCAAAGAAATTACAAACCAGCAATGAATAGAGACACATCTTAGCATATTTTTACTAATGAACACCTTAAAAAAATAAATAATGTTGTGAGTAGATAAATTAGATATTCGTCTTTGACGAGTTTAAATTAATCAAAAATCAACTAAAACAGGTCTTTTTGTTTATTATGTTTGTTTAGTCCAAGATGTTTATAAGACAGTTCAGTAGCTTGTCTTCCTCTTGGTGTTCTCATTAAATATCCTTGTTGAATAAGAAAAGGTTCATATACCTCTTCTATTGTTCCCGGGTCTTCTGATACAGCAGTAGATATTGTAGATAAACCGACAGGTCCGCCATTAAAATTTTCTATAATAGTAGTAAGTATTTTAATATCCATTTCGTCTAATCCTTTTTTATCAATATTAAGAGCAGACAAGCCGAATAGAGTTATATTAAGGTCTATTTTTCCATTTCCTTTTATTTGTGCAAAGTCCCTTATTCTTCGCAGGAGCAGGTTTGCTATTCTTGGTGTTCCTCTGCTTCGTTGGGCTATTTCCATAATAGAATCTTTAGTGATAGGAACATTGATAATTTTTGCAGAACGTGTTATTATTTTTGCAAGTTCATCAGTATTATAGTAAGACAGACGACAGTTAATACCAAATCTTGATCTTAGAGGTGCTGTAAGCAGTCCTGAGCGAGTAGTAGAGCCAATAAGAGTAAAAGGGTTAAGATTTATTTCTATACTACGTGCATTAGGTCCTGTTTCAATCATAATATCTATTTTGTAATCTTCCATTGCTGAATAAAGATATTCTTCAACAACAGAGCTTAACCGATGAATTTCATCAATAAACAGGACATCATTTTTTTTAAGATTGGTAAGCAATCCTGCTAAATCGCCGGGCTTATCCAATACAGGTCCTGAAGTTACTTTAATGTCAACATCAAGTTCATTAGCAATAATATGAGAAAGAGTTGTTTTTCCTAGTCCCGGTGGTCCGTGTAATAATACATGGTCTAATGCTTCATTTCTAAGTTTGGTGGCTTGAATAAAAATTTTGAGATTGTCTAATGTTTTTGTTTGTCCTACAAAGTCGTTAAAATTATTCGGTCGTAATAAGTTTTCAAACTCTTCTTCTGCTGATGTTAAATTTTTAGCCCTTGAATCAAGATTTTCATTCATTTTTTTATGATAAGATTTATAATTTTTTGTTTTATTTAATATGAGAATTATAAAAAAATGTATTTTTGTCAAATTTACATAAAAAATCTTAATTTATTGAGATTAAAAATAAATTTATTATATACAGATAATATTAAAGTTTACAGTTTTTAGTTTAATGTTTAACTTTTAGACTCTCGGATTTTGTAATAATACTTCGATTCATACTCTGTATAAATTTTAAAACAAACCATAATTATTAACATTAAGAAAATATCATAACATGATAAAGTTATTGCTTATTTAACTTTCTTGAAAAAATATAAGGACTTAGGATATTTAAAGAAATATAAATATTAATGTTACAATAAAGCAATAAGAAACACTCTTTTTGAAAAAAAGTATGAGAAACAATTAATATAAATGTATGATTTTAAAAAAATACTAAAATCCATATCCAATGGAGATAAGAGATCTTTTCAAATACTATACAATTCATTTTGCAATAAAATATATAATACATCACTCAGTTATCTTCAAAACAAACAAGATGCCGAAGAAGTTATGCAAGATGTTTTTATGAAAATTCATCAAAAAGCAGCAACATTTAAAGGAGAATCTTCAGTAAGTACATGGATATATAAAATCACAGTTAATACTTCTCTTAATTTTTTGAAAAGAAAAAAGCGATTTTCATTTTTTAGAATTAGCGAAACGGAAATAAATAAACAAGATTTTGAACATCCTGGAATATTATTGGAGAATAAGGAAAGGGCAAAGATTCTATTTAGGACTATTGATACTTTATCAGATAATCAAAAAACAGCTTTTATTTTAAGTTTTATTGAAGGACTGCCAAGACAGGAAGTGGCAAATATTATGGCAATTTCATTAAAAGCTACAGAATCTTTATTACAGAGAGCTAAAAAAAACCTAAGGGAAAAATTAAATATTTTGTATTATAACGAAGGAAAATAAATAATGAATTGTCTAAAGTAAAAAGTAAACAAAATGGATATAAATAATAATATGAAAGAATCGGAAAAAATTCTATTGGATAGTTTGGATGGAATTGAAAGAGCAATCCCAAATCCAAATCTTTATTTAAAGATTGAAAACAACATATATTCTCCGAAAAACAAAATTATTACAATGGCTGAGCTGAAAATGTTTGTTGCCGCTGCCATTATTTTGATAATCTTAAATGTTTACTTTGCAAATAATTATTTACAAAACAATACAAATGATACAAAAGACTATGAAGAAATAATTTCCCAAACACCTCTTACTTCAAGCTATAAACTTTATGAATTATGAAACAATTACAATTTTATAAATGGGCTTTACTTTTTATGATGATATTAAATATTGGATTAATAAGTTTTTTTATCATAACTAAGCCTAAACATCCTGAATTTCCTCCACCTCCACCAAAAGATTTTAGACCAATAGCTATTGAGATATTGGAATTAGATAGTAACCAGCAATCTTTGTTTTTAGTACTTGCAAAGCAACACAATCAACAAATGGAAACCGTAAGATATAAACAAAAAAATGCATTAAAATTGTATTTTAATAGCTTATTGGAAAACAATAATAAGAATAATGAAGATTCCATCCTAAACGAAATACAAGTATTTGAGAAACAAAAAATAATTCTAACATTCCAGCATTTTGAACAAATAAAATTATTATTAACCAAAGAACAACAAGTTAATTATAAGGAATTTGTAAATAAAACTTTAGGTTTTTTAATTTATGATGAAAAAAAACATCATCCTAAACGAAGGAATTTATAATTAACAATGTCTAACAAGTATTATTATAACTACAAATTTAACTAAATTTTAAAAATTATGAAAAAAATTAACATTTTAGGTCTTATTATTTTAGGGATAACTTTTCATCTATCTGCTCAGAGTTTTGACGGATTTACACTTTATAATAAGCAAAATAACAGCACTGCATATCTGATTGATGAAAATGGAGATATTGCTTATTCGTGGACATCAAGCAGAAACTGTAATTATACAGTTCAACTTAAAGATAATGGGAACATTGTTAGAGGAACGGTTTATAGTGGGAATGTTTTAAACGGTGGTGCAGTAGGTGGATTGATAGAAGAACTTGATGAAAATGAAGATGTTGTATGGGACTTTGTATATTCAACATCAGATTATTGTCAACATCACGATATTACTTTAATAGGTGACAATGTTTTGATTACTGCCTGGGAGGTAAAATCCACATCTGAACTTCAACAAGCTGGCTCATCTGATTACAGCAGTGAAAAATGGCCAACCCGTATTGTTGAAATTGCTCAAAATGGAACTGGAGGTCAGGTTGTTTGGGAATGGAATATTTGGGATCACATGATTCAGGATTATGATTCTTCTAAAGATAATTATGGAGTTGTATCTGATCATCCAGAACTTATAGATATAAATATGATTGTATCAAATTTTCCACCTATTGTTAAATCGGGAGATAGACCTCCTCCTCCAGGTGATATGGGTGATTGGTTTCATGTTAATGGAATTGATTATAATTCTACATTAGATCAAATTGCTTTTTCTTCAAGAGATGCGAGTGAAATATTCATCATTGATCATAGTACAACAACAGCAGAAGCAGCAACTCACTCAGGAGGAAATTCCGGAATGGGTGGTGACATCTTGTACAGGTGGGGAAATCCCGGAAACTACGGAATGTCCGGAACACAAGTAATCCCTGGAGCTGTTCATGATGTACGTTGGATAAAAGATGGACGACCTAATGCTGGCTGGCTTCAGGTATTTAATAATGAGGGAAGTAGTGGAAATTCAACTGTTGATGCTATTGAAACACCAGTGAATGGATACAATTATGATATAGTTGCTGGACAAGCTTTTGAACCTAGTTCATATTCTTGGAGACACAATTGTCTTGATGATGCAGTCGGACAATCTGCTTCAGACAGAATGTCAAATGGGAATACTTTTGTAAACCTTTCGGAAGATTATATGTACGAAGTTGATTCTCTCGGAAATACTGTTTGGATATACAACGGCGGTGGTCCTCCAAAAGCCTTTAGATACGAATGTGCTCACCCTGGAATCATGACCTTATTGAATGATCCTTGTGGCTTAAACAGTATTTCATCATTAGAAATAAAAAAATGGTCGGTGTATCCCAACCCATCAAACGGAGTTTTTACAATAGATGGAATAGCCGGGTCAAACTATACTGTTGATATCATTGATTGTTTAGGAATAATTTTGAAAACACAGAAATTAACAACTAGTATAAATCTTTCTGAATTACAGAGTGGAATTTATATCATGAAAATTTCTGATATTAACGGCGCAATCTCAGCTAAGAGTATTTCACTGATTAAATAAATATGAAATTTAGAATATATTTTGTTTTTATCCTTATGATAGGTAGTAAAAGTTTGTTTGCACAAACAGACTTTTATCATGTAGATACTATACACGAAATCAAACTCTATTTTTATGAAGCAGATTGGGACCATGTTCTTGACAGCCTTTATGTTGATGGCATGAAAGAAAGAACCCTATGCTCGATTCAAATTGATGGAGTTTTATATGATAATGTAGGAATAAGATATAAAGGCTTTAGTTCTGTAAGTATAAACAGAACAAAAAATCCTTTTAATATCAAGCTTGATTACATTATTAATGGTCAGAATCATCAGGGAATTGACAAACTCAAGTTGGGAAATGTTATTCAGGACCCTTCTTTCGTACGTGAAGTTTTAACTTATGAAATTGCTCGTAAATACATGCCTGCATCCAAAGCCAACTTTGCCAATGTATATATCAATGACACTCTTTGGGGACTATATACTAGTATAGAAGCTGTAAACAAGGATTTTGTTTCAAAGCATTTTGGTTCTCGTAATAATGCATTTTTTAAATGCGACCCAGAAAACTTAGATTTATACGGTGAAAATGCCAATCTTGGAAATTCTCCAGGTACTGACAGTTCTGATTATTACACATTGTATGATATGGAATCGGATAATGGCTGGACACAATTGTATAATTTAATTGATACTTTGAATAATCATCCGGAAGATATCCAACAGATTTTGAATGTAGATCGAACTCTGTGGATGCATGCACTTAATTATACTTTAGTGAATTTTGATTCATATATTGGTTATTCTCAAAATTACTATCTGTATCAAGATGATAACGGTAGGTTTAATCCAGTTATTTGGGATTTAAACATGTCATTTGCTAGTTTCAGGCTGGCAGACGCTTCCGAATTTTATGATGGCTTTACCATTCAAGAGGCTTTTACTTTGGATCCGCTAACACACTACAATTCATTTTCTGTTTACGAAAGACCTCTACTTAGGAACTTATTAGAGAATGATAGAAATAGAAGAATGTATATAGCACATATTAGAACAATTGTAGAGGAAAATATTACAAATCAGGAATACGAAAATAGAGCAATTGATATAAGAGCAAATATTGATACTTCCGTTCAAAATGATACAAACAAATTTTATTCCTATCAAGATTTTATAGATAATCTCGACAACACTGTTTCAGATTTGATTGATTATCCTGGCATTACAGAGCTAATGGAAAATAGAGAACAATATTTGTCAACATATCCTGGATTTCAGGGAGCACCAGATATAGATTCAATCCAGCATTTACCAGAACCAGTGTTTTTGTATGATGATTTATACATTACTGCTAAGATAGAAAATGCTTCTTCTGTATATTTATTCTATAGATTCAGCTCAAATGGAGTATTTCAAGAAGTAGAAATGCTTGATAATGGATTATTAAATGATGGAGCTAGTGGTGATGGAACGTATGGAGGTATGATTTTAGTTAATGGAAATACTATACAATATTATATTTATGCTGAAAATGATTCTGCCGGACGATTTTCGCCTGAAAGAGCAGCGTATGAATTCTACACCATTCAAAGCCAAATTCAACCAGGCGATTTGGTAATCAATGAACTGGGGGCAAACAATACCATGATACCAGATCAAGATGGAGAATATGAAGATTGGATAGAGCTTTATAACCCAGGACTTAGTGATATATCAACCAGTGGGCTCTTTTTAAGTGATAATTCAAATATTCCGGCAAAATGGCCTTTACCAGATGTGATAATACCGGCTGACGGATATTTGGTTATATGGGCAGATGAGGATAGTCAGCAAAATGGTTACCATGCTAATTTCAGATTGTCCTCTTTAGGAGAAGAAGTAATACTTGCTTATGGTGACAGCACCATAATTGACAGTGTGTCTTTTGGAGTTCAGACAGCCAACGCCTCTTATGGTAGATATCCCAATGGAATTGGTGATTTTACTGCACTAATCCCTACTATTGGTGCAAATAACGATTATGCGGATGTTGATGAGAAATTTGTAGAAAATCAATTTTCTTGTTTTCCAAACCCCTTTGGAAACAGAATAGTTATTAAGCATCAACTATCAAAAAAATCAACACTTGAACTTATTGACATTAGCGGTCGATTGCTAATGAGGCAATCCATATTAAAAGATGAAACTTCCATTGTTCTTAACACATCTTCTCTAGCAAAAGGAGTCTATTTTATAAAATTGTACAATACCGATTATATCGAATCTATGAAAATAATTAAAACTCAATAATATGAAAAATTTATACATACTTATCGCATCATTATTAATTTTTGGTTTAGCTCAGGATCAAACATTTACAAATTACACCACTTCAGATGGTCTGGTTGATAACAATGTAAATTGTGTTGTTGTGGATGCACAGGATAATGCATGGTTTGGAACATCATATGGAATATCAAAATTTGATGGAACTACTTGGACTACATACACTGTAGCAATGGATTCTGGGCTAGTAAACAACTCAATTTTTACTATATGTGTTAGAGCAAATGGAGATGTATGGGTTGGGTCTGATTTTGGAGCTAGCAAATACGATGGGAATTCATGGACTACATATACCGAAGCAGATGGACTGGGAGATCCCCGCGTGAAAATCATCGAGGAAAATCCAAATGGTGAACTTTGGTTTGGTGACTATGATGGGCTTACAATTTTTGACGGATCAAATTGGACTAGTTATACCATGACTGATGGACTACCATTTGGAGGCATAGTATCAATTGATTTTGATTCGAATGGTGATGCCTGGATGGGATCAGGCTTAGGTGGTCTTATAAAATTCGATGGAACAAGTTTTACAGAATATACAGAAGATGAAGGTTTACTAAATGACATAGTACGGTCTGTTGCTGTTGATGCAAACGATAACAAATGGGTTGGAACAGTTGAAGGTGTTACTAGATTCGATGAGAATAATAATTTCGTGGAAAACCACACAATAATGTATGTATTACCTGCACCAGATACCTTAAACCCAACTGTTGATGTGGAAATCAATTCTTTAGGATGTGTATGGGCTGGTATTTATGTTGATTATCTGGTAACTGAAGGAGGAATAGCTTTTTATAGTGGTGGACAATGGACTGGTTTTGATGTGTCAGATGGATTAATAGGCCCGGTAATTAGGGATTTGGAAGTAGATTCACAGGATGACCTATGGGTAGCCACAAGCACAGGAGTATCAAAAATTTCTGATTACTCGGGAGCTTCAATCAATGAGTTCTTAATCAATGAGTTTAATGTTTATCCGAACCCTGTAAATGACAGATTGTTCATTCGTTCAAAACTAACTATAAAAAATGTTATGCTTTTTGATTTATGTGGTAAATTACTCAAAAATCAAAATATTACTGAAAACGAAGTAGAGATAATGATGTCAGAATATCCTAAAGGAATGTATTTTTTAAGAATAACAATAGATTCGCAAACTATTTCCAAAAAAATAATTGTACAATAGAAAGCTCTTATGCTTCAACAAACCCAGCTGGCGCTCGTTTATAACGAGTGCCGATAAAGAATTAACAATATTTGGCTGGTGTTTAATGCCAAGTCATCTTCATATGATTGCCCGAGCTGATGGTAGTCAAAATTTATCAGAGATATTACGGGACTTTAAAAAATATACGGCGAAAGCGATTATTCAACAAATAAAAGAAGATGCTGAAAGTAGAAGAGAATGGCTTTTAAATCATTTTGAATATGCAGGCAAACGATTAAATCGCATAAAAAAGTATAAATTTTGGCAAGATGGGAATGAGGCAAAAGAAATATTTAGCAATTCTTTTTTCTACCAGAAGCTGGAATATATTCACAATAATTCTGTAGAAGAAATGATTGTAGCATGTGCAGAAGATTACCTATTCAGTTCGGCAAGAAACTATGCAGGTTTAGATAATTTATTAGATGTTGTACTTGAATCAAGCAAATTGGTAACATATAATTAAAAATTATAATCCGCCAACTGGCGGATTAGTTAAATAGGCACTCGTTACAAACGAGCGCCAGCGGGGATGCTTATGGTGTTGATAGTTGTTCTAATTCTGTTTTATCTTGCCCAATATTTCAAGGAATGAATCTTTTAAATAAAGATTCAGGATTTTGTGTTAGTAGTAAGATATATAGAAGAGGTTTGCTTACAAACATAAACGAGGAAAAAAAACAAAAAATTAAAATTTTTCCAAATCCATTTAATGATAAAATAATAATAACTTTATCATCAGATATTGATATTTCAGAAATAATTGTTTACAATTCAATAGGTCAAGAAATTGTAAATAAACCAAAATTAGAAGGTAATCAATTAATAATTAATCTAACACAAGAACCTAATGGTTTATATTACCTAATAATAAAGGATAATAATAAAATTATACAAACAAAAAAACTAATAAAACTCTAAGATTATGAAAAATACATTTTTATTAATAGGTATATTTTTTATACAGAATATATCTTTTTCTCAGACTATAGGATGGTATAAGCAAAATTCAGGTACAAATAATACTTTATATTCTGTTTATTGTATTAATGCTGATACAGTTATAGCAGTTGGGGAAAATGGAACTATAGTAAGAACTATTGATGGCGGAGTGCAATGGGACTCGGTTTATTCGGGAACTACAAATACTTTAAGGTCAGTAAAATTTGTTAACAAAAATATAGGATATGCTGTTGGAAGTTTAGGAACCATACTTAAATCAACCAATAGTGGAGTAAATTGGTTTAATATAGGAATTACTACTAATATGACTTTATTAGACATTCACTTCATAAGTTCTGATACATGTTGGATAGTTGGCGGAAATGAACAAAGTATAATGTTTCCTATAGGTAATAAAGGTTTAATATTAAAGACAATAAACGGGGGAACAATCTGGATAGTGGATTCAACATTTAATAAAGTATTACCTTCTGTCTTTTTTGTTAATAAAGATACAGGATATATAACAGGAAATAATGATACAGCAAGCATTTTAGAAACAACTAATGGAGGTAATGACTGGAATTATATTTACATAGATACGGTTACTTCTTATAATTTTTATTTTTCTACAATTTATTTCAGTAACGCAAAAACAGGATATCTTATTGGGAAATATGGATTATATAAAACAAATGATTACGGCAATACATGGAATGAAATAAACAACCAACATTCTATTCGGTCATTTTATGTAATTGATAGCTGTTTGTTATATTGGTCATGGATTGATATGGGTGCATGCCAGATATTTAAGCAAGATGTTTGTTTAAGTCAAATAAACGGGGAATTATACGGAAATTTTTGGGACTTAGATTTTGTTAATAAAGATACAGGATATGCAGTTGGTTATAATTATCAAGGTGGCATAATTTATAAACGGGGATTTATAGAAAATATTCAGAAAATTGAAACAAAAAGATTCTCAATTTACCCTAACCCTTTCAAAGATAAAACAATAATTACTTTTAATTCAAAAATTATAAATAATAACGATTTAAATGTTTCAATTTTTAATTCATTAGGGAAAAATATAATGGATATTGAAAAAGTAAAATTAATAAATGATTACCAGTTTAAAATTGATTTAAGTAATTATAAACCAGGTCTCTACTATTTAGTGATTAAAGATGAACAAAAAATTATTCAAATTGATAAACTTATAAAACTCTAAGATTATGAAAAAAATATTACTCCTAATAATTCTGCTTTTATGCAGATTTGTTAGTTATGCAGATTATACAGATTCTGTAACAACAAATTCAAACGAACTGGAATTTACAACCCAAAATGGTTATGATATAGTAACTATAAATAATGGTTATTATACAAAAGAAATCAGTGAGCCGCAATTACCTGTAAAAATATTTAGATTTGTTGTACCAATTGATAAAAAAGTAAAAAATATAGTAATCAGCTGGCGCTCGTTTGTAACGAGTGCCGATAAAAATGTCGTTTGTAACTACATTAAGGCATTAGAACTAAAATTATTAATTTATAGAAAATTTTTTATTTAATTATGTCAGACAAATACAAAATACGGGACAAAGAAAGGGCTTATTTTGTTACATCAACAGTTATAGATTGGATT
>Ga0307990_1003860_pt1 | contig 11232 bp, 7 predicted proteins | sample EllFjometagen129_FD_203168 | JGI IMG/M metagenome (GOLD analysis project Ga0307990, IMG submission 203168) | Marine microbial communities from Ellis Fjord, Antarctic Ocean - #129 | ecosystem: Environmental > Aquatic > Marine > Unclassified | place: Southern Ocean | collected 2014-10-08
GACCTACGATTTGCCGGCCCGTTGGAATGTCATCCTGGCTTCGACATATGCCGCCCGCCTCCAGCCGTCGGAAAGACCAGGATTCATGGTGCGCTCGCTGGTGTTTTCGGCCTCGCCAGGCCGACTGCATGCCCCCAATTACGAAACGCCTTGACCCTCTCCGGCGGGGCTGCTACGCTTAGAAATTAGCTTACTGAACCATGATTCCAGGAGAGCATTCATGCCCGCGCAACCGTTTATTGATTTGGCTTTGCTCGACTTCGACAACGTGGTCGCAGACCGCGAGGGCATATACAAGGTCAACCCGCACCGATTCGAGTTTGCCCAACTCGACGGGATTCTCAAGTTGGACCACGAGGCGGGCGTGATTGCCGGCTATCGCGACGTCAAGGCCGATGAGTTTTGGGTACGCGGTCACATTCCGGGCCGACCCATTTTCCCGGGCGTGCTGATGATTGAGACGGCTGCCCAACTGGTCAGCTACTACGTTATGAGCAAACAGCCGGACAAGGGTTTCCTGGGCTTCGGCGGGGTTGATAGCGTGAAGTTTCGCGGCTCAGTCGAGCCGGGCAAGCGCATTATCATGCTCGGCAAAATGGTCGAGATGCGCCCGCGCCGCTGCATAGGTGACACCCAGGCGTTCGTAGATGGCAAGATGGTCTACGAAGGGCGGATAATGGGCATGTGGGTATAAGCCAATGGCTGGTCCGATTCCCAGCAGCGACCTGGCCGGGATGTTTGATGGCCGGGTGGATGTGGCAGCGCCGCTGAGTGACGAGCAGCTTCGTGAAATCCCCACCAAACGTGGCGTGTTCCTCCTGACGGCAGAGGACGACAGGCCGATCTTGCTGACCACGGCAGCGTCCATCCGCAGCCGACTTCGAGGCCGGCTCGACGAGAAGGACCCCGAACACTCCAGCCGTTCCGCCGACCTGCGGACAATCACACGGGCTGTCCATTGGAAGCTTGCTGGCGGGCGTTTCGAGACTGACTGGCGGTACCTCGAACTCGCCCGGGCGATCTGGCCCGGGTCATACACCAGGTTGCTTTCGTGGAAGCCGCCGTGGTTCGTTCACGTGGACTCGGCCGAGGAATATCCGCACTTGAAGCGGACGCGGGATGTCTTTGCGGCGCGGGGGCGATACGTCGGGCCGTTCGAGACCGCCCGCTCGGCCGAGAAGTTCATCGAGATCGTCCAGGATGCCTTCGACCTCTGCCGCGATATTCAATGTCTTCGCCGTAGTCCCAACGCACCTCGCTGCTCTTACGGCCAGATGGGTCGGTGTCTGTCGCCTTGTGACGGAACGATCGGTATGGATGAATATCGCCGTCAGGTCGCCCTGGCCGCGGACTTCGCAGCCGGGCTGCGAACCGAACGCGTCGAGCAGTTGCGGGACCTGATGCAATCGGCGGCGCGGGAGTTGAAGTTCGAGCAGGCATCGTCGCTGAAGGCCCGTCTTGGGCGGATGGCGGAACTGGAAGCGCCCGCGTACCGCCATGTCTCGACGGGCGATGAGTTCCGCTTCCTGATGTTCCAGCCGTCGGGAAGCCGGCGACGGGTGAAAGTATTCCTAGCCGACCGCGGCGCAGTCCAGCAGGCCGAGCCTTTGGAGTATCCGTTGGATGCGAAGAAGGTCCAGCGTCGCATCGACCGGATGGGGCGTTTCCTGGCCGGGGCCGGTTCGCGCTCGCCCGACGAGGCCTACCGATGGCGCATGGGCCTGGTTGCTCGCGCTTTGTTTGTCGGCCTGTCGCAGGGGGGGCTGCTGATCCGCTGGAGGCAGGATCTGTCGGCTGAGGAAGTTGGCCAGGCCATCGCCGCAAGCGCCGGTGAACTGGGCCTGTCGACGAAGCTCCGGGCTCGAAAGAGCAAGAGCAACGCCCCGGAAAATGATCGATGATTGCCGTGGCCCCTGGTTGGCGGAAAAAAGCAGAAGCAATAGCATTCTCTCGCAGAGTTCGCGGAGAACGCTGAGAGTAAATAAAACAATATCTCATCTTCTCCGCGACCTTTGCGCCCTCCGCGAGAGACGCTGTTTCTTCGCCCCTGCGTCCGTTCTATGGGAATTACCTGCCCGCCTCGGGTATAATGCCAATCGGCGTTAACCCGAATCTGGGGCATTGATGAATCGAGTTGCGGGCAATATGCGATCGTGGTTTCCTCGTCGCCGCGGGCGGCACTGGCGGTACGTATCTCCGCACCGGCGCGGTGCGGGCGTGGTATTGCTGGCGCTGTTGACGGTGGGGGTCGGTGCGTACGTGATCGTGCCTCCAGTGATCAACAACTGGACCCGCACCGAGGCGGCCGCCTACCTTCAGTCGATTACGGGCGGGCGGGTCAGCATAAAGGACGCCCGATTCAACCTTTTTGGCGGCATAGAGATAGGCCCCGTAACTCTCGATGCGCCCAACAGTACGCCGGTGCCCGGCGAGCATCTCTTCCAGGCCGATACCGTGGTGCTTCGTTACCGCCCGTGGAGTTTGATTTCCAAGGGTCGGCTGGAGCCCACGGAGATCATTTGCATCGGCCCGTCGGTCACGCTGGGTTTTGATCCCGAGAAGGGGCGGTTCACGTTCGAGGAGTTCATTGCCCATCTCAGCAAGTCGAGGTCCGCAGACGGCAAGGTGCTTGACGTGGACAATCTGCCGGTGATTTCTTTTCGGGATATTCGGCTAAGCGTTTTGGCGTCAAAGAAGTTGTTGAGCATTACAATGATCCCGCAGGACGGCGTGTACAGTATCGTCATCGAAGAACTGCGAGCAGAGAAGGAACCCATTCGCGCGACGTGGCGGCTGGACCTGGCCACCGGTGAGGTCGAACTTGTCGAGGGCACGGTTCCGGAGATTGACTATACCGATACCATTCTGCCGGAGCAGTTTGCCAAGTGGCGCAAGCTTTACAACATCCAGGGCAAGGTGGTGCTCAAGGGCCGACCCGCATCGGCGACGAGCCAGGCGTTTCTCGATGCGGAGTTGACCAAGGTATCGCTGCGATTTCCCCGTGAGCAAGGGGGGATGGAGATGTCCGACGTTTATGGCACGTTGACGTTCCGCGCCGACGGCGTGACAGCGAGGAACCTGACCGGTCGCCTTGCCCAGGCGGGCGATGCTGCCTTTACGCTTTCGGGCCAATACGGAGGCTATGACGCCAACAGTCCGCTCGATCTTAGAATTACGGCATCCGGGATGATCGTCCCAGGGGCCGACATTGCAACGGGCTGGCTGGCCCGAACGCTTGCGACAGTCAACAACTCGTTCAAACCGGTCGGCAAGTTCGACCTGGACCTCAACATCCGCCGAATGGCTGACGGGCAGGTCGAGTTCCACGGCACGGCCAGGCCGCTGGGAATGTCCATCACCTACGACCAGTTCCCATATCCCGTCGATGATGCGAGAGGCACACTGGTTTTCGACGGCGACGCCAATGGCCAACGGGTCACGCTCAAAGACGTCCACGCTTGTCACGGCTCGGCGAAGCTGGTCGTTACCGGCAGGGCTGGCCTGCGGAAGAAGGACGCCTATGACGTACGGGTTAGCGCCGAGGACCTTACGCTCGACGAACCGCTTCACCAGGCCATCCCCGCCGCTCAGCGCCCCATTTGGGACGACTTCAGCCCGACCGGGCTCATCGGCGGCGTCAAGTTCCGCATATGGGCCAGCCACGGCGACGATCCTGACCCGGGCATCGATATGACGCTGTCAATGGACGGCCGATGTTCGATGGAGTACAAGGGCTTCCGCTATCGGCTGGAAAAGCTGGCCGGACAGGTTCGCCTGGCCGACAACGCCGTTGCCGTCGACAGCGTCAAGGGACAGCGCGGACCCATGCGCTGCACCGTAGATGGGACGGTATCGGGCCTCAGCGGCCCGCGCGGGCAGACCAACCTCACCATCGAGGCCACTGACGTGCCGCTCGATGCCAATCTCATCGCCGCGATGCCCATTTGGGCCCAGCCCGAGATGTCGAAAATGGACATTGCAGGCCGGGCTGATCGCGTGTCGGCCTGGGTTCGCCAGCCGGCGAATCAGCCGCTGGATTTCCGTGTTGTCGCCAACATCAAGGACACGTCGTTTCGTCCTGCGGGCGCGCCGTATGAGATCAGCGACGCCAACGGTGTGCTTACCGTCCGTCCCACCAAGGTGACCATCGAGCGGTTGCAGGCTCGCCACGGTGGCATGCCTGTCCATGCAAGCGGGCAGATCCTGCTTGACCCCAACAACCTTGGCCTGGACCTGCTTCTCAAGACGACGAAAACGAAGCTTAACGATGAGCTTTTCAAGGCCCTGCCGCCAACGCTTCAGAAAATATGGACGAGACTGGCCCCCAGTGGACAGGCCGACGTGGAGTTGTCGATTAGAACCGGCATGGCCGATCAGAAGCGACCGATCGACTATCGGCTGGTGCTGGACGCTCGCGGCGTGGGCATGCGGTATGCCGCGTTCCCGTATGGGGTGACTGAAATTACCGGTCGAGCCATCGCCACGCCGGATGAGATTCGCCTCATCGGTCTTGCAGGCCGACATGGAGACGCCAGGCTCACCGCCGAGGGCAAGATACTGTTTACGCCTGAGGCTGAGACAGCCGACCTTGTCATTCGCGGTTCGAACGTGCCGTTTGACAAGGCATTTCTGGGTGCTTTTCCGGCCTCGCTGGCTCCGCTGGTCAAGCGGTTTGAACCGGGCGGGCTCTGCCACCTGGATATCAAGCGATTGCTGGTAGTCCAGCCGATTGGCGAGTCAAAAACGCCGGCAGGTTCTACGAGCGCCCCGGCCACGATGCCTGCCTCGGCGCCCGCCACGACTCGCCCGTCCGAAGGCCCGGTTGGGAACTGGATGATTGATGGTCGCGTTATCGTCGATTCCGCCACGGTGGATATCGGCTTGGGCCACAAGACTTTGTCGGGCGTCGTGACCGGCACGGCCTCCCAGAAGGGGAAGGACCTGTCGGTCGACGCCGCCATCGAGTTGGAGAGTGTACGCGTCGGCAAGCAGCAACTGACGAAGCTATCGGGCCGGCTTTCCAAGAAGCCAGGCGGCAACATGATGCGGCTGACGGACCTTTCGGCCCTTGCCCACGGGGGGCAGGTGGCGGGTTTCGCGGAGATTCGCCTGACTGATCCGCAGGAGTTTGGCCTGAGCCTGTCGGTTCGCCAGTTGCGGCTGGAGGACATGGTAGCTTCCGTCGCCGGTGCCGCAGCCGCAGCCGCCATGAAGGACAAGGTCAAGGGCCTACTGACGGGCAACGTGCAGTTGACCGCCGTCGAGGGCGAAAATCCGCGGCGTCAGGCGTCCGGCGTGCTCAAGGTTACTCGCGGCGAGTTGTACAGAATGCCGGTCATGCTGGGCCTGCTGAACGTCTTGTACCTCAAGCTGCCGGGTGACACCGCCTTCACGGACGCCGAGCTCAAATACCACCTTCGCAACAATAATCTGATCTTCGACGAGATATACCTTCGCGGTCCGGCGCTGTCGATGGTGGGTTCCGGGCGGTTGGACACGAAGACCGAGAAGCTGGACCTTACGTTCCTTTCAGGCCCGCCGCAGAAGCTGCCGCGCCTGGTGGGTCTCAGTGAGTTGCTCGAGGGCATCGCACGCGAGTTGGCGGAGATCCGCGTAACCGGCACGGTGGCCAAGCCGCGAATGAAAACATTGCCTCTGCGAAGCCTCGACCGACTGCTCCGCGACCTGATGAACCCTGGCCGTGGAAGCTGAGAGTCGCTATTATCTCCTGCTTGAATATCCGCGGAGCGGACAGCGCGGCGGCGCCAGGCGCTGCATCGCAGTGAACCCTTCCGCAAGACAAACTCATCGAGGAGATCATTGGATATGGCAAAAGCAAAGGTGGGCATCATCGGCGGCAGTGGCCTGGGCGATGCTCTGGCAAAGACCCAGGGCCAGGCCGTGGAGGTCGATACGCCCTTCGGAAAACCCTCGAGCCCAATAGTCCAGGCAAACTGGGACGGTACGGACATCGCCATCCTCCAGCGCCACGGCGTAGGACACGTATACAACCCCTCGACGGTCAACTACCGCGCGAACATATTCGCGCTCAAAGCTCTCGGCTGCACTCACGTGATAGCCTCAGGCGCCGTCGGCTCGCTTCGCGAGGAGATTCGTCCCAAGGACCTGGTCATCTGCGACCAGGTAATCGACAAGACCCACCAGCGGGCCGGCACGTTCTTCGATGAGCACCTCGTCGCTCACGTGGAGATGGCCCTGCCGTTCTGCCCGGTGCTGCGACAGCATCTCGTCGCCTGTTCCGAGGCGGTGAGCACTCACGTTCACGCGGCGGGCACTTACGTTTGCATGGAAGGCCCGGCCTTTTCGACGCGGGCCGAGAGCGAGATGCATCGGAGTTGGGGAGCCGACGTTATCGGCATGACTTGCATGCCCGAGGCCAAGCTCGCTCGCGAGGCCGAGCTTGCCTACGCGGTGGTATGCCTGGCGAGCGACTACGATTGCTGGAGGCCGATGCCCAAAAACCTCGACCGTCACGAACTGCTCAAGGAGATCATCGGCAACCTTACCGAGGCCACGCAGAACGCCGTCGAGCTTATCAGGGCAGCGCTGTCGCGATTCGGCGAAATTGCCGACGCCCCCACGCCCGCACATAGCGCCCTGGAGATGGCCATCTGGACAAATCGAGACCTGCTCGATACCGACGCCGCCAGGAAGAAATACGGGGTGCTCGTGGAGAAGTATCTCTGAGAATTACTGACTGATGTTTCGCACCGGGTCGACGCGATTGGTTGTCGGCCGGTGGAGGCGGACGGTGATTATGAGCACCTTCATGCCGGGATTGCCCTGCCGGGCGGCCTGTTGAGCGACCTGCGAAGTAGGGGCGGTTCCGGTTCCCCTTTGCCAGGCCATCACCTGCGAGTTGTTGGCGAGTCGCTGGAGTTCGGCGATGTGGTAAGGCTCGGTCGTCGGGCGGGATTTCGGGCCAGGCTTTTCGTCCCGGGCGCTCTGCGAGGAGTGCGGCGCAGCCTTCGGCAGGCTGAACTCCGGACGGGTCAGCTCCCCCGCGCAAAGCCCACTCGCTGATTCGTTCAAGTGGTTTCTAGGGCGGAGGTCGCCCAGCCTTTTTGTCACGGCCGCGATGTGGCCGGGCCGTGCCACAACGACTAATCGCAGCTCATCGACGCCGCCGGGCGATCGGTAGAACATCTCTCGCTGACTTGGGGCACGTTTGGCCGACGGTGACGATGGTGCCGGTGGTGTCGACGCGGCGGGTTCGGGGGTCGCAGCCCGGCCGCGAAGGGCCGCGACTGTTTCTGTCCCGCAGGCGTCGAAATCGGCGAACTTGGCGATAGTCTCCGCGCCGCCGGCCGTTCTGACGATTCCCGCCGAGGCCAGGACCGTCTCGACTTCCTTGGCGCCCGCTCCCAGGTCCGCAACGGAAAGCTTCAGTGTGCGGGCATGGCTGTTGTCCCGACCGAGCGCAACGCCCAGGTGTTTCCGTAAGCCATTGCCGTCGCGTCTTTTGCCGTATAGTTTCCCGTTGGGCTTCATGCTCGGACGCGCTGAAACCTCCGCTCTCTTGCCGGGCGATGGTGCAGCCGAGGGCATGGGCCGTCCGCTGGCGCCCTTGGCGAAGCGGTCTTCATTTCCAGCGATCCCAGCACGTTCGGACGCGGTGGGGGCATTTTCGCCCTCGGCGGCCGTGACGGTCGGTGTTTGCTGGTTGGCGATGCTCAGCGCCCCCGGTGGCGCGGGCGCGCGCATAAAGCTCTGCAAGGCCACTCCGGCCACAACGGCTATTAGCAGCACGGCCGCGGCAGCCGACGCCAGGCGGAGGATGCCCCGGGCCATTCGCTCACGGGCGACATGTCGCATCAGCCCGCGGCGTTTGGCTTCGGCGATGACTTTGGCTACGAAGTCTTGCTTCGGCTTGGCCGGCTCGAGCGCTCGCAGAATGGTTCGGACCCGCCGAAGGTCGTGGAGTTGCCTGGCGACTTCGGGGTTTTCGATTACGGCGCGGTCCACCCATTTTGCCACGTTGGAGGGCAATTGTCCGTCGAGGTAGGCGGAGAGTTCCACCGAAATGTCCGTTTGGCTTGTCATGACGCTGTTTGCCCCTGCCAGGGGGCGGTCCTTAGCTCTATCTCTATCGTCATTCTACCGCGTCGAGGACCCTATTATCACGTGGTTTGGTCCAGATTATTGCCTTTGTTCCATCTCGTTAGACGGATATCCCGCGCTCAGGTTCCCGTCTACTTGTGCGAATCCCAGGCGTCGCTGTAGCGCAACAGAAATGGCCAGGCCGCGGCGCAGGGCGTGGTTCGCGTAACACCTGCTCGGTGGGGCACTACCCACCAACTCATCGGTTTGTGGCCGGTCCAACTGCCGAAAACTTCGGCAGGCGCCGCGCGAAGTGAGCATATGACATAAGTCATCGCGCACAGCACGCCGCCGATTGATGTCAGTTCGCCGCGCGGACCTGCGGAACGCTCCTTTCACAGACGTTTCCGCGCGCGCTTGCGAACCACCGGAAATGTACGATTTGCCTGACCGCAGGCAAATCTATCGAGATACTACTTCTTGGGCACCAGCCATATGTTCCGATAAAATACCGGATTATCGTGGTTCTGAAGCAAGAGCGGGCCACCGGCGGGGCTCTCCCTCATGCCGTTGCCTGTCTTGTTATCCAGACGAAGATTGTCGTGGATAAGCACGCCGTTATGGCGAACGGTCAGTGAGATGTTCTCGACCTTTTTGCCGTCTTTCCACTTGGCGGCTGCGAATTCGATGTCGTACGTCTGCCACGTCAGAGGTGGGTAGCACATGTTAAGCAGCGGTGCGACCCTGCGGTAAAGCCCGCCGCAATCACCGGTTCTGCCGGCCAGGCCGAACGAATCGAGCACCTGCACTTCGTAGCGACGCTGGATGTACAGCCCACTATTGCCCCGACCCTGCCCGCGCGAGGCAGGCTTGAACGGCAGGAGGAACTCCAGGTGCAGCTTGCAGTCGGGCAGGTTCTCTTTGGTCATCGTGCCGACCGCGAGAAGTTTGCGCTTGTCCATCTTACCGTTCCGCCACGCATTTGTGTTCGTGCCGTCGAAAAGAACGATTGCTCCGGCAGGGGGCTTGGCGCCGAGCGTGGGGCTCTTGCGGACGATGCGTTCGCCGACAATCTTCTCGCCTTTGTCGGTTCGGCCGATGAGCCTGCCGTTGTCGATGACGGCCTCGTAATTGCCGGGTCCGCCGTCGAATACGCACTTGCCATCCTTCATTTCCCCGGCGATTTCGACGCGTTTCTTATCGCGAGTGTATCCATCGCCTGGCAGGCCCGCTTCGAGGAACGCGGCGATGAATTTTCCTGCGCCTGTCGCGCGGACCTGCACGCCGATTTTATTCTTGCCTGCCTTGGCGACGTACTCGCCCTGCAGACGGTAGTCCGGTCCGGCCTGGTTGGCGTCGAGAAAGCAGGGCTCTGGCGGCCTGGGGGGCCTTGGCTTCCTGGCGGCTGTTTTGGCGGGGGCTTTCCTGGTGGTATCGGCGGCAGGTGCGGCACTCGCAAGACTTACCGCAATCGCGGCCCCGGCCAAGATGGACAATATCGTTCTTGTTTTCATGTTGATTTCCTTACTAAAAGCATGCGAATCAGGGCATCCGCCTGTCATTTCGTCAAGGGCAGTGCCCTCGATAATTTAACACGCAGGCTTGGCGTTGGTACATAGTCCTTTTGATATTCATGACATTTTCGGCATTGGGGGCTTGAACATCTGATCATTCCTTCCGCTTTGCCGTAGTTTGCCTCTTCCGCGAGGGCGTTGGCTTTGGTAAACTTAGTAACCCATGTTTGAATCGCTGACAGACAAGTTTACCGGCGTGTTCCGGAAGATGTCCGGCCGCGGGCGGATTTCGGAGCAGAACGTTCGCGACTCCATGCGCGAGGTGCGTACGGCACTGCTGGAGGCGGACGTCCACTACAAGGTCGTCACGCAATTCTGCGAGGACGTGGTGCAAAAGGCTCTCGGGCAGGAAGTTATAAAGAGCCTCCACCCCGGGCAGATGATGGTCAAGATCGTCCACGACGAGCTTGTGGCGCTCATGGGTCCGGTGGATTCGCGGATATACTACGTCAGCCCGCCGCCGACGATCATCATGATGGCGGGCCTTCAGGGCGCCGGCAAGACCACCACTTGCGGCAAACTCGGCAAGAAAATTCTCGCCGCGGGCAAGAGCCCCATGCTGGTCGCCTGTGACCTTCAGAGACCGGCCGCGGTCGAGCAACTCAGTATCATCGGCGAGCAGATCGGCGTGCCCGTTTTCCGCATCGAAGGCGAGAAGAATCCCGTCCGCGTCGCGCGAAAGGCCGTCGCCTGGGCCCAGCAAAACGGGCGTGATGTCGTCATTGTGGACACCGCCGGCCGGCTTCACATCGACACGGAAATGATGAAGCAGGCTGAGGATATCGCCAAGGCGGTCAACCCGCACCAGATATATCTCGTCTGCGATGCGATGACAGGCCAGGACGCCGTCAACTCCGCACACGAGTTCAATGAGCGACTCGAACTCGACGGTGTAATCCTCACAAAATTCGACTCCGACGCACGCGGCGGAGCGGCTTTGAGCGTTAAATCCGTCACCGGAAAGCCCGTGAAATTCATCGGTGTCGGCGAGAAAATCGACGACCTCGAAGAGTTCCATGCCGACCGCATGGCCGGGCGAATTCTGGGCATGGGCGATGTCGTTTCGCTCGTTGAAAAAGCCCAGCAGCAGTTTGACGCAGGCGAAGCCGCCAAGATGCAGGAGAAGATGGCCAAGGGCCGCTTCACGCTCGATGACTTCCTCGCCCAGATGCGCCAGATGAAGAAAATGGGCCCGCTGAAGGAAATCCTCAAGATGATGGGGATGGGCGGGGCCGACATGGCCGGCATGGTCCAGGGCGACGAACTCAAGGGTATGGAAGCAATTATACTCTCCATGACGGCCGCCGAACGCGAGGATCCCAACGTTGTCGAGGCGTCTCGCCGACGGCGTATCGCGAAAGGCTGCGGTGCCGACCCCCAGGATGTATCCGGGCTCATCAAGCAGTTCAACATGGCCGCCAACATGATGAAGCAAATGTCCAACATGGGCATGCGCGACCGCATGAAGTTTGCCCAGCAGATGGGTCAGGCGGGCATGACGGGAATGAGCCCGAAGTTCAAGGTCAAGCAGCGATCAAAACGCCTGACCAAGAAGGAGCGACAGAAGAAAAAGAAGAAACGTTAAAAACGCCACGCC
>Ga0307990_1003861_pt1 | contig 11231 bp, 10 predicted proteins | sample EllFjometagen129_FD_203168 | JGI IMG/M metagenome (GOLD analysis project Ga0307990, IMG submission 203168) | Marine microbial communities from Ellis Fjord, Antarctic Ocean - #129 | ecosystem: Environmental > Aquatic > Marine > Unclassified | place: Southern Ocean | collected 2014-10-08
AGATTTTCCAGTGGAAAACATTTCTGAAGAGGCTAAGTATATCTTTTGGTTTTCAGGTATTGGAGGTGCTGTTGCAGGAGGTCTAATCGACAGAATCGACGGACTACAAATGGGTATTCTTGGTGGGACTGTGTTGGGCCTTTTTGTTGGGCTCATTATTTACTCTTCTATAGAAGATACCTTAAGGGCTAAAAAAACTAGGGAGAGGGACGAATGTTATAGGCAAGCTGAAGAACCAACAAGGCCGTTACGTGAAAAAGTGAAAAACTATGAAAAATCGCAGCGAGATTATCAGCTAAGCCTTGAAATAGCAGAGGTAGAACGTCAGCGAAGGCGTGAGGAGTATTGGGAGTCGTTGAGAGGAGTTGAGTTTGAGGAATCGTTAGGACAATTGTATTCTAATTTAGGATATGCCGTTGAAATAACTAAAGCTTCAGGCGATGGAGGGGTGGACTTGTTTTTACAGAAAGACGAAAAGGTAATAGTTGTGCAATGTAAGGGTCACAAGAAGCCAATTGGTGTTGGTACTGCTCGAGACCTCTATGGTGCAATGATGCATTTTGAGGCAAACAGCGCTATCCTTGCTTGCCCCGCTGGCTTTACTGCCGGAGTCGTGAAATTTGCAACGGACAAAGCTATACAACTTGTCTCAGCAACGGAACTTGTAGCGATGGCAGAAAGTGCCAGTAATCATGGGAAAAGGGGACAGGTACAACCTGCCTACGGCAGAACGTAGCCAGTCCCCGGGGTCGATGATATCTTTCTTTGCTGGATAGTTTGTTATGTGTTGTTGGGGTTTTATTCGGAGTGCTTGCGCACTCGCGCTTTTGTTTGTATCTTGAGGTCATAAATTGTGACCTCAAGTTTAGGTGGGGAGTTATTGGGCAACCACGAGGGTTGCCCCTACGGGGGTTCAGTGGTTTTTGGGAGCGTGGATTCCCGCCTTCGCGGGAATGACAGGTGAACCGCGTGGGCACGGCCCACCCTACCCCGATAAATCGGGACTTCGCTTTGTTCAGCGATTCTGCTTTGTAATGGACAAAGCTGTTGGCTGGAAGCCAACGTTACGAATTGGTTAGCGGGCGGGTTTGAAACGTGCCCCTACGGTTGATTTTGTGTTGTAAAGTTTACCATGACGGCTGGAAGCCGTCGCTACGGGGATTTGGGTTGGTTTTTTAAAGATTGTCTTGACATCAAACGATAATCGCAGATAATCCTTGTATGTCTACAAAAACTCAAAAACTCTATATAATTGACGGTCATGCTCATATTTATTCGGCTTATTATGCTCCTATGCGGCCTTTGACTAGCCCGGTTGGTGAGCCTGTTAAGGTGGGGTATGTCTTTACTAATATGCTGCTTGGGCTTATTGATCGTCAGAAACCTGATATGCTGGTTGTTGCTATGGACAGCAAAGGGCCGTGTTTCCGTGCCGACATTTATCCGGAGTACAAGGCACACCGCAAACCCATGCCCGAGGATATGCCCGTTCAGATCGATCATGTTGTTAAGATCGTTGAGGCTTTGGGGATTCCGATCGTTAAGGTTAAAGGGTTTGAGGCGGATGATCTTATTGGTACGCTTTGCAAACAGGCTTCGGCGAAGGGGATCGATACTTATATTTGCTCGCGGGATAAGGATATGCTCCAACTGCTTGACGAACATGTTCGCACATTCGACGTCAAGAAGAAGGTAGAGACTACGCCGGACAGCTTGCAGGAAAATATGGGGGTTACACCCGCCCAGTTTCTGGATGTGCTTGCATTACAGGGCGATACGGCTGACAACGTTCCCGGAGTTCCGGACGTTGGGCCAAAGACCGCGATTACATGGATACAGAAGTATGGCAGTATCGAAAATCTCTACGAACATGCAGCTGAGATCAAAGGTAAACGCGGTGACAGATTGCGGGCGTCCAAAGAAGTAGTTGACCTTAGCAAGAGGCTTGTGACGATTGATTGCGACAGCCCGGTTGAATTGGACGAAGAGTCCTTTACGCTTTCCGAACCGGATAAGGATAAACTTATTGAGATTTTCAAGGAGTTTGGGTTTACGAAATTTGTAGCGAAGTTCGGCGGAGAAGTGCCGGAAAAAAAGAAAGCGGCTAAGAAAAAGACCGCAAAGGAAAAGGCCCAGGGAATCCTATTCGGCGGCGGAGATGGTGTTGACGCAAGCGACGACGAACCGGCTATGCCATATGAGACCATGGAGACGGTAAAGAAGGATTACACGTTAATAGACACGCCCGAGAAATTTGACGCATTCTATACCGATCTTAAAAAACAGAAAATGTTCGCTGTCGATACCGAAACGACCTCTATAAAAGCCATGGCCGCCGATCTGGTGGGGCTTAGCTTTTGCTGGGAAAAGTCGATAGCGTATTATCTACCCGTTCGCGGGCCTATGGGCCAAAAGACGCTTGACGTGTCTATGGTTCGCGAGAAACTTGGGCCTATATTTGCCGACGAAGAGGTCAAGAAGATCGGCCAGAACATTAAGTACGACATGCTCATACTGGAAGTTGCGAAGATGCCGCTTAAGGGTGTATATTTCGATACGATGGTCGCTTCCTACTGTCTTAACGCCGAGCGTCGAAGCCACTCGATGGATAACATGGCCCGGGATTTCCTCAATTATGAATGTGTACCGATCAGCGACCTTATCGGCAAAGGCAAAAAGCAGATCACCTTCGATATGGTTGACATTGAAACAGCCTACGAATACGCCGCCGAGGACGCGGATATTACTTACAAGCTTTACGAGTACCTTGCGGCATTACTGGATAAACAGCCGGAGATTAAGAAGCTTTTTAATGAGCTGGAAATGCCGCTTGTTCCGGTACTGGCCCAGATGGAGATCAACGGGGTTTCGCTGGATGTAAAGCTATTAAAGAATATGTCCCACGACCTCGCGGAAACTGTCGAGGGTTTGAAGGACGAAATATTTAAGCTAGCCGGCGAAGACTTCAACCTTGACTCGCCAAAACAGCTTGGCGATATACTGTTCGATAAGCTCGGGCTGAAGTCGGTCCGTTCGGGCAAGACGACCAGAAGCACCGATGCGGCTGTTCTTGAGCAATTAGAGAGCAAACACGAAATCATTCCTCATATCTTGCAGTACCGCCAGTTGAATAAGCTTAGAAATACTTATGTTGACAAGCTTGGCGAGCTGATAAACCCGCGTACAAACCGCGTGCACGGTTCGTTTAACCAGACTATAACTGCAACGGGCAGGTTAAGCTCAAGCGACCCGAATTTGCAGAATATTCCAATACGGACAGAGCTTGGCAGGAAGATCCGTGCGGCGTTTATCCCGGCGGATCCCGGCAGTTGTATTGTCAGTGCCGACTATTCTCAGATCGAGCTTCGGCTGCTTGCCGATTTTTCCGGTGACCCGGAGTTATGCAGAGCGTTTACCGCAGACGAAGACATCCACCGTTTTGTCGCCTCGCAGGTCTATGATGTTAGCCCGGAAGAGGTAACCGGCGAGATGCGTTCCAATGCAAAGGCGGTCAATTTCGGGATTATCTACGGGCAGGGGGCTTTCGGTCTTGCCCGCTCGTTAGGGATTACACGTGGCGAGGCCAAAAAGTTTATTGACGATTATTTTGCCCGTTACGGTTCGATCCGCAAATTTATGGACGGCATAGTCGAAAAGGCCCAAAAAACAGGTTACGCCGAAACGATCCTCGGCAGACGCCGGGTTATCGAAGGCCTTGAGAGCAATAACTTTAACCTTCGCTCTCAGGCGGAGCGCCTTGTTATCAATACTGTTATCCAGGGGTCGGCTGCCGATCTGATTAAAGTTGCGATGATCAATATTGAAAAGCGGATCGACGAAGAAAAACTCCCCATAAAAATGACCCTGCAGATTCACGATGAGCTGGTCTTTGAGGTGCCAAAAGCAGAGGAAGCCCAGCACGAAAAGTGGATAATAGAGGAAATGGAGTCGGCGATGAAGCTGAATATACCTCTTAAGGTAGACGCGGCGACGGGACCTAACTGGATGGTTAAATAGCTTAAACTGACCTTGCACCCATACGCTGGTGTGTCTATGTCCATGCACCCACAAGCTTCGCTTGAAGGTGCCACCCAAATTTCAAATCAACTGTATTGGCCATCCCTGCGCTCGCGCTTCGGGCTTTTGTTACTGTTAACGTCGCCCCAAGCCTGCGGCTTTCATTTTCTGGCAAAAATCTTTTCCTTTTAGCATTTGACTGATTACACGCCTTGGGTGCAATGTCGATTAACAACGCATCTTAACCAAACGGTCAGTTCAATTTTATGCAAGTGCTATTTAAAACAAAGGGAAAAAATAATGGAAATGCCAATAGTTTCTGAATGCGACGTAACAGATTGTTCCTATAACCGCGACGGCATGTGTCATGCGATGGCGATAACAATAGGCGATTCGATTAATCCGATGTGTGATACGTACTGTACATCTTCGAGTATGGGGCTCGATACGAGTTGTCTTGCCGGCGTCGGGGCGTGCAAAACAACTAGTTGTATGCATAACACAGGTTTGGAATGTTCGGCTTCGGAGATATGTGTGGGGTTTAATAACGATGAGATAGACTGCCTGACTTTTGAGAGCAGATGATAACCTGCGTCCCTGGACGCTCAAACCAAACATGTTATTTTATGAAAAGCGAGGGAAGTATTTATGCTTGTAAAAGAAATTATGACGATGGGGATAGAGATGATCGATTCCGATATGAGTGTTTGCGAGGCGGCAAAAAAGATGAGGTCGCTTGGTATCGGCTCACTGCCGGTACAACAGGGCAATCAGATCGTCGGGATTATCACTAAAAAGGATATTGTCAACAGGTGCGTCGCCGAGGAATGCGACTCGCTGTCGATGCAGGTATCGGAAATTATGACAAAAGAGATCGCTACTTGCTGGGAGGACGAGACAATCGAGGAGGCGGCTGCAATACTTGAACAGAACCAGCTGCACAGGCTGCTGGTAATGAGCAATGAAAACGAGCCGGTTGGAATGGTCTCGCTAGGCGATATGGCTGTTAAAGCTCATGATGAGCATCTGGCATGGGAGGTGCTTGAGCGGATTTCAGAGCCGGCTATGCCTGACAGGTAAGCGATCTCAAAATGCCCGGTTGGAGAAGTGGGGGTCTTTTCCTTCCGGGCGAAATTTTCTCAAACTGACCTGTCGGCCAGTTTGAAATGAATAATGATTATTGTATAATGAATGATCCGGCCTTTGGCCGAGGCTTTTTTATGAAAGGTGATTGCTATGTTTAGAAATCGATTGAAATCGCTTATGGCGATTATGTTTGTTGTTTTAATAGGGATGATGGTTGTGCAGGGGTGTGAAAAGAAAGAACACCCGGAACACCCTGATACCGGCACCGCTGAGCCGACGAAGGATCAGCTTGCCGACGCGATCGAAAAATATGTAGCAGATGTGGCAACGAAAACCGAAGGTGTCTTTAAAGTTATCGATAAGAAGACAGGTGAAACGCTTGAACTGGTGCTTGACAAGGTTCACCGCGACAGACTTTCCAAGGTTGCCGACGATAAGTATTTTGCCTGCGCAGACTTTACGACCAAAGACGGCAAGGTTTACGATCTGGACGTATTTATGGTTGGCCCCGATAAGGACTCGCTGGAGTTTTCGGAGTTTTCTATCCATAAAGAAGACGGCGTCGAAAGATATACGTGGTACGAAGAGGACGGCATCTGGAAGAAAAAAGATATTGCCGAATAATTAGATATTAGCGCTGGGTGGGGGATGTCTTTTATGTCAGCGAGGGTCATTAAAAGCATAGTGGTGTTGGGTGCCGTATTTGTCATGATTTTTATGCTGCAATCATGCGACAATAAGGAAAGTGACGCTACAGAAGTCGGAAAGCGATCTTTTGAAATTACATATAACGTCAAAGTTGAAGATGTCCCGCAGGACGCTAACGAGGTAAAGGTCTGGATACCTGTGCCGGTAGATCGCAAGGCCCAGAAAATGCACTTTTTCCGCGTCGCCGGCGATACGCCTTATACTGTCCTTGAAGAGTCGAAATACGGTAATAACTATATTGTTTTCGATCTTGACAGGACGGGAGTTTCCCGGTTGCGTTCCGATGGTCTTCAGGTCGTTTTTGGTGTGACAAGGTACCAGAACCGGCCGCTTGAAAATTCATGGAGGGAGGGTCAGGCAGAAAGCGAAGAGCAGATCAAGATGTACCTGACGCCTAACAGCCTGGTTCCGATAGACGGCAGAGTCGCTCAGGAAGCGAAACGTGTTGCAGGTCATATGAAAGGGCAGTTTGCCCAGTCGAAAGTGCTCTTTGAACATATTGTCAAGACAGTAAGCTATGACAAAAGGGGCAGCGGATGGGGAAGAGGGGACGCTCTTTACGCATGCGATGTTCGCAAGGGGAACTGCACGGACTTTCATTCGCTCTTTATAGGCGAACTGCGGTCGCTGGGAATTCCTGCAAGATTTACGATTGGTTTTGGCATTCCGGAAGATAAAAACGAAGGCGAGATCAGTTACCATTGCTGGGCGCAATTCTATATAGACGGAAAAGGCTGGCTTCCTGTCGACGCTTCCCAGGCAAGCAACGCACCGGAAAAACTTGGCGACTGTTTCGCGGTAGTTGATGAGAACCGGGTTGCCTTTACGGTCGGACGTGACATAAAACTTCCCGGTTCATCATGCGAGCCTGTCAATTACTCGATCTATCCCTGTATCGAGATAGACGGACAGACTTGCAAGGATCCGGAAACAACTATCAGCTTTAAGGTTATAGAAACGCCGGAAGAAGTATTGGCAAATAACGAATAAAGTCAATAATAATTATTGGAGAAAGAAATGACAACAGTACATCCAACCACTAAATGTCCTGAGGACCTGTTTTGTGGAGTAAATATGGTTCAGGACGAAGATCACATGACCGATCTTGAGAAGAAACATGTTCCCGTAATTTCCGGACCGTCGAGTGTTAAAAAGGGCGAATGTTTCGAGGTTACTATTGAAGTCGGCAAACATATGGCTCATCCAAACGAGCTAAGCCACTATATAGAATTTATCGAGCTTTACGCCGACCATACCTATCTGGCGCGGATAGATTTTACGGCACAGACGACACACCCGACGGTAAAACTATGGCTTAGCCTCGACCATGTTCACAGCAAACTGAGAGCTTTTGGCAGGTGCAACATACACGGACTATGGGAAGGCCACTGGCCAATACAAGTGGTTTAAAGGCAATTACGAATTATGAATTACGAATGACGAATTACGAATTTTGGAAACCGCCTTCGGCGGAAACTATTTAAATTTAAATGCCTGTTGCGGTTTGTCGAGGGGATATATAGAGGAGGCAGACCGCGGCAGGGCTTTTTTAAATGTATAATGAATAATGATGGACTCGGACCGCTAGGCTGGTTTTGGGAAATTTGAAAGGAAGGCCATACATGAATATGTTTTGTTATCAATGCGAACAGAGTGCCGACTCCACCGGTTGTACCGCTTATGGAGTCTGCGGAAAAGATCCGGAAACCGCCGCGCTGCAGGACCTGCTTATCTATGCGGTCAAGGATATCTGCCGATACGCGCACAGGTGCTATGAGTTGGGCGAAAGGGATCGTGATGTTGACGTCTTTGTTGTAGAAGCTCTCTACAGCACACTTACGAATGTCAATTTCGATGTGTCCAGATTTTGCCGTTTGCTCGAACAAGCCGCCGAGTACAAACAAACGATTCGCGAGCTTTACGAAAATAGCGAACGGAAATCCGGCGGGACCCCGGAGGTTCTCGATTGTCCCGTCGAATGGTGGACAGATCCCTCAGACTTAAACAGTATGATCTCTAAAGGCGAATCGGTTACCATACAGAACCAGATAGTCGATCTTGGCGAAGACATAACGAGTCTTCAGGAAACTCTCGTTTATGGGATAAAGGGCATGGCCTCATACATAGATCATGCCTGGATACTGGGGTATGAAGACGCCGGTCTATATGAGTTTATCCACTACGCAATGGATAGTCTTACGCGTACTGCCGAAAATTCCGACGAGCTGTTCAGGATGATCTTGAAATGCGGCGAGATGAATCTTCGGACGATGGAACTGCTCGACAGGGCACATACGGAAACATTCGGTACTCCGGAACCTACCAATGTCAGGATCACTCCCGTCGCGGGCAAATGTATCGTTGTTTCCGGTCATGACATCAAGGATATGGAAGACATCCTGAAGCAAACAGAGGGCAAAAGCGTCAATGTTTATACGCACGGTGAAATGCTGCCTTGCAATGCTTATCCCGAACTGAAAAAGTATAGCCACTTCGTAGGTAATTACGGTGGTGCGTGGCAGGATCAGCGGAAGGAATTCGACGAATTTCCGGGGGCTATACTTATGACAACCAACTGCATCCAAAAGCCCAAAGACAGTTATAAGGACAGAATGTTTACAACCGGTCTTGTCGGCTGGCCGGGTGTTATGCATCTTGAAGATAAGGATTTTACGCCGGTAATTACCGCGGCACTTAACGAAAAAGGGTTCGAAGAGGACCAGCACGAAAAATTTATTATGACCGGTTTTGCTCACCACGCGGTATTAAGCGCCGCCGACAAGATCGTCGAACTGGTAAAGCATGGTAAGATCCGGCATTTCTTTTTGATCGGCGGTTGTGACGGCGCGAAACCCGGTCGCAACTATTATAGCGAGATCGCTAGGAAGATTCCGGATGACTGTATGATCCTGACGCTGGCTTGCGGGAAATACCGCTTTATCAAGCACGAATTCGGCGAGATCGGCGGAATCCCAAGGCTTATCGACTGCGGCCAGTGCAATGACGCGTATTCGGCGATAAGGATCGCCACTGGGCTTGCAAAGGCGTTCGGCTGCGGCGTAAACCAGTTGCCGCTTTCGTTTGTTGTGTCATGGTTCGAGCAAAAGGCGGTTGCGATACTGCTTACGTTATTGTACCTGGGGATAAAGGATATACGGCTTGGCCCGTCACTACCTGCGTTCCTCAGTCCTAACGTATTGAAGGTTCTTGTCGAAAAATTTGATATTAAAGGGATCGGTGAGGTTGACAGTGATCTTGCCGATATGCTTAACAAGGTTCAAGTTAGCTGAATTGAATATTTCAAACTAACCAGTTGCTCAGTTTAAGTTATAGGAGAGGACAATGAGCGGGAGAGTTAAATTAGTGCAGGAGGTTCTAGAGGTTACCATCCCTGTAAGGGGTTCGGTTGAGATCGGCGCGTCGCTGAGTCTTGTCGATGGGGCCGATTCCATCGTAGTAATGGCCTATGGCAGTGGTTCGGGCAGGTACAGTTCGAGGAATTGTTTTCTCGCCGAAGAGCTTAACCGGGCCGGGCATTCGACGCTGTTAGTCGATCTTTTGACATGCGATGAGGAGGAGACCGATCTGGAAACAGGTGAGTACCGTTTCGATATCGAACTGCTTGCTGCGAGGACTAAAGTTGCGACCAAATGGATAATGAAAGGCAAAAAAACCGGTGAAATGAAAGTCGTGTATTTCGGTTCGAATGCGTCGGCGGCATCTGCTTTGGCTGCAGCGGCTGATATAGGCGAAACTGTTAAGGCGGTAGTTTCGCAGGGAGGCAGGTGCGATCTTGTCGAACTCGAACTGCCGATGGTTAAGTCGCCAACTCTGTTTATTGTCGGCGAAAATGACAATTTCATAAACGGCGTCACACGCAAAGCGATGGAGCAAATGCGGTCGGAGAAAAAACTTGTAGTTATCGAAGGAGCGAGTCATCATTTTGAAGAACCCGGTGCAATCGAAGAAGTTGCCGATGCCGCGAAAGCATGGCTTGCGGAAATTCTTTGCACAAACTGAGCGATCAGGTCGCGGCAATTTAATATGTAAAATATGGGGGTATAGAGATGTTCGAAGATAGACTTGATGCCGGTCGTCGTTTGGCCCTTGCAATACAGAAGTATCGGGGCAAAGATGTTGTTGTTCTTGCCATTGCCAGGGGAGGAGTGCCCGTCGGTTATCAGGTTGCCAGGTATTTGCACGCCGAGTTCGACATCATCGTCGCACGAAAACTTCCGTATCCACATAACGCCGAAGCTGGGTTCGGAGCCGTAGCCGAAGACGGAACGACTTTTATATTTCCGGATGCATTTGATAAATTCGACAAAGGTACCATCAAAGATGTTGTCCACCAGCAGCAGGACGAACTGTATCGCAGGATAAGCGTTTTGCGAGCCGGAAACCCGCTTATAAATATTGAGAAGAAGACGGTTATACTCGTCGACGACGGAATTGCTATGGGATCGACGATGCGGGTATGCGTGACTCTTTGTAAGAACAGAAGGGCAAAAAGGATCGTCGTAGCCAGTCCTGTTTGCGGCAGAGAGACCGAAAAGGAATTTGCCGCGATAGCCGACGAAGTAGTAGTTCTTGATACTCCTTCGGATTACCACGCCGTTGCGCAGGTGTATCTGAACTGGTTGGACGTCGGAGACAGGGAGGTTATCGATTTGGTTCATGGGTGGGAGTATGAAAAACAACAGGTAATTGGTCATTAATAAGAAAGGGAATATGATGAGTGTTATGGTTGAAGAGCTTGTTACTATCGAGCAGCTTGTTGAGTTGCTAAATGTCGATTTGACGCTGGAGTATTCGGCGGGGATCCAATATATTCAGCATGGGGCGGTGATGACCGGGGCGATGTATGGGGATATTATCAAGGAGTTGAAGATACACGCTACCGAGGAGTTTGGCCATGCAGTGTTGCTAGCCGATCAGATTTCTTTTCTGGGCGGGGTGCCTACTGTCGAGGTCGGTCGGATCAAGACTTCCTGCGATAATGTTGAGATGCTCGAACAGGATCTGGCCGGTGAGATCGACGCGATAAGGCGGTATAAATTGAGGATCGACCAGGCCGAGAGCCTGAAAGAGTATGCTCTGGCAGGGCAACTCCGGACGATACTGGCAATGGAGCAGGAACACGCGATGGACCTGATGCAGGCTCTGGGTAGATGACCATTTGAGTGAAATCCGCAGGCACTTACAGTAGAATCCGCAAAAAACTACACCTTTACTACACCGTTATTACACCGTTTTTTGAGCGGCTGATTTAAAATATCCGTTTTGTCTGCTAATAGGTTTGTTTTTGGCTAAATATTGGCGAATCCACTTATTTGTTGGATTGGTTTACATTTTTGGCGGCATCGTAGTCAATGGACATGCGATAGTTATATGAACGGATCATTCGTTTTCGATTTTTG
>Ga0307990_1003862_pt1 | contig 11223 bp, 9 predicted proteins | sample EllFjometagen129_FD_203168 | JGI IMG/M metagenome (GOLD analysis project Ga0307990, IMG submission 203168) | Marine microbial communities from Ellis Fjord, Antarctic Ocean - #129 | ecosystem: Environmental > Aquatic > Marine > Unclassified | place: Southern Ocean | collected 2014-10-08
CCTCAAAGATCATTGAGACACCGGATATACCATACACTCTTAATATGAAGAAGGTTGAAGGCGCTGTCACCAATATAATACACGGCAGGCCGGTGCTCAACAGGGATGCCCTTAGTAACCCGGAGTCCCTGGATTTCTATAAGGATCTGGAGGAGTTGAAGGGGTAGGGGGGTGTTAATTAAACAAAGTTCTTTTATGCCCTGCTGAACGGTTTTCCTTGCTGAAACTGTTTAACAGGGCATATTTTCTCTGACAAATTCACAGGTTGTGCCTTGTAAATCAACCTAACAAATCTATATCCCTTTTATCCTAAAATTTCCTTCATCAGTCCTACTAATTCTTCTGGTTCCTCCGGTTTTTCCATATATGCATATGGTTCAGGTACGGATTGACCCCTGAATTCATCCAGCACCTTCTGGGATTTAAGAAAACTTTTTTTAGGTATGCCAGACAGCATAATCACAGGAATATCCTTAAAATTATCATCTGTCTTTAACTCATGATACATTCTCACGCCACTCTCCTTTGGCATCACAACATCTAAGATAATTAAATCGGGCCTATCTTCTTTTACTATCCCCATGCCCTCTATTCCATTCTTTGCAATAAGGGCCTTGAAGCCGCTTACTTGTATAAGTTTTGATACAATTTTCCTTACATCAGGGTTATCATCTACAATTAAAATTTTTTTCATACATATCCTCCCTATATTACAACCTAAGTATCTATACTATAGCCAATTCTAAAAGCTAATGAATGTTTATATCCAAACACACTAACCGTTAAAATCCTTTTTTGGCAGTCTGATGGTAAAAGTTGACCCCTTCCCAGGCTGCGATTTTATATTAATAGTACCGCCATGCTCCTTCACTATCTTTTTGGTATTCAACAGACCAAGACCAGTACCTTTTCCCTCTTTTGTGCTAAAAAAACTTGTAAACAACCTGTTTTTAACTTCTTCACCCATGCCCAGGCCATTATCTGACACCTCAAATATTACTGTATCATTATCTTCAAAATCGGTTCTAACCTTTATGAACCATTTCTCTTTTTCATTAACATCAAAGGCGCATGCATCTATGGCATTAGAAATTAGATTAAGAAGGCATCGATGGATACCTTTAGGATCTAAATATGTCTCATCTGTGGATAAAGTAAAATCCCTTACAATATCTATATCATATTCTTTTGCACTCTCCTTCATTAATTCACAAACTTCATTGGCTATTTCATTGGGAGAGCATTTTTCATACTCAGGCTCACGTTCTTTGGAATATTCAACTAAATCGAGTACTAAATCAGATATTCTACCCATGTTATTTTCTAAGATCTCCCAGCTACTTTTGAGAGAATCTGTATCATTTTCCTTAATGGCCGCATTTGCCAAATAAAGACCTCCCTTTAGCCCAAATAAGATATTTTTTACATAATGGGCAAGGCTGGCTACTGTCTGCCCAATAGCCGCCAATCTTTCTGATTGAATCAGTTCTTTTTCAAGCTGTCTTATCTTGTTTAAACGATCCTCCACCTCCACCTTAACTGCAACCCAGTATTTTACCCTTTGAGATAGTTCCCTGTAGTCAAAAGGTTTTGTTATATAATCATCTGCTCCAAAATCCAGACCCTTTACCTTGTCAGGTATCTTCGCCTTAGCGCTCAACATAATGATAGGGATATGTTTGGTTTTATCATAACCTTTTAATCTTTTTGATGCCTCATAGCCGTCTATCTTAGGCATCATTATATCCAGTATTATCAGGTCCGGTTTATATTCTTTAACCTTTTGCAGGGCCTGCTCGCCGTCATACGCCTCTGAGGTGCCGTACCCTTCGGCACGAAATCTTTTGGTAAGCAATTCCACAGTATCTACATCATCATCAACTATTAATATCTTAACATTGTCTTTCATATAAACACTAAAAAATTAACTATTTTTCTTTGTTTAAAAAACTATTTATCTGGTTAGACAATTTCCTTACATCTATAGGTTTAGGTATGTACCCATCACAACCGGCGGCTAATGCATCTTCCATATCTCCCTTCATTGCATGGGCTGTGCATGCGATTACAGGAATATTCTTAAATTCATCATTTCCCTTTAGTCTTCTTGTAACCTCATATCCATCAATTTTAGGGATAAAAAGATCCATAAGGATCAAATCCGGTCTTTCACTCTTTGCTTTTTCTATGGCCTCTTCCCCATCTACTGCCTCAATAAGCTTATAGCCATTTATTCTTAATGCTTTAACAATCAGCTCACGATTATCCTGGTTATCCTCTACAATAAGAATCTTAGGTGCTGTTATTTTTTCGACTACTTTATTATCCATATATTCTCTCATCTATGTAGTGTCTAAACGAAAACATAGAGATATGGTTTTCAAATTTTGGCCTTAAATCTTCAAGGCTTTGAGATTGCGTTGTTTTTTAATCCAAAATCCGTAATCCCTACCCGACGGACGGCAGGTGGGCAAAATTTAAAATAGTGCCTGAACCCGCTTTTCGTTAAGGCACTATGTGGTCTTATATACGGGCAAAGTGAAAGAAAATTTACTCCCTTCTCCATATTTGCTTTCGACCCAGATAGCACCATTCTGCATTTCAGTAAGTCTCTTACATATACTTAGCCCCAAGCCGACTCCCCCGTGGGGACGGGTTGCAGATAGATCAAGTGGTCTGAACATATTAAAAAGCTCTACAAAGTCCTCTTCCTTTATTCCAGTGCCGGTATCAGAAATGCTAACCTCAATAAATTTGGGATAATGGTTTTTTTCAATGTCTGTTCCAGATGAACCGGCGCTTAAGGTTATATATCCTTCAGAGGTAAACTTGACGGCATTATCAAGTAAATTTGATATTATCTGCCTGACCATATCCGGATCTGCATATACAGCAGGCAAGCCGTCTTCAAACTTCATCTTTACAGTTATGTCTTTTTTATTTATCAACGGTCTGAGGCTTGATACAACCCTTTCAATAATATCCTGCAAATCGACTTCATCCAAATTTATTTCCATTTTCCCAGATTCAATCCTGGACATATCCAGTATATGATTAATAAGTTTAAGAAGATTTTTAGCATTATTGTGTACCTTTGTCAGGCTCTTATCTTGCTCCTCATTAATCCCACCATCTACACCGTCTAACAATAGGTCCGTATATCCTATTATGGAGTTCAAAGGGGTCCGCAGTTCATGAGACATATTTGCCAGGAAGGCGGATCTAAGTTCGTCAAGTTTCTTAAGCTCTATATTTGCATTTTCCAGTTCAGCGCTCTTATTCTCCAACTCCTCTGTTCTCTTTGCTACCTGCAATTCAAGATCCTTATTAAACGATGAAATTTTTTGATACATCTTAGTCATGCTCTTTAACATTCGAATTAAAGATTCGCTCAACTGGGTAATCTCATCACCTGCATAAAGCTTATCCGCTCCCCAAGATTTTGTTCTTTTGCCAAGGTCTAATCTGGCATCAAATTTCCCAAGGCTAACTTCGTTGGCAAATCCAGTAATTCTCGAGATGGGATAGGTAACATATTTTGATAACCATCTAATTAAAAAAAAGCCAACTACTATAAAAGAGATCAATGCCAAAATAATCTCACGATTTCTTAACTCTCTTATCTTTTTTTCGATCGGGCCCCAGCTAATTCCAACGGACAACACGCCTAATATATCTTTTTCTCTTCCATGACAACTGAAGCAGGCAACCTCATTGTAAATAGGGATGGCATGAAACAACAGCTTTTTCTCCTTGTGAAGCTCCAGTCCCTTCAATAATTTTTTCTCCTTAAGGGCCCTTCTTGTAATCTTTGCCCCGCAAATCTTGCCTATATTTTCGGTATTTCCGCTATATTTGATCTTGCCGCTTAAGTCACAGAGATTCACTTCCTCAAGACCTTCGAGCCCCCATAACCTTTGTAAAATGGCCTGCACATCATCCATTTCTCCATCGAGCATAGGGTATTCTATACCCTTTAAAACAACGTCACTAATATCGAATGCTCTTTCTTCTTGTTTCTTCAGATGAAACCGTGTTTGGGTAACTGCACTTATATATGTAGAGGCGCCTATTGTTAAAATCAGGATCAGGCTTACCCCTAAAATTATCTTGGCCCTTAAACTGTGGAAAAGCCAGGCGGAATTTATTTTTTGAAGAAAGGACATAGTGGTAATCCTCCTAAGGAACCAATAATACAGGCAGCTCTGATACCTCTGCAAGCTGTTGTGAAACGCTCCCCAGCCATCTCGCCTGCCAAGCGCTCTTTTTGCTTGTCCCTGAAACAATAATAGTAGCATTCCGCTCTTGTGCTGCTTTTTCTATAAGAGTTAAATCTCCAACCAAAAAATGATATTCTGCGTCTATTCCTTCACCTTCAAGGGCGCTGCATAATTCATCCAATCTCTTTCTATTCTCTCTTTCCATTTTTTGCAGCCCTCTGCTCCCCAGGCCTTCCATGCTCTTTTCAGTTGCTATATGAACTATCTGTATCTTCTTAATGAGACCCTTAAGACCAACTAAAAATTCAAGCGCCCTGTTAGCAGCAGGTGACCAGTCCATTGCCAGAAGGGGTACCTCAAACAGTTTGTCATTAACCTTGCCGGATTTTTGTTTATACTTATATACCAATGCAGGCTTAGAGGTTTTCCGCAGAAATTCTAAGGTCTTGGAGTCTAAATATAATTTCTCCAGCTTACTTCTTTTTTGACGACTGATTACAGTTAAATCTACGTCTTCCTCTTTTTCTGTTTCCTGCATCTTAGAAACTGTGTCCCCTACGACTATATATGATCCACATTCCAATCCCTCTTCATAGATGCTTTGCGCCCAGTCAATAAAACGCACTTCAGCTATTTCTCTGAGCTTACTCTTCTCCTCCGTTGTATAATAGCCAAGGCTTCGCTCAATCACATGGAGTAATACCACATGGTCAAGTCCTGCCTCCCTAAGAACCATCAATGATTGCAAAGAATCAAACCATAATTCCTCAAAATCTGTTACAAACAGTATCTTTTTTATTTCCATAACTGGGTCTCCTTTTCCAAACTAATTTCTTTATAAGGTTCTAAAATCAAAAGAATATCAGCGCTATATCTAATCCGAGATACTCTCTACAAAATAAGCCTTCTCTTAAATACAAATTCGTTTAGGCTACCAAAACAGCTACTCTTTCTTTATTTAAAAATCAAGTGAACTAAGGCAAAGACAAACAGGAGTATGATTGCTAAAAAAATTCCTACGCCAACAGGTTTTCTATATAAATTTTCATTAAAAGTATCACTGGATGAATAGCCCCCCACATATCTGCTTCCTTTAGTGATTCTTTGATAAATATATGCTATTGGTATCTCAATAGTTGAAATGGGATTTTTTGCAAGGCGCGAGATGATAGATACTGTCACAGAGGAAAACAACTGCAATTTTTTCCTGAGGGCACTCAATGGCACCATAATAACCCATATCAAGACCTTTCCCCCCATTCTGTAGAAATAGTCAAAATCTAAAATAGTAGCATTGTGAGGCACTACCATTGCCTTAGCTAATATAAAAGATGCCCCTGCCAACATAAAGAGCTGGATAACCCCGACTATATGTCCAGGAGTATAAGGATGATACGGTATATCTTGATAGGGGAGGATGTAAAACAGTATTTTTGGGAAAAGACCAATAAGAACACATGCAAAGGCCGTTAGCATCATTGCCAATTGCATATTAACAGGCGACTCCTTGGATTTCATGTCATAATTTTTTGCAAAAAATGCAAAATAGCCAAGCTTTATAAAGGAGAGAAACGTACCTACAGAGGCAAGGGTTAACATAATCTCTAATATAGGCCTGTGGGCCTCGGCAACAGATGCTAATATCATACCCTTGCTAATAAATCCATTAAATCCTGGGGCGCCGGAAATTGAAAGGGCAGCTATAATACATACTATAGTTGTAACAGGCATAAACCTTGCCAAACCTCCCATTTCGGTTAATTTTCTTTTTCCTGTCATATACATAACCGACCCAATAGACATAAAAAGTAAGGCCTTATATAAAATATGATTAAAGACATGGGCTACCGCTCCATTGATGCTTAAAGCTGTTCCCACTCCAACTGCCGCAACCATGTACCCTACTTGACTCACGATATGGTATGAAAGAAGCCTTCTGGCATCATTTTGAAGTAATGCAAATACAACACCGTATAGGGCCATAATGCCACCCATATATGCCACAAATTCAACGCCTGGGAAACATCTGGCCAACACATAGACCCCTGTTTTTGTTGTAAAGACTGAAAGAAAAACACTTCCCGTGATAGTTCCTTCAGGGTAAGCATCCGGCAGCCATGTATGTATGGGTATAAAGGCCGTATTTAATCCTATTCCTAAAAGCAGAAACCAATATGCGGCATTAGGCTCTATGATGCCAATGGCAATAGACCCTTTACTGATAGTATATATAATAATACCTGCCAAAAGGCTGCATCCGCCTATTATGTGCATTAAAATATATCTAAGGCCGGCGCCAAGGGATTCCTTTTTTCTTTGATACAATATCAAAAACAGAGATGCCACGGCCATAATTTCCCAGAAGACAAAAAGACTAAAAAAATCCCCGGAAAAAACCACACCCAAAGAGCTTCCTATATAGAGGAATGCTGCAATGTGCTGACCGTCTTCCTTCACATGAATAGAGTAAAGTATAGCCAAAAACCCTATTATTACAAATATGTATCCTATTATCAGACTTAGTCTGTCGACATTACAAAAAACAAGGTCATACCCGGAAAATCTGTATGACCAGCTCATGCCTGGAGATAGTTTTATAATATCTAAAAAGGCTATTGCCGGTATCATGAGAAGGTACAGTTGTTTCAGTTTCCCCTTCAGAATGGGAATGAGGACTGCCCCAAGAATAAAAAGAAATGCAGGGGGAAATGGATTAATCATAGAAATGCTCTTTTTTTTGGGCAAATGAAGTTAATATTGCAGTGGCCAGTATTAATACAAAGGTTCCAAAAAACCCAAAAATCGCCTCAATGGACGGTATCCTGTGCCAAAAAAAGACAGCGTGTTCATGTTCAACGAAGAATCCAAGGGGAATAGATAACGCTGCTAAAATTAAAAATAATCTTTTAAGAATCTTTTCCACACTAAGTATCCTAAAATATTACAACAGGCTAATTTTGCTTAATAAAATAGATCAAACCATAAAGAAATAGAAATACTATAGCTAAAAGAACACCAGCGCCTATAGGCCTTCTGTAGATGTGTTCATTGTAACTGATTTTTTTTAGCACATTTATTTTATATTTCACTTCGTTAATCTTTTTTATGTTATCCTCAGGTGGTTCAGAATTATGATAGAACATTGTGTAAATCTTCAACTGGATATTTCTCACGATTATCTCAGGAATTAATACCGGGTTTTTACTTAGGCCGGCAACGTTGATTACTACCCCGGTGAAAGCCCTTTGCAATCTAAGCCTAATATCCTGCAATGGATGGCTGCACAGCCAAAGGATAAACACCCCTGGTTTCCTGTAAAACCAGTCTGTATCAACACTGATAGTCGGCTCACCTCCAAGCTTGTCTATATAAAGCCAAAATGCAGCACCAGTAAGCAGCAATAGCTGAATCATCGAAAGCACATGCTGCGGCGTGTAAGGATGGTAATAAACTGTATATGGGAGAAGGTCATAAAGGACCTTAGGGTAAACACCTGTAATAATACACAATAATGCTGCCATTGCCATAGCGATAAGCATATTAAGAGGCGGTTCTTTAGCCTCCAGCTCTTCCTCGGTTATATCTGTTTCACCCTTGGATTTACCAAACCACGTGCCATAAGGAAGCTTAAGGCCGGTATGAAGGAATGTACCTATAGATGCTAAATGCAGCAAAAGATGTATTATGGGTCTGTGCAGCTCGCCTGCTGCAGCAACAATCATGGTTTTGCTTATAAAACCATTAAAAAGCGGCACAGCCGATATGGAAAAAGCGCCGATCATGTAAAGGGATAGAGTAATAGGCATTTTCTTGTATAGGCCTCTGCCCTGTAGTTCAGTCATCTTTCTCTTGCCTGTCACATGGATTACCGCGCCCATACCCATAAAGAGCAGGGCTTTATATAAAATGTGGGAAAAGGCATGTGCGCTTGCACCATTTATCGCCATTTCAGTTCCCAGCCCTACACCACAGACCATGTATCCTACCTGACTGATAATGTGATACGCAAGGAGTCTTCTTATATCGTTTTCAAGAACTGCATACACTACACCATATATAGCCATAATGGCCCCGAGCCAAATAAGGATTTCAACCCCTGAGAAGCCCCTCAGGAGCACGTACACAGCGCTTTTGGTCGTAAAGGCAGTCAGAAAAACACTACCGGTTATTGTTCCCTCCGGGTATGCGTCTGAAAGCCATGCATGAAATGGTGGGACCGCAGCATTGATAATAAAACCAAGAAGTATGAATTTAGAGCCAAGCCCTCCATATTCTATAACACTGAAGTAGGTGTCCCCAGTATTTGCTATATGTATGATTATACCTGCTAAGAGAACACAGCCCCCAAATATATGAACCATAATATATCGGAATCCGGCATCAAGCGCAGCCTTGTCTCTCCTGTACCATATGAGAAACACGGATGAGACAGCCATGATTTCCCAAAAAACGAAAAGGGTAAAAAGATCGCCTGCAAAGGTCACCCCCAGCGTGCTTCCAATATACAGAAAGGCCGCTACATGTTGTCCGAATTCCCTTATGTGAAGGGCATAGATCATGCCCAGGAAGGCAACAATAACAAATACATAACCAAAAACCATACTTAACTTATCGACCCTGCCCAGGATAAGATCATAACCAAGAAAATTATAAACCCAGTAGGTCCCGTTAGGCATATAAAGAAGATCTATAAAGGCTATCACAGGGATCAGGAGCTGAAAAAACTGCCTGAGCCTCCTTTCACGAAGAAAAGGCAGCAAAAAGGCCCCAAAAATAAATATAAAGGCTGGGGGTACTACATCAATCATAGTAATCCTCATCTTTCTGAATCCATCTATGCCCTAATGCCTTTGATCCAACCACAATTATAATACATCCCAAGAATCCAAAGATTGCATCAAAGACCGGTATCTTTTCCCACCAGAAATGCACATGTTCATGGGTGATGAAAAAACCAGCCACAATGCTTAGACCAATGCAGATAAAAAATAAATATTTCAATTTCTTTGACATTTATACCCCTCCCAGTATCTTTCCTGCCGCCATGGATGCTAAATTAAAAAAATTAAAAAAGGCATTTGGAAATATTCCCAGTATGAGCGAGACAATAGATGTTATCATCAGGGGAACAACCATCTTCATAGGCGCCTCATCAAAATGCGGTTTAACATCCTCTTGGGGGCTTTTAAAAAAGGCATTAAATATGATAGGAAAAAAGTATGCCACATCTAATATGGCGCTAATGAGTAAAACAAAGAGAAAAACTACCTCTTTGGCCTCAAGACATCCCATCGCCAGATACCATTTGCTGATAAACCCGCAAACCGGCGGGGTTCCTGCCACTCCCATAGATGCGATTGCAAAAGCCCCAAATGTAAGCGGCATCTGCCTGCCAAGGCCATCCAACTGGCTGATGTTTTCCTTATGTGTCTTAACATATATGGCCCCTGCAACAAAGAACAGGGTTATCTTCATAAATCCATGACTGCCTATATGGAATATACTCCCTGTTATGGAACTTGGGCTTAATAAGGCAGCCCCCATTATTATTATAGCAAGGTTATTTATTGTAGAAAAAGCCAATCTTCTTTTAAGATTGTCCTGTCCAAGGGCATAGAGTCCTGACACAATAACAGTGAATGCCGCAAAATATGCCAACATTAACCACAGATCAAGCTCCTTGAGAAGGGTTGGCCCAAAGACATAGAGAATAATCCTTAAACACCCAAAAACACCGGCCTTAACCACTGCAACTGCATGAAGAAGGGCGCTAACAGGTGTGGGCGCTACCATTGCAGTTGGCAACCATTCATGCATGGGCATTAGAGCTGCCTTTACGCCAAAACCTAAGATAAGGATAACAAATAAAAATACAAGCACATTTGATGGGCCTTTACCTAAAAGAAACCCGCCAGGCTTAAAATCAAGGCTCCCGGTAAGATTATAAATATATATTATACCAAATAAAATGACCACCCCTGCTGTAAGTGTATAGACAAGATATTTCCTTCCCCCACGTATTGCCTCTTCGGTTTCTTTATGAATAACCAGTGGATAAGTAGCCACTGTGAGGATCTCATAGAAAATGAAAAGAGTGAGCAGGTTACCTGCAAATGCAATTCCCATAGTTGCAGAAATGCAGAGTGCAAAATTGAAGAAGTATCTTGTCTGGGCATGCTCATTTAGCCCCCTGACATAACCTATGGAATACACAGACGTAAGAATCCACAATGCTGAGGCCAGGACACCAAAAAACATGCCGAATTGATCAACCCTGAACTGGAGGGAAACCCCCTGGGTAAGGGAAATTATGGTGTATTCCAACGTCTTTCCGCTTAAAACAAACGGAACCATCGAAAGGACAATAGTGAACTTGATGATAGACGCTGCAATAGTCCAGAATTCCCGAAGATTTCTATGTTTTTCCCCTGTAAATACAATAAGCAGCGCTGCTACAAGGGTTACAAGAACAGCCAAGAGCGGCCTTATGGAAACAATTTCCTCCATTAATAATCCTTCATTTATCTTTAAAAATATGCAGGAACAGCATACTGGATTATGGCGGAAATAATTTTACCGCTCATTACCCCAAGTATCAATATTCCTGCCCCTGTAACCAGTATTGGCACAAGCATGCTGGAAGGGACCTCATCAATAGTAACGACCTCACTAAAACTTTCACTATCATGCTCAAGCTCACCTTTAGGTTCGAGGTAGGTATTTTCTATTACCCTGAAAAAAAGTATTGCATTTAAAAGGCTGCTTATCAGCAGCACGGCCACAAATACCCATCCATTCGCTTTAATTGCACCAAGAATAAGATACCATTTGCTAAAAAAACCACACGTCGGCGGAATGCCTATCACAGAGAGCCCAGAAAGGACAAAAACCGCCATTGTAAATGGCATTTTTTTATGTATATGCCTTAGCTGTGAAATGTTTCTGGTGCCATATTTATACATGATAGCGCCTACAATTAGAAAAAGGCTTAGCATCATGAAGG
>Ga0307990_1003863_pt1 | contig 11222 bp, 13 predicted proteins | sample EllFjometagen129_FD_203168 | JGI IMG/M metagenome (GOLD analysis project Ga0307990, IMG submission 203168) | Marine microbial communities from Ellis Fjord, Antarctic Ocean - #129 | ecosystem: Environmental > Aquatic > Marine > Unclassified | place: Southern Ocean | collected 2014-10-08
GAGATTCACAGTCGCGTTCATTCGTAGTTCAAAAAAAACCCGACCGGGGTTCCGGGCGGGTTTTTCGAATGAATCTAAGCTATTAATGGATATTAACCACCATATATAGCTTCATCGCCCAGCATCTCTTCTATGCGGAGGAGCTGATTATACTTACAGATGCGATCTGTACGGCTGAGTGAACCGGTTTTGATCTGGCCGGCATTAACAGCAACCGCGATATCAGCAATGGTTGTATCCTCGGTCTCGCCGGAACGATGACTTACCACAGCAGTGAAACCGGCTTTATGGGCCATTTCAATTGCATCCAGAGTTTCGGTCAGGGTACCGATCTGGTTGACCTTGATCAGGATTGAATTAGCACTCTTCTCTTCAATACCGCGTTTCAGAAACTTAACATTGGTTACGAACAGGTCGTCACCAACCAGCTGACACTTATCACCGATCTTGGCGGTCAAAGCTTTCCAGCCATCCCAATCTTCCTCGTCGCAGCCATCTTCGATTGAATCGATTGGGTATTTGGAGATCAGCTCTTCCATATAGTCGGCCTGCTCGGCGCTGTTGCGTTTCGCACCGTTCTCACCCTCAAACTTGGCATAATCATATACGCCATCACTGAAGAACTCAGAGGCAGCGCAGTCCAGAGCGATAGAAACATCGCCGCCGTCGCACTTGCGTCCCGGTTTGTAACCAGCCAGTTCGATAGCCTTGATGATGGAGTCCAGAGCATCCTCGGTGCCGTCCAGAGTCGGAGCAAACCCACCCTCGTCGCCAACAGCTGTGCTCAGGCCGCGATCTTTCAGGACCTTCTTGAGGCTGTGGAAAACTTCAGCTCCCATGCGCAGACCTTCACGGAAAGAGGGGGCTCCCACCGGACGGATCATGAATTCCTGAAAGGCAATCGGTGCATCAGAGTGTGATCCACCGTTGATGATGTTCATCATAGGAACAGGCAGCGTCTTGGCATTGGTGCCACCGACGTAACGGTAAAGAGGCATTCCCAGCTCTTTAGCGGAGGCATCGGCAACAGCAAGAGAGACCGAAAGAATGGCGTTAGCACCAAGCTTGCTCTTTGTCTCGGTGCCATCAAGATCCAGCATCATATGATCGATAGCAACCTGATCGATAGACTCATAGCCAATCAACTCAGGAGCAATAACTTCATTAACATTCTCGACTGCCTTAAGGGTACCCTTGCCAAAATAGCGATCTTTGTCGCCATCACGCAGCTCAACAGCTTCGTTTACACCAGTTGAAGCACCGGACGGAACAGCTGCACGTCCAACAATGCCGGTCTCAAGATAAACCTCTGTCTCGACAGTTGGGTTGCCGCGTGAATCCAGAATTTCTCTGGCTGTTACTTCTATAATCTGTGACATAATATTTTCCTTTAACCTATCTGGTTTGTTAAGTATTAGCCCTTCACCTTGTCAAATCAAGACATAGAGCGGTTCGAATAAAATAGTGATATATAATAGAATTTGAGCTCCTCTTTTACAAGGCTAAAATTATTTTACCCTTTACTCTCAATCCATCTGAATCTAAACTACGGGCTGTTTTGTAAGAGGTATTTACCAGATTAAATTAAAAGGCTTTTCTATGAAAATTTTAGTGACCGGCGGATCGGGATTTATAGGCAGTCATACTTGTCTGGAGCTGCTCAACGCAAAGCATGAGGTGGTGGTCGTTGACAACCTTTGCAACAGCATGGAAGAGAGCCTTAAAAGGGTTGAATCCATCACCGGCAGAAAGATAGAGTTTCATAATTTAGATATCTGCGACAAGGAGGCTCTTGATAAGGTTTTTAAGCAAAGTGGCCCTTTTGAAGCTGTGATTCACTTCGCTGCTCTGAAAGCGGTTGGTGAGTCCACCCGGCTTCCGCTGAAGTATTACAATAATAACATTACCGGCACAATTATGCTGTGCGAGGTAATGAAGGCCAACAACTGCAGAAATATAGTCTTCAGCTCATCCGCAACAGTTTACGGCGAACCTCAATCTATGCCGATCCGCGAGGACTTCCCGACGCAGGGAGCCACAAATCCATACGGCTGGACCAAACTGATGATGGAGCAGATCTTCCGCGATGTGCATAGTGCTGACTCGCAGTGGAATATAGTGCTTCTGCGCTACTTCAACCCGATCGGTGCTCACGAGAGCGGGTTAATTGGAGAGGATCCAGCCGGTATACCCAACAATCTGCTTCCGTTTGTAACTCAGGTGGCAGTCGGCAGACGTGAAAAGCTGTCGGTCTTCGGCGATGATTATCCAACGGTTGACGGCACAGGAGTGCGCGACTATATCCATGTGGTTGATCTGGCCGTCGGACACCTGAATGCAATCGACAAACTTTCCGAAAAACCAGGCCTGGTAATCTTTAATCTGGGCACCGGTAAGGGCTACAGTGTGCTTCAGGTGGTGAAAGCATTTGAAAAGGCCTCCGGCAAAAAGATCGCTTATGAAATTAAGCCGCGCCGTCCGGGCGATATTGCTGAGTGCTGGGCCGACCCGGGCAAAGCTCTGGCGGAGCTCAATTGGAAAGCAGAGCGAGATCTGAACAAAATGTGCGAAGATGCCTGGCGCTGGCAGTCGCAGAACCCGAATGGTTTTGTCTCTTAGCAACTAAATGAACGATCTTACTCATATACTTGACGATCTTATAGATCATATCACCGTTTTGAAGGAGCTCGGAGAACGGAGCGTGGAGATGGATCCACAGGTGGTCAGAGATCTGAACAGTATGCGTAAACCGTTGCCACAAAGCGTAGTGGCGGTCGGCACGGCCCCTGCAAAAAAACGGGCTCGCAAAAAACGAGAACCCCTCACAAAGGCAGTACTGCAAAACTCCCAGCCGATGGCAAGAGCGGAGCGAATCCAGGCACTGCGTGAGCTTGAACATGAGCTAAGTCACTGTTTTGACTGCGATCTCTGTAAAACCCGCGCCAAACCTATAGCCGGCCAGGGAAATCCAGATAACCCTGATATCATGTTTATTGGACCGGCACCAGATGCAGCGGATGAGCGCAGCGGCAGGGTGTTTAGCGGCCCCGCCGGAGATCTGCTGACAAAGATGATTGAAGCTATGGAATATAAGCGCGAAGATCTATTCCTGACAAATATCTGCAAGTGCCGCCCGGAAAATGACCGGGCACCTCTGCTGAAAGAGATGAAGGCCTGTACCCATTTCCTTGAAGAGCAGATCCGAATTGTACGACCGAAAGTTATTGTAGTCCTGGGAGAGCATGCAATCAGAGGACTATTCTTGAACCAAAGCAGGTCAACCAGCCCACAGGGAGCCTGGACACAATATCACGGGCTCCCGGTTATGCCTACTTTTCACCCTAAATACATCCTTCGCTTTCAGAATGATTCAGCAGGACAGCAGCGACAGCTGAAAAGCTCTGTCTGGCGTGCTTTGAAAGCAGTTATGCAGCTGATTAAGAAAAACAGGCCATAAAGTTAAGCAGGCTCAAACTGGTCTTTGCCTACCCCGCATTCCGGACAGGCCCAATCTTCCGGCAAATCCGCAAAGGCTGTACCCGGAGCAACTCCGCCATCAGGATCTCCTGTTTCCGGATCATAAATATAAGCGCATACTGTACAAACATACTTTTCCATTTTAATGTTTCCTTTCTGGTTTTTTATTTATTCAAAACCTGAACTTCAGGCATGACAGCAGTATTATACCATAAAAGGGAGTCGGCATTCAAAATCCATTCGCGTTCATACGCGCCCTCTTCGAGAGGCACGTCTACAACCGAATACCCATTAATGATGAAAGCGTGCCTCCCGTAGAGGGCGTAATGGGGTAGAGGATTGGTAAAAAACGGGGGGGGTAAAAAATGGATAAAAAACTGGTGCCTGCCAATAATCATTTTGCCCAGACTACGACGCAATGACACACTACGCACCCACATTTTTCTACCCCTAAATGTTTATACCCAAAAAACGCTTAAGTTCCACCCCGTTAGGAGGCGTGCCGTGACGGCACCGGTAGCGACATTTACTACCGTAGTCCCGCGGTCAGGACGGAGCCCGACCCTCCAGAATATTAAGTAACGCTTGTTTTCTGAGGCTGGAGGGACGACCTCCGCCCGACTTTTTCAGTGGAACCTAAGGAACACATATTTAGAGAAAATGATTTTGTCCATCACACGAGCGCAATTTGGTTACGGCTCTGCCTGTCCTGACCTGTGCTGAGCTTGTCGAAGTGGCTGCGTTAATTGCTATGTTCCCTTGGCAGCATCTCAGGCGGAAGAGTCAGGGGTACCAGTGGCTTTTCCTCCTCAACCGGTATTGACTGAAAGGCGCACTGCCCGATTGACAGCCCCTGCCCGCGGAAGAGCAATTCAAAGTCAGTCTGTTCGTCAGAGGTTCGCTCCATCGCGGGGATCTCCTTAAAACGCATGTCTACCGAAAGATGTTGCTTTATCTGAGAAAAGTAGTCCAGATGATCCGTTGCAACCTGCACACATCCGCCGACTTCAAGCGTATGCCAGAGTCCATCTAAAAAGAGAGGCGAAAACAATCTGCGGGAATTGTGCTTTCTTTTAGGCCAGGGATCCGGGAAAAAAACATATACGCTATGCACTCCATGATGCGGCAGAAGATAGTAGAGGGCATAGAAAGCCTCCAGACGCAGCACTCTGATATTATCCAGCCCAAGCAAGGATGCACGCCGGTCCAGCTTGCGCACACGACCCAGCATCCTCTCAATGGCGAGATAGTTGAACTCGGGATGTGTGGCCGCACGCGAAACCAGAAAACGACCGTTACCAGAGCCTATCTCAACCTCCAGGGATACTTTCCTGGGATAGAGCTCATCAATGGAAAGCGGAATAACAGGATCTACAATATTAATCACACGGGAAGGTATTAGCTCCTTCCCTTTATGTCTAAACATTGCCGCCATTAAAAACCCATCTCCCTTTAATTTAATAGTCACTATCAACCATTCAGAATCTGAAATCAATTCGCGTCCATTCGCGGTTCCTTCTTTCTTCTCGTGAAACTTACCTGAGTAGTTACCAAATTTCAAAAAACACAGGTCGGCACAACCGCAAACTTGCGCTATCGCATCTCTCAAACCTCTGTTTGGTTGCCTGCCTGTGCGTAGCACGCAGACAGGCGGCTCCGCCGCATTAGGGCCAGTCGTGCCACTCAGGATCACGTTGCGGGTCATGCAGTCGTCTCCACCAGTTCACGTTACTCAGCTCTGAGTCATCTTCATTTTCAGAGAAAGGATTCTCTGTATCAAAAACCTCACCGAACATCTGATCAATTTTTTCGGGGTCCTCTCCTGAATCAATCCGCGCCATTGCCTCCATCACATCGGGCTTAAACTGCACACCGCCTGCCTCGGCCATGGCACGAAGCACTGAGACCGCTTCGCGCGGGTCACCATCATCATCCGCCGCCAGCGACTGCATACGATCAGTCATCTTGGCAACTACCTGATCCATACGGTTCATTGCTTCGGCATCATTGTTCATGCCGGAGTCATTCTTACCGCGCATGATATAAGAAAATGCGGAGACCTCACGCTTAAGATCTGCATTACATCTGGGACAGGGGGGTACACTCTCGGTATCCACCCGCGGGGACCGGAAGGTAAAGAGCATGTGACATGACTGACAGTAAAATTCATATAAAGGCATAAACAATATCCAATATTCAACAAGGAATTTCCAAATTCCAAGGTTTCTTTAATACTAACGGTCCCGCGTACGTACATACGCATCAACCTAACAGATTATTTTTGTAACTCCCGAAAACAACGCTTGTTGGTTTCAAAAGACCCGGCCTGCAGCAGACAACATGGCCCCTTAGCGGCAATTTGCTGTAACCGCTCGACCGCAGTCAAAAGCTTTGAGATTGAGATTCAGCAGTTTTGCAGGAATGCGCATTTTCATTGTCTCTTTCCATAAACCCTCTTCGAAAGGGGTTAGATTGGAGAGAGCCCCCGCAATCACCATATTCATACAGCGCTGGTTACCCAGATCTTCGGCAATGCTCATGGCATCCAGGAAGATTGCCTGCGGATACTCACTATCCAGTCGCGCCTGCATATCTTCGACAGCGGACTGCTGTCCGCCGGACACAGTTATTGGAATGAGATTCATTTCATTTATCAGTATCCTGCCAGCCGAAGCCAGCAAGTGACGCCAGCGCAGGGCCTCCATTCTTTCGAATGCCACCAGCAGATCGCTGAAACCATCCTGAATAATCGGAGAGTGAACCTCATCGCCGAAGCGCACCTGACTGATAACAGAGCCGCCTCGCTGAGCCATGCCGTGTATCTCGCTCTTCTTGACATCCAGCCCCGCTGAATTTGCGGTCTTTGCCAGAATATCACTCGTAAGCAGTATTCCCTGACCACCTACGCCAGCTAAAGTAATGTTTATCGTTTTCATATTAAAAGCTCCTCAACTGCATTCAGCTGATTCTTGAAATTGCCTCGAATTTACAAACCTGTTCACAAAAACCGCAGCCCGAACACTGGACAGGATCTATGCTTGCCTTGAAACGTCTGCCATCCGCTACCGGGTCTCCACGTATTATCGCAGGACATCCCAGTTTAAAACAGGCACCGCAGGCCTTACACTTCTCTGCGTCAACTGCGTAGGTACCGGCCTGCATCAGGCCGGCATTAATCCGGCAGGGTCCCGTTACGATAACAACCGAGGCTTCATCAGCATCAAGTTCAGCGGTCAGAATTTTTTCAAGCCGCTCGATATCAAATGCATCCACCGTTTCAACCCGCTTGCAACCCATGGCGCGGACAACCGCCCCGATATCGGTGACCGGTGCAACTGCACCGCTAAGAGTCCTGCCCGAACCGGGATTATCCTGATGGCCTGTCATACCGGTAATACGATTGTCAACCACAATAGTTGTAACCGATCCACCGTTATAAAGAACATTCTGAATTCCGGTATACCCAGAGTGAAAAAAGGTTGAATCGCCGATCACAGCACACAGACGATTCTTATATCCAGCCTTCTCCATTCCAAAGGCATTGCCGATACTGGCACCCATGCAGATAACCGAATCCATTGCATTAAGCGGCGGAAAAGCGCCCAGAGTGTAGCATCCGATATCACCGGTGACGGTGGCTTTCAGCTTTGAAAGCACATAGAAAAGTCCGCGGTGTGAGCATCCTGAGCAGAGCACCGGAGGACGTGAGGGCAAACCATAATCAGCACGTTGCAGTGCAGGCAGCTCAACATCACCCAGAATTTCTCTGCGCAACTCCATGATCCGTCCCGGATTGAGTTCCATCATATCCAGTTCAGTCTCATATTCGACAACCTCAATTCCCATTGCTCTGGTCTGCTCCTCCATCACAGGATCCAGCTCCTCGACCACAAGTACCTTATCAACACTCTCGGCAAAACGCCGCACCAGCGCAGTCGGGAAGGGATTGGACATACCAAGCTTCAGTATTGAAAACTCACCGAAGACATCCTTGACATATTCATAGGCGATACTGGCGGTAATGATACCCAGAGATCTGACTCCCTCTTCAATCCGGTTGGCAGCAGTTTCATCTGCGGCATATTCGCGCAGAGCTGCGGTGCGTTTCTGAACTTTATAACGCATGGGACGGGCAAATACCGGTGCGGACACATTACGTGAGATATCCTTTTGATAGGGTTTGATCTCAACGTTCCCGGGACCGAAATCATCTCCCAGATCAACTACCGTCGAAGTATGTGAGGTACGGGTGGTTAAACGTACAATACAGGGAACTTGAAATCTCTCTGAAACCTCATAGGCCTCCATCACCATATCAAAGGCCTCCTGTGAATTTGATGGTTCAAAAAGAGGCACTCTGGCGAACCTGGCCAGCGTACGGGAGTCCTGCTCATTCTGAGAACTGTGAATGCCGGGATCATCCGCAATAGCAATTACCATTCCTCCGACAGCACCAACAAATGTGTATGTCATCAGAGGATCCAGAGCAACATTCAGTCCAACATGTTTCATTGCACACAGAACGCGGGCACCCGCCATTGAACCCCCAATAGCCACCTCCATCGCCACCTTCTCATTAACCGCCCACTCGCCATTTATCGTATCTTTGAACCGAGCTAGCGTCTCAAAGATTTCCGTGCTGGGGGTTCCCGGATATGCCGACGCAACCGTACAGCCAGCCTTATACGCGGCATATGCAACCGCCTCATTGGCGGACAATAATATTTTTTCACTCATATTCATTGTTTCCCTTCCGGGTCATTTAAACACTGTACACAGGAACTTTCTGTGCTCTGACTAAATCATTTAAAAGTGGCTGTCGGCTGTCCTTCTCCGAAAGCACTACTGAAACGCAAGGCCATTCCACCCCTACATCAGGGTCATTCCAGATCAAGCCGCAATCATCCGAAGGGTCATAAAAACAGGAGCATTTGTACATAATCTCAGCACTCTCAGAGAGAACACAGAAGCCTTGCGCAAAACCATCCGGAACAAACATCTGGTAAGCATTCTGCTCGGTCAGCAAAACTCCGACCCATTTACCAAAAGAGGGCGAACCCTGCCTTATATCAACCGCAACATCGAAAATTTCACCGTGCATACAGGATATAAGTTTACTCTGAGGCTTGCGTAGCTGAAAATGAAGTCCGCGCAGAACATTCCGGTTTGAGAGCGAGCGGCTATCCTGCACAAAACTGCACTCCACACCTCCGTCAAGATACTTAGCCGCGTGATAAGTCTCCATAAAAAACCCGCGTTTGTCACGAAACACATCCGGCTTACATAAAATCACATCCGGAATAGAAGTTCTCTCAAACTGCATAGGTATCTCCAGCTGTTTTCAACCAATATGCCGCAAGTCTCCTTCCTGAGAGATCCGGCCCGATTTGTCTATTAGCGCAAAATTCGGTTGGATTTGTCCAAAGTAGTACAAGCATCCTGCTTGTTTATTAAGAAATCAGGCTGGAAGCCCGTTCTACATTTCAAATCCAACCGGATTTTACGGCAATAGTGATTTATCAGTCGCGTTTGTTTGCATCACGATAAAGCGTTATCAACGCATTCGTAGATGAGTCATGCTGTAAAAGAGTGCGCCGCTCCGCGGTAAGCTCTCCGAGAACCTTACGGGCCAGCACTTTGCCAAGTTCAACCCCCCACTGATCAAATGAGTAGATGTTCCAGATCACTCCCTGTGTGAAAACCTTATGTTCATAAAGTGCAATCAACGCGCCAAGGGTTTCAGGAGAGAGCTTATCTGCCAGCAGGGTGTTGGTGGGATGGTTACCCTCAAATGTTTTGTGCGGCACCAGATTTTCCGGCACGCCCTCGGCACGACACACCTCTGCGGTTTTACCAAAGGCAAGCGCCTCGCTCTGCGCAAAGAAATTTGCCATCAGCTTGTCATGGTGATCTCCGACATCATTATGTGAATGACAGAAACCAATGAAGTCACAGGGAATCATACGGGTGCCCTGATGAATCAGCTGATAGAATGCGTGCTGCCCATTGGTTCCCGGTTCGCCCCAGACAATTGGTCCGGTAGCGTAGTTGACACGATTTCCCTGCTTGTCGACCGATTTGCCATTACTCTCCATGTCCATCTGTTGCAAGTATGCGGAAAAGCGCGCCAAATACTGATCATACGGCAGCACCGCATAGCTCTCCGCATTGTATCCATTGGAATAAAGAATGCCCAGCAGTGCCATAATCACCGGCATATTGCGCTTTAGCGGAGCTGTTGCAAAGTGCTTATCCATGCGGTGATAACCCTTGAGAAACTTGCTGAAATTACGTGGACCGACTGCCACCATCAGCGGCAGTCCAATAGCTGAGGGCAGCGAGTAACGACCGCCGACCCAATCCCAGAACCCAAACATATTATTGGTATCAATACCAAAGGCGGCAGCCGCCTCTGCATTGGTAGAGACCGCCACAAAGTGCTTTGCCACCGCTTGCTCTGATCCTAGTTTTTTAACCAGCCAGTCACGGGCGGTATTGGCATTGGTCATAGTCTCCTGGGTAGTGAAAGTTTTTGAAGCAACGATGAACAAGGTCTGATCCGCCTTTATGCCCCGCATCGTCTCGGCCATATGGGTTCCGTCAACATTGGAGACAAAGAACATCCTGATTGAACGTTTAGAGTATGGCATCAGCGCCTGACAAGCCATTGCCGGACCCAGATCGGAACCCCCTATGCCAATATTGACCACATACTTGATCTTCTTACCGGTATACCCCAACCATTTGCCTTTGCGGATATTTTCACTGAACTCACCCATGGCATCAAGCACAGCCCGGACATCCGGTATTACATCTTTTCCATCTACTATAACAGGATCACCGGAAAGATCACGCAAAGCCGTGTGCAAAACCGACCGTCCCTCGGTTTTGTTTATCTTTTTGCCTGAGAACATGTCGTCTATGCATTGTTGAAGATTGCTCTCCTCCGCGAGTGCGAACAGGTTTTTCATTAGCGAAGACGTAATTAAATTCTTTGAGTAGTCAAGGGTCCAGCCGGCAGCCTTCATTGTAAAACGCCCTGCCCGCCGAGGATCATCAACAAACAGTTTCTGTAAACTCAAATCTTTATTTGAGAGAATTGCTCTCTCTACCTTATCCCACACCAAATAATTCATCAGAATCTCCCGGAGATTAAACCAATAGAAATTGGAAAATCAATAAAATCACCTAAATCAGTTATAAAAAGTTATTTATTATAGCGTTTAACGGCCACTGATTGAAGCAGAAAAGTTCTTACTGCAGACCATAATCTTTGTTATAGTCATATTCAGTTTTATGAATCATTATAATCAGAGAACATAAGGAAACTGGAAATGGTTAAAAAAATCGTACTCTTCGTTGTTTTAGTACTGATTGCAGCGGTCATGCTTGCCAGGACCTTCGCTAAAGATGTGCCTTTTGTAAAAAGGTCCAATGAGATTGCGGCAGCTCAACTCAATAAAATCAACGCGAGCCCGCTGGGCTTGTACTGCAACAAATACTGGACGAAGACAACTGATTATTTTAAGAGGCTTAACGAAAAAACCAACTGTAAAAAAACAGCAGAACTACCGGCCCCAACCACCAAAATAAAGAAAAAACCAACACCAAAAAAAAGCTTCAAAGACTCCAAAGGCAAAGGAAGCGGAAAATCTACAACAAAACGGATATGGAAAGATGATAAAGGCACCTACGACTGGAAAGATGAGAAAGAAAATTACGACTGGAGACGCTGATTCCTACCT
>Ga0307990_1003864_pt1 | contig 11222 bp, 8 predicted proteins | sample EllFjometagen129_FD_203168 | JGI IMG/M metagenome (GOLD analysis project Ga0307990, IMG submission 203168) | Marine microbial communities from Ellis Fjord, Antarctic Ocean - #129 | ecosystem: Environmental > Aquatic > Marine > Unclassified | place: Southern Ocean | collected 2014-10-08
ATTTTGTTGAAATTAAGCGGTGAAGTTCTAGGTAATCGTGATTCTGGTGAGTGTATTGACCCCAAAGTATTGGCTTCTATGGCACGTCGGGTTGCAGATATTCGTGCATTAGGTGTGCAAATAGGCATTGTTTTAGGTGGCGGAAATATCTTTCGTGGCTTGAGTGGTGAGGCCAAGGGTGTTGATCGTACGACTGGTGATTATATGGGCATGCTGGCCACGATTATTAACGGGCTGGCTATGCAGAACGCCCTTGAGCAGCTTGGGCTTGAGACAAGAGTACAGACTGCCATTGAGATGCGAGAAGTTGCTGAGCCTTTTATTAAGCGCAAAGCTGTACGCCATCTCGAGAAGGGGCGGATTGTGATTTTTGCCGGTGGCACCGGTAACCCGTATTTCAGTACGGACTCCGCTGCGGCGCTTCGCGCAAATGAGATCGGGGCTGATGTTCTGCTGAAGGCAACCAAGGTAGATGGAGTTTATACAGCTGATCCACATCTGGACCCGGATGCGACCCGGTTGAACATGGTATCATATGAGGATGCGTTGCATAATCAGTATAAGGTTATGGATTCGGCGGCTTTTTCGCTCTGTATGGAAAATGAGATACCGATTGTTGTTTTTGACTTTTTTGATGAGGATGCTCTGGAGCGGATTGTCTGTGGAGAAACAGAGATTGGCACCTATGTAGGCAATAAGATTTTATAGTTGATTTTAAGTTTAGGAGGTTATTATGGACACAGTTGCTGAGGTATTGCAGGATACCGCTAAGAAGATGGATAATACGATTAAAGTTTTGAAAGATAACTTCAAAGGATTGCGTACAGGCAAGGCATCGCCGGCGCTGGTTGATGGATTGCAGGTCACATACTATGGAGCACCATCGCGTCTGCGTGATGTGGCAAACATCTCCACCCCGGAACCGCGTTTAATAATAATTTCGCCTTTTGACCCTACCGTATTGCCTGAGATCGAAAAGGCAATTTTGGCTGCCAATCTGGGTGTGACACCTCAGAGTGATGGACGTGTAATCAGAATTGCTATTCCTGAGCTTAGCGAAGAGCGCCGCAAAGAGATTGTTAAGGTCGCCAAACGGCTCTCCGAGGAGGCACGTGTGGCGGTACGTAATGTGCGTCGTGATGCTAATGACACCATTAAAAAATTACAAAAAGAGAGTAAGATCACCGAAGATGAGCGTGATCACGGTTTAACTGATGTGCAGAAGGCAACAGATACGCATATCGGAACCATTGATACGGAACTTAAAAATAAAGAGAGTGAGGTAATGGCTGTTTAGTGCAGTCATATACTTTTTAACAGGAGTTTAAAACCATGGCAGATGATACAACAAACGGGGCCGTTCCCCCTAAGGCTACACCTGGGACACCGCGTCCTATTACAGTTCGGCTGAAACCAGTTGTCCCTAAGTCGGAGACGCAGAAGACCGTTGAAGCGGCGGCCTTGAAGGAAAATCCTCATCAGCCCGAACAGACGGTGATTGCGGCTTCTGCAGGTCGTACGGCGCGAGTGCCGATTCCTGCACTTGATACTTTAGTGGGCACTGCATCCAGGACTGCAACGGTCAAACTTCGCCCGGTCAATATACCCGGCGTAACTCCGGCAAGATCAAAGTCTTCTAAACCGATTAAGACACCTGTTAGAGAGTCACATAAACCGGGTTCCAATCCGCTACCTCCCGGACTTAAGCAGCCATCTGAAGTTCAGGTTCAGGCAGCCAAGTCAAAAACATCGCGAATATCTCTTGATTCCGCAATTGGTGTTGCTCCGGAAGGTCCCATGAGCGGCGGGGGTTCACCTAAGACAATCAGGCTGAAAAGACCAGCTAAAATGGCAGGAACCGGCAGGATGCCGACTTCAGCCACATCACCGATTCAGATGCAGAACAGTAAGAGCCGAACTGCACCGATTGGTAAGACATCACGTATTTCTGATGATGCAATGCCGTCGCGAGTTGATCAATCAGCTACGGTAACGCAGAAAAAGACGCTTAAAATCAGGAAAAAAAGTGTGCCGGCTGCAAAGTCTTCCGGTGGTGATGTAATCGATGGTGTTGCAATGACGCCGATTTCAAATCTGGGTTATGGCCCGGTTGTCAGTGATAACGGACCGTTTACGGTGTTTGCCGGTATTGTATCAATTCTTGCTGCGATTGTTATTTTGTTGCTGACGATCTGTCTCGGTGCACAGGCGATTGGCCCGGCTGCAGAGAGAAACAACATTGCTACAGTGAAGCTTGATATGCAGCTTCCTTGGCCGGGCGCTATTAATTAATAATGTTTATTTTTGTTAATTTCATGAAAAAGGAGTGCTTTTCTGGCATTCCTTTTTTGTTGTTGGAAATACGCGAGTGCTGGCACACTTTTAAATCAAGTAGTAGATCGCGAATTAGAAAAATTGGGAATGAATTATTTCAGGGGGGAATATGAATAAGATCGTAACTGGGTTACTGCTGCTTTCAGTTGCAGCAGGAGGAACTTTTGCCATTGCAGCGGATGGTGTGAGTAGTGAGGGATTTGTATCTCTCTTTAACGGCAAGGATTTGACTGGATGGAGCGGGGCGGCTGATGGTTATGCTGCGGAAAATGGAATTCTCTACAGCAAGCCCGGGGCAGGTGGAAATCTATATGCGGATAAAGAGTATGCGGATTTCATCCTGCGCTTTGAATTCAAAGTTCCTGCGAATGCCAATAATGGTCTTGGTATCCGTTGTGAAAAGGGAAAAAATGCTGCATATAATGGAATGGAGTTACAGATTCTGGATGATAGAGGTTCGAAGTATACCAAACTCCACCCATATCAGTACCATGGTTCTATTTATGGTGTTTTGGCTTCGAGAAAGAAAAAAGACGGCAGTTCCTACCAGAAGCCAGTTGGCAAGTGGAACTTTCAGGAGGTGCGTGCAATTGATGATCACATCATGGTTATCCTGAATGGTGAGGTGATTGTCAACGCCTATCTGGATGATATAACTGAGACAGCAGATAAGAAAAAACATCCTGGTCTGCATAAGAAGAAGGGCTTTATCGGCTGGCTAGGACATGGAGCCAAGGTTGAATGGCGCAATATCCGTATTAAAGAGGTATCCTCCGATTATAAGGTCGTCAGCACTGTTGATAACAGAACCCCTCCCGAAGGTTTCAGATCGCTTTTCGATGGAAAAGGCCTGACCAACTGGAAGGGTGTTGCCAAGGAGAAGGGTTTCGATAATCCACTCATCCGTCATAAAGCAACAGTAGAAGAGCGTAAGCTTATGCAGCGTAAAGCCGATGGTCTCATGCGCCAGCATTGGATGGTGCGTGATCAAGGTGCACTCTATTTTGATGGCAAAAGAGGAGGTTACAGTCTTGCTACCGCCAAGGACTACGCTGACTTTGAAATGTATGTGGACTGGCGTCTTATGAGTGTGGATGGTGACAGCGGTATCTATCTGCGTGGTTCACCTCAGGTGCAGATCTGGGATGCTCATAATCGGTGGAATATCGGCTCGGGAGGTCTCTATAATAACAAAAAGAATCCTAGCAAGGCTCTCAAGATTGCCGATAAATTGGTTGGAGACTGGAATACATTCTATATTAAGATGGTTGGTGAGTGTGTCACGGTAAAGCTTAACGGAGAGTTGGTGGTGGATAACACTGTGTTGGAGAACTACTGGGACCGCAATCAGCCAATCTTCCCGAAGGAGCAGATAGAACTGCAGTGTCACGGTGATCCGCTTGAATTTAAAAACATCTACATCCGTGAACTCTAGTGTCACGCTATAGTTTGGACGCATGCGGATCATGTGATTTATTCAGTGTCTTCGAGCATGAGGGGCAATTTACATTAGGCCCCATCTGGACCATAACACTATCAGTATAAAGCACTACATATCGCAACTCGTAAATCCCAAATGGATCTCGTATTCGTGTGCATTCATGGTCGCAAACAGCGAATAGTACCCTTTTCAGATATTGAATATTGGATATTGGATATTGACTATGCCGGTCGCATCGGCTATCATATTTTCCCATTATTCAGAGAGGATTAGCTTTTTTCCGGGGTTTGCCGGAATAAGCGGTAAATTCGGGAAAATGGTGACGAGCAAGAACCTTTTTCTTTTAACTTAAAACAGCTCAAGGAGAGTAAAAAAATGGCTATTAAAGTTGGTATTAACGGTTTCGGCCGTATCGGACGCATGGTTTTTCGCGCTGCAGCAAAACGCGATGATATTGAAATCGTCGGTATTAATGACTTGCTGGAAATAGACTATCTTGCATACATGCTCAAGCATGATTCTGTGCATGGTCGTTTCGATGGTTCGGTTGAAGTTGTTGACGGAGCTTTGGTTGTTAACGGATCGAAGATACGCATAACAGCTGAGCGCGATCCTGCCAACCTGGCATGGGGCGATGTTGAGGCTGAAGTTGTTGTTGAGTCAACAGGTTTCTTCCTGACAGACGAGACAGCACGTAAGCACATCGAAGCCGGAGCCAAGAAGGTTGTTCTTTCAGCTCCTTCCAAGGATGCAACTCCTATGTTCGTATGTGGCGTAAACTGCGGCAGCTACGCTGGACAGGACATCGTTTCAAACGCTTCCTGCACAACAAACTGCCTGGCTCCTGTCGTTAAGGTACTGAACGATAAGTTTGGCATCGACAAGGGTCTTATGACAACAATTCACGCTGCTACAGCTTCACAGAAGACAGTTGACGGTCCTTCAATGAAGGATTGGCGTGGCGGTCGTGGTATCCTCGAGAATATCATTCCTTCAAGCACTGGTGCTGCCAAGGCTGTTGGTAAGGTTATTCCTGAGCTGAACGGCAAATTGACCGGGATGGCCTTCCGCGTTCCTACTTCAGATGTTTCTGTTGTTGATTTGACAGTCTGCTTGAAAGAGGAAGCTTCTTATGAAGCAATCTGCGCAGCGATGAAAGAAGCTTCAGAAGGCGCAATGGCGGGTGTTCTGGCTTATACCGAGGAAGCTGTTGTTTCGACAGATTTCCGCAATGAGGAATGCACATCTACATTCGATGCCAAAGCAGGCATTCAGCTGGACGGTACTTTCGTCAAGGTTGTTGCTTGGTATGACAACGAGTGGGGTTATTCCTGCAAGGTTCTGGATCTGATTAAGATCATTACCGCATAATAAATTCGCTACAAGGCGATTTTTATAAAAAGAGGGCGGACCGGTTATTTTACCGTCCGCTCTTTTGTATATCTATAGCGGCGGGCGCTGACCGCCGGACAGAATGAATTTGTAGGACGTGTTGATGTCTCGACTACGGCAGGGCGCGTGCGGCGGAAGCCCCAGCCGCAATTAAAGGAAAACTATTATGACAAAAAAAACTTTACGTAATGTTGAGCTGGCCGGTAAGCGCATTTTAATGCGTGTTGATTTTAATGTGCCGATCAAAGACGGTGTAATTGCCGATGACACCCGTATTAAGGGTGCGCTGCCTTCAATCAAATATGTATTGGAGCAGGGCGGTAGTCTGGTGCTGATGAGCCATCTGGGACGTCCCAAAGGTAATGGCTATGAGGCATCCTTCTCGTTGAAACCGGTTGCTGAGTATCTGGCTAAGATGCTTGATAAGCCTGTAACATTTGCGTCTGACTGTCAGAACGCCGATGCCGAGGTGGCCGCAATGCAGGTTGGAGATATCGTTATGCTGGAAAATACCCGGTTCTATGCTGAGGAGCAGGGCAAGATCAAGCAGGCCGGCGGCCAGAGCGATGAAGATTTTGCCGCAGTCAAGGCTGATGTTAAGGCAAAGCAGCTAGCCATGGGTGAGAAACTGGCTTCCTACGGGGATATCTACTGCAATGATGCCTTTGGTGCAGCTCATCGTGCGCACGCTTCAACAGCCATTGTAGATGGCTATATGGATGTATGCGTGGCCGGTTTTCTGCTAGAGAAGGAGATTGAGTTTCTTGGCAATGCAGTTGAGAATCCGACCCGTCCTTTTGTCGCCATTCTGGGCGGTGCCAAGGTCTCCGACAAGCTGGCTGTGGTCAACAATCTACTGGACAAGGTTGACACCCTGATCATCGGCGGCGGCATGGCCTATACATTTCTTAAGGCCTTAGGGCATAATGTTGGCGGATCTCTCTGCGAACTTGATCAGTTGGATTATGCCACCGAGATGATTGAAAAGGCCAAGTCCAAAGGTAAAACGTTGTTGCTTCCGGTGGATAACATCGCTGCTGACAAGTTTGATGCAGATGCTAACACTCAGGAGGTCGGCAATGATATTCCTGATGGTTGGATGGCTCTGGATATTGGTCCTAAGACAACTGCTCTTTACAGCGAAGCTGTTGCGGGAGCCAAGACCGTTCTCTGGAATGGGCCGATGGGTTGTTTTGAGATGGCTAAGTTTGCCAATGGTACATTTGGTGTCTGTCAGGCGGTAGCCGATAGTGACTCGATTTCTATTATCGGTGGTGGCGACAGCGTTAACGCGGTAAACAAGAGCGGGTTGGCTGAAAAGATGTCGCACATCTCCACAGGTGGTGGTGCATCACTTGAGTTTCTTGAAGGTAAGACACTCCCTGGAGTTGCGGCTTTGGACGAGAAGTAAAACAGATGTTCTGTTTGATTGGAATCAGATTATATATTCAAACAAAAAGTTTCTCATAGATATTTACGGGTGAGCAGCCAGTTGGATTAATCCCGGTATTAGTCAGTGACTCACTTCTTTAACATCGATGAGAATATAAAAAAGGCGTGACCGTTATGGCACGTCTTTTTTTTTACATTAACAGGTTAGGGAGCGGAAAGTATTTTGGAATGTTTTTCAACTAAATTGGATCGCACCCACGTTATTATCACGCAAAAAAATAATACCCTGAAAATGAAAAAATAAGGTATAATATAGGAGATTTAATGAGTTTGTCTAAATGTGCAAACAAAAATTCTGAAAAGGGGAAACATGAGAACAAGAATAGTGGCAATATTCCTGGTTATGGGATTGATCGGTATTGTATCTGATGTAAATGCGGGGAACGTTGCAGCTTCTGTTGATACGGCTAAGATTAAAGATATCAAAGCCTACTGTATTGATTTCAACTGGGGGGGGCGCCGTAAGTTTGCCCGACCTGGATCTTGGGCTGCTTCCGATCCCGCTCAGCATGTGGCCTGGTACAAGTCGATGGGGGTTAATGTAATTCAGACCTTTGCGGTTTCATGCAATGGCTATGCCTGGTACAAAAATGGTTTTATTCCTGAACAGCCTGGACTTAAACACGACTTTCTGCCGGAGATGGTCAAGCTGGGCCACAAGGAAGGTATGTTGGTCTTTGGATATTTTTGCATCGCGTCCAATCCTAAGTGGGCCAAGGATCACCCTGAGATGAGTTACGGTGCGCCGACAACCTATCACATTCCATACACCGATGAGTATCTTGACTATCTCTCAAAATCCATTAGCGATGCGGTTAAAAAGAGCGGGATGGATGGTTTTATGATCGATTGGGTGTGGCAGCCGAAAAGGAAGTCGACTAAAGGTAAGTGGCTGGCGTGCGAGAAGAAACTCTATCAACAGCTGATGGGCGAGGAATTTCCCGGTGAAGATAAATTATCAAAAAAACAGGATGTTGATTACAGCCGCAAGGCGATAGATCGTTGTTGGGCGGCGATTCGCAAGGCGGCCAAGGATGCTGATCCAAATTGCATTGTCTGGTTGACCAGCAACAACACGATGCATCCCCATGTTGTTAACTCGGCTATGTATAAGGAGGCCGACTGGCTGATGAATGAAGCTGGCGATATAAAACGCGCGCTTTCTGTTAAACCGATGATCGGTGAACATACCCGTCTGATCACTTGTCTGGCAAGGTGGAATGGACAGGATGCAACCAAGGTTGTGCCAGAGGCCCTCAAGGCTGGTGTTGGCCTCTACGGTTTCACAAAACCACGCAAACATGGTAGCGGGTTGGTGCCATTAGAGGGCATTCTGGGTCGTCCTGTCAGTAAATTGAAGGGTGATGATCGCAATATTGCTGTTCTGGCTCGTGCGTATAACGGTGTCTCTGTGAATGCTATCTGGGTGAATGGAAAGTTTACAGAAGCTAAGAAATAGCAAGAAGTTGAATGATTGTAGTACAAGAAAGCAAAAGAAGGAGAAGTCAGATGGAAAAACAATTCAAAATAATATCGAGTTTTATTGCTTTGGTGATAGTGAGCCAGGTTTTTGTTGGTATGGCAGCGGATAGTTCTGCACCGCTTCTTGATCCTGACGGTAAACCGGCGGACATGACAAAGCCGGTCCAGGTATATATTATGCTGGGACAATCCAATATGCTTGGCTTCGGCAAAGTGGCTGGCGGGGCTGGTTCACTTGAAAATGCAGTGAAGGAGAATAATAAATATCCTTATCTGGTGGACGACGATGGCAACTGGACGGTGCGTAAGGATGTTCGCAATGTGCGCGTAATGAATTTCAAGGATTATTTAAATGATTGGTTGACGATCAGCGGCAGGCACATCGGTTCTGAGATCGGGATCGGGCATTATGTCGGAAATGCCGTTGATGCCCCGGTGATGCTTCTCAAAAGCTGCATAGGCAATCGCAGCCTCGGCTGGGACTTGCTGCCTCCTGGCAGCGAACCATATGAGTACGAAGGAAAGACACAACCGGGTTATCGTGGAACCCCGAACAACCCTCAGGGTAATGGTGAAAAGGTAGTTGGGGAATGGTATGCGGGCAAGCAGTATGACGATGATATCGACAGCGCTAAACAAGTGCTTGCCAACCTCTCCAATTATTACCCCGGTGCCAAAAAATACGAGATCGCTGGATTCTTTTTCTGGCAGGGAGCAAAGGATGGTGGCAGTGCCGCCAATTCGGATAGGTACGAGAAGAATCTCGTTCAGTTTATCAAGGCGCTGCGCAAGGAATTTAATGTTCCTAATGCCCCGTTCGTTGTTGGCACCATGGGTCAAGGTGTTAAAGGAAGCGGAGGCAACACCGGTAAAATTACGGATGCTCAGCTTGCCGTTGATGGCAAGAGCGGTAAGTACAATGAATTTAAGGGCAACGTCGCAACCTTTTATTCTAATCCGGTCTCCATGGGGGGCAGTGCCAACGGGCATTACAGTGGAAACGCAGAGACCTACATGAATATTGGCGAGGGTATGGGTCGCGCGATGGCCGAGTTGATAGAGGAGGGCGGCGGGGCTTCGCAGTCGAATACCACAACGAGTCGCCCTGAGTCGATCAGGCGTGCCGCCCGCAGCTTGGCATCTGGAAAGCTAGAAGTTCTTAACAGCACATTGATGAAGGCACTGGTGAAGTTGAGTGATGCAGGGGTGCTGGGATCTGGAAAAGTGATTCCTTTGAGTCTGACGCGAGCAAAGGTATCGTTGGTGTCGGTTCAGAACGACAATACATTGATTTTTCGTTCGGTCTCAGGAAAGAAGGTGCCGATTGCGTCTGCAAAACTCAAGCCGGTCGACTTTGCTAACCTCTCTGTTCTTGTTTCAAAACTCAAGCCTAATAGCAAAGATGCATTAGCCCTGGCAGGTGTATACCTGGAATGTATGGGACGTGTTGAAATGGCCGATAAGAATTTCAGCAAGGCCGGCCCTGAATCGACCGCAACAATGGCTGTTTTTTTTGAGTAATAATAGTCACATATTGGGAATCGTAAAAAAAAAAGTAAAAAACAAGCCTTGGAATGGCGTGTTATAGAGGGAGTAGAATGAAAATATATCAGAAGTTAGCAACCATAATTATGGCATTCAGTTTGGCAGGAAGTGCTGCGTACGCAAAGGGCCCGGAGGTGCATCAGATGGGGCCGACGGGTATTCTGGGTACCATTTCAAAGACAACGGTCACGGTCACAACGGTGGCCAAGGATTCGCCGGCTGATGGCTTGCTCAAGGTCGGTGATGAGATCATCGGTGCGGGTGCTATGGAATTTAAGAAGGATGTGCGCCGCGAGATGGCGGTTGCCATCGATGAAGCCGAAAGCAAAGAGGCTGGCGGCAAGCTTACGTTGGTCCTAAAGGGAAACAAGAAGGTTGATCTGCAGCTCAAGGTTCTGGGCAGTTACAGTGACACAGCACCGTACAACTGTGCAAAGAGTGAGGCGATCACTGTGCGGGCGGCCGATTATCTTGTCAAATCCGGCAGAGCTGATGCTGGTTGTCTTCATCCGGGATTGCTTGGATTGATGGCTACCGGTGAGCAGAAGTACATCGATGTGGTTGCAGAAATTATTCATAGCGCTAAGTGGGCTAAACCGAATCAGGCAGATGTTGAGGCTCTCTTAAAGGGCGATAAAGATATGGGTTATGTCGGCTGGTACTGGGGCTATAATTTGATCACGCTCTCTGAGTATTACCTGCTGACTGATGATAAGTCGGTTCTGCCTGCGATCAAGATATTTGCTTTGGGATTGTCCCGGGGGCAGGATGCGGGCGGTATCTGGGGACACCGCATGGCCACGGTGAAGCGCAATGGCCGATTGCCCGGCTATGCCCAGATTAACCAACCCAGCCTGACCTGCTTTATGGGAATGTTGCTGGCCCGGAAATGTGGCATCACCGATCCGGTGCTCACCAAAGGAATTGAAAAGACCTACGCATTTTACGCGACTTTCATTGGCAAGGGAGCCTTTAACTATGGTGTACATGGTCCGAATACCAAGAAGTTCAACAATAATGGAACCAGTGGGACAGGTGCGCTGTGTATGTCAATTAAGGGCAACCGTGAAGGGGCGCGGTTTTTTTCGCAACTTTGTGCAACCTCCTACGAAGGTCTTGAGATTGGGCATGCCAGCATATTTTTCAATCCTCTCTGGACTCCCCTGGGTGCCAACTTGTCTGGTCCTGAAGTCACGCAGCAATTCTTTAAGAAGTCGCGCTGGTTGCAGACGATGTATCGTTCGTGGAATGGCAACTTCACCTTTGATGGCAGGCAGTATAAGGAGGGGGAACAGTCGGGGGCAGCACTTCTGGCCTATTGTCTCCCGAGAAAGGTCCTTTACATCACCGGCAAGAATGCGGACGAGTCTATCTGGTTGAAAGGGAAAGCGGCCACTGATGTGGTTGAGATGAGCCATATTGACTTTAAGAGCAAGAGCACCAAAGAGCTACTTGATCTCGCTATGAACCACCCGATTCCTCATGTCAGACGCGGGGCTGTCGGAGCTTTGGGAGAGAAGCGGGATGAACTCACGCAAACCTATATCAAATTTTTGAAAAAGGGCACTAACAAAGA
>Ga0307990_1003865_pt1 | contig 11218 bp, 10 predicted proteins | sample EllFjometagen129_FD_203168 | JGI IMG/M metagenome (GOLD analysis project Ga0307990, IMG submission 203168) | Marine microbial communities from Ellis Fjord, Antarctic Ocean - #129 | ecosystem: Environmental > Aquatic > Marine > Unclassified | place: Southern Ocean | collected 2014-10-08
ATTGAATGGATTCAATGGGATATTGCAAATACAAAAATGCTAAATAATATTAAACAATATTTAGACAAGCGTGGAAGTATTGATTTTATTCTGCATCTTGCCGAATTTTATAATTTTGATTATAAAGATAAACCTGAATATTACAGAACAAATGTAAAAGGAACAAAAAATATTCTTGAACTAGCTCGATTTTTGAGAATTAAACGCTTGATTTTTGCTAGCTCTTTAGCTGCTTGTTCATTTCCCGCTAAGGGTAAAATGATAAATGAAAAATCGAAAGCTGATGCAGATTATGCGTATGCCAGAACAAAAAGACAAGGTGAAGAAATGCTAAAAGAATATTCCAGATATTTTAATTGTACTATAGTTCGTTTTGCAGCAATCTTTAGTGATTGGTGTGAGTATGCACCATTATATAAATTTCTTGCTACATGGATATCAAATAAATGGGATTCAAGAATTATTGGTGGGAAAGGAAATTCTGCAATTTCATATTTACATATTAATGATTTGATTTGTATAATTTTAAAGATAATTGAAAAAAACAGATTTATTCCTTCCTTCGATACTTACATTGCAAGTCCTGATGGTTCTACATCACACAAAGTACTCTATAAAAACTCAACAAAAGACTATTATGGAAAGAATATTCATCCATTATTTATTCCAAAACCAATTGCTTATTTCGGTTTATTAGGAAAAACGTTTTTATGAAATATAGGAATTTTAAATAAGCCTTTCGAAAGGTTATGGATGATACAATATATTGATCAACAACTAAATATTGATAATTCTTACACAAGAAACATACTAGATTGGAATCCCACACCAAGATACCATCTGTTAAGACGATTATTATTTTTATTGATCAATTTCAAAGGACACCACATTGAATGGAAATTACGAAATGAAGCCAGTTTAAAAAAAATAACTCAACGGTCGAATCTAATGATTTATGAAAATCTTTTCAACAACAAAGAAGAAATTTTGAATAACATAAAACAGATTATTAATATTCCGGAAAACAAAACTAAATTTGAAAGAAGCAGAATGTTGAAACCATTTGAACTAATGAATATGCTTAGTACATTTTACAATCTTTTAATGGCATCGGTTAGAAGTGGAGATAGAAGTTTAATGATAAAATATATTGATAGTATATCGATGGACAAATATTTATGCGGCTTTAAAGCATTGGAACTATGTGACATTCTATCTTTGATTAAAAAAATGGTGAAGACTAAATTAGAAGAAGAAAAAGGATTCAGGAAATTCAAACAAGATATTCATGATTACATTGATCTTGGAATTTTATTAGCTCAGGATAGTATCGAAGATGTTTATCTTGAAATGAATCAGAAATTGCCACAAGACAAAATACTCAAAGTAATTACTGAAGAATCAATAGAAAAACGCGATAAATTAATTTTAAGATTGAGCACCCCATATCAAACAATTATTGATGAAGATGAGGACAATAAGGAATTTCAGAAAACTGAAAATACAAAATTAAATATTTTTTTGCAATTTAACATATCCTAAATAAAATTACTTTATATCAAATATTGTTGAAAGAGCAATCATTTCATTTCCTAAGTGAATTTCAGCATTAAAGCAGTTAATACGATTACAGATAGTTAAACAATCTGAAAAATCTTTTTCCTTTTCAGCAAACATTGCTACTAAATCGCCACCGCAAGAACATTTTGCAAAAGTTGGCAAAGGTTCATTACATTTGGGACAAATAATTTCCCAAATCTCTTCTTCTTTTAATTCTACATCTAAACAAACACGGCTTTTATAACCATATACCGGACTTAATGCAACCATACCCTCTTGATTATCTTTTTTTACCTTAAAAATAATACCATTAAAACCATTAAAAATTGCTTTCTTACAAACTAAATTATGCCCATTATGACAATAACATTCTTCAATTACAAGGATTTTTTTACTCTTGCAAATCTTTTCTTTTGATGCCGGATTTGGAAATAACATCATTCCTTTTGAATTAAATAATTTCATTTTAACCTCCAGTTTAATTAATTACAACTTCACTCAAAAGATTCTTTTTAATAATACTATCAATAATATTTTCAACTGATTTTACAATCTCAGGGAAAACTTTTTGAATTTCTTTGGAAAAATTCAAACTAAAAATATCATTTATAAGCACTTCTATTGCAATAACATAAATGTTTTCAGGAATATTCATGCCTGTTTTTCTTCCTAATTCTAATGCAGAAAGAAAAGAAATATCATGAATATTAGAAAGATGAGATGTTTCTGAATAATTTTCTAAATTATATAAAACTAGTTTTCCAGGAAGATCATGATTAGATTTTACAGCATCTATGAAAACAACCGTTTTATATCCATCTATTATTTCGAGAAGATCAAAACCTCCTACATGATTTGTTTTAAAAGTGATAGAAGAGTTTTTAAATTTCTTACTCATTATTTTAGTTAATATTGAACCAATGCCATCATCAGTTAATATTTCTATTCCTAAACCTAACACTAAAATATCTTTTGACTTCAATTAGATTTTCTTATTTATTTTTAATCTCTTTTTATTGTTCTGATTAAATGACCACTAACATCTCTAAAATTTACAATTAGTGGCATATCACCCGGCAAACGATGAGTTGCACATGAAAAACAAGGATCGTATGCTCTAAATGCCATTTCAACCATATTAAGAATGCCTTCCGTTACTTCAACGCCCTGTTTTATAAGACCTTGTGCTGCTTTTTTTAGTGACATGCAAATTGCTGCATTATTATTTGTTGTACCAACAATAATGTTGACTTTCTCAACTATTCCCTTTTTGTTTGTCCAATAATGATGAGTCAGGGTTCCTCTTTGTGCCTCAACAATTCCAATACCTTCGGCAGGGATATCATTTGAATTTGGTCTGTTCTGTAATTCTTTTCCAGTAATATCTGGATCGGTAATTAATTCCAGAGCTCTTTCAGCAGAGTACAATAATTCTACTAATCGTGCCCAGTGCATCCCAAGAGTAGCTTGAACCGGTTTCCCGCCAAGGGTTTCAAACATTCTTTCATATTCCTTTTGAGCAAGTGGTGTTGCCATACCATCTGCAGCATTAAGCCTCGAAAGTGGTGTTGCATGATAAACTCCAGAATCCTGACCATCAACAAAACCCTTCCATCCTATTTTTTTTAAATAAGGGAACTTCAAATAGGACCATGGTTCTACTCTTTCAGCAACATAATCCTGATATTCGTTAGCTGAATATTTACAATGTTCATTTCCATTGGTATCAACAACTCTAACTTTTCCATCATAAAAATTCACTTTATTATTCTTATCAACTAATCCCATTGAGTGGATATTTAAAGAATATGGACCATTAACAATCAAGTCGACATAATCTTTATTTTTTAAAACAACATCATCAAAAATTTTGAGAGTAAATTTGGCAAAATCTATAAATCCAAGTATTTTCTTTTCAATATCCTCTCTTTCGGCTTCTTTTAAACCTTTTCTAACACCACCAGGAATATTCATAACTACGTGAGTTTGATGACCTCCAATCAACGCCTGAATTTCCTGCGCTATTCTTCTTTGTTTTAGAACTTCGGTACCAACTTCAACACCAACTTTATTTATTACGCCAAGAATATTTCTTTCTGCTGGATTAGCATCAGGTCCTACAACAAAATCAGGGGCAGCCAAGGCATAAAAGTGAGCAATATGGCTATGAACAAAATGAGCCATATAAAATAATTCTCTCAGTTTTTTTGCTGTTGGAGGTGGTTCCACACCATAAACAGCATCAGCAGCTTTACCTGATGCCATATGATGACAACCGGGACAAACCCCACATATTTTTGTAACAATCTGAGATAACTCTTCAACCGGGCGACCTTCGCAAAATTTTTCAAATCCACGTAATTCAGGAACCTGAAAATATACATTGTCTACATCACCTTTATCAGTAAGAAAAATTTCAATTTTTCCATGTCCTTCAAGTCTGGTAATTGGATCTATTGTAATTCTTTTCATTCTTTAAATATTTATTATTGATAAATATATTGTAATTAAAAAGTTGCTGGCTTTTTACATTATTTTTCTTTTTATTATTGAACTTGGTAAACTAAATCTATAAAAAGTACCTGCCGGATCTTCTATCTGGCTAACAATTTTTTCTATTTCTTTCTCATCATTTGAATCAATCATTGTAGCAATGGCAGACATCATTTTTGCGCCAGGATCCAGGATATCAGCGGGAGGACCATAACAACCTCTGCAAGGAGCATTCCCGACAATACATCTCACTCCACAGCCACCTCTGGTTGCCGGCCCCATGCATATTACTCCTTGTTCAAGAAAACAAGTTTCACCATCATCATAAATTTCCCATGGACGTTTAAACTCTTTTATAGTTTTATTATCGGTTTTCTTTCGTTCACATTCATCACACTGAGTTTTTTCAAATGCTCCAACAACAGATTTTTTTGACGGTAATTCTGAACCTGAGACGATAGCCATAAAAACCTCAACTAATCTTTCTGTTTGTGGAGGGCATCCAGGAAGATAATAATCAACACAAACTACTTTATTTAGTGGGCTTACTTCATCAAAAAACTCAGGAAGAAACAGTTCGCCTTCACTAACTTTATTAAATGGTTTTGGTTGAATTTTTTCAGGATTAATAGTTGTTTCAGTTGTATTATAAACTCTGTCAAACAATTCTTTTTTATTCGAAAAATTTGCTAGTCCGGGTATTCCACCCATATGAGCACATGAACCATATGCAACCATAATTTTCGACTTTTGCCGCAGAAGCATTGCTATATGTTGGTTTTCACTGTTTCGAATAGCTCCATTATATAAAACAACATCAATATGGCCATCTGGCATTGCCTCCAGATCTTTATATTTCACGTCAAGGACAATAGGCCAGAAAACCAGATCTGCAGCTGCAACCACATCAAATAGTTTTTCATGAACATCAAGAACAGAAACACAACAACCACCGCATGCAGCTCCCCAATAAATAGCCATTTTAAGTTTTTGCTTTTCTTCTTTTGCATTTTTTGTCATTTTTTCCTCCTTTATTATTATGATGTTTCCATTACTTTTTGCACTTTACATGGCCCTAATTCTGATATTTTTGCCGACATTTCATCAGCTAATTGAGCAAACTGTTTTCCTTCGCTGGCACTTATCCATTCTAATCTAAGGCGATCTTTATTAATTCCCATTTGCTGAAGGTATTTCTGTAATAATTTAAATCGTCTTAAACATTTATAATTACCTTCGTGATAATGACAATCACCGGGATGACAACCACAGATCAGGACTCCATCAGCACCTTCACGAAATGCTTTCATTACAAAAGTTGGCTCAACTCTTCCTGAACACATAATTCTTATTATTCGTATATTTGATGAATATTTCATTCGGGAAGTACCTGCAAGGTCAGCCCCGGTATATGAACACCAATTACACAAAAACGAAATAATCTTTGGTTTAAAACTCATATTACTTTTCCTCCATCGTTGACGTTGATAATGACTTTGATAATAATCCTTCTATCTGAGATAGTATCTGAACATCAGTAAAATGCCTGCATTTTATTGCTCCTGTTGGACAAGCTGAACCGCACGTACCACAACCTTTACAAAGCACTTCATTAACTACAGATACATTTTTTTCTTCATCAAAACTGATTGCAGTGTACGGACAAACTTTAATACATGTCTGGCATCCACAGCAAATTTCTTCGTTAACTTCTGCGGTTGTAACTTCTACTTGTACTCTGCCTTTTGAAATAGAAGAAAGTATTCTTGCGGAGGCTGCTTCTGCCTGTGTTATTGAATCAGGAATATCTTTTGGAGCCTGACAGCTTCCAACAACAAATACTCCATCGGTTGTTGTTGCAATAGGATCAAGTTTTGGATGTTTTTCTATAAAAAAACTACTACCACAAATACTAACACCAACAGCATGTCCTATATCTTTCACATCATTTTGCGCTTCCATGGCGGTCATCAGTATCACCATATCTGCGGGTATTTCTATTTGTTCGCCTGAGAGTTTTTCGTTCATTTCAACAATCATTGAACAATCATCATTTTTGTTTGCTTCTCGAATTTCAGGTTTACCATCTTTTTGATCAAACATTAAAAACATGATATTTTTTTTGGATGATCGTGTATAAAATTCTTCACATCCTTTTCCAAACGCTCTCATATCAGAATAAGCTTCAAAAATATTTGATTTTGGCAGAGCGGAACGAACTTGATTTGCATATTTAAGAGCTGTCATACAGCAAGTACGGGAACAATATGTATGAATATCTTCGTCACGGCTTCCAACACAATGAATTATCACAATATTCTTGGGCTTTTTTCCGGTTTTAGTCTGAATTTTGCCATTAATTAGCATTTTTTCAAACTCGTATGAAGTTATTACATCTGGCAATTCATTATATTTATATTCAGGAATTCCTGACGGGTCATATGTTTTAAGACCAGTTGCAAGCACAATATTTCCAAATTTTAATTCTTTTTTTGTTCCATTTCCGTTATTGATAAAAGATTCAAAATTCCCAACATAACCAGATACTTCATCAATTTGTGTATTCAAAAACAATTCGATATTCTCATGATTTTTTACTTTTTGAATTTTTGGTTCAATTAATTGTTTGGCACTAAATAAATAAGGAAACATCAGATCAATATTTGCAACATGTCCCCCGATATTTTCATTTTTCTCAACAATAAATACTTTTTGTCCTGCATCAGCAAGTTGAAGAGCGGCTGATATTCCTGCAATTCCACCTCCAATTACAAGAGTGGCAGGATTGATATCTACAAATCGTTTTTCGAGAGACTCATGAAAACTAACTTTATTAATGGCACCAACAATTAATGCTTTGGCTTTTTTAGTTGCTTCTTCTTTATCTTTATGCACCCATGAAACTTGTTCTCTGATATTTGCCATTTCAAATAAATAGCCATTTATTCCGGAGTTTTCGAGAACTTTCCTAAATGTTAGTTCATGAATTCTTGGAGAACATGCTGCCACCACTACCCTATTAAGATTATTCTCTTTAATTTCTTTCATTATTATTTCCTGACCGGGATCAGAACACATATATTTATATGTTTTAGAAATAACCACATTTGGCAAGGTTCCAATTTCTTCTGCAACTTTTTCAACATCAATTACAGATGCTATATTTGTCCCACACCAACAAACAAATACTCCTATTCTAGGTTCTTTCATAATTAAATTTTTATGCAGTAGCTAATTGATTTATTTTAATATTCTGTTTTCTAATTCCTGCTCTTCGTAATCTTGAAAAATATATTGCAAAAGGCCGGTAGGCTAAATGAGACCATTTTGAGAAAGGAACTTCAATCATTATCATTGGCACAAGAATAGCCATATGAGCGACATATGAATAATACGTTGCCATTGGCATTCCGTTTATCCTGAAAATATGAATTAATATCCCGCTTAGGGTAACCAGATAAAGCATGATAATAAACAACCAGTCACTCATGTGAGAAAATTTAAATTTCTCTTCTTTCTTTCTTAATCTGCCAATTATAGCTACAGATAATCCAAATAATATTCCAAATGTGGCATAATAACCTAATAATCGTTGAGGATGATAAAAAGAATGTACTTCTTCGGTTTGAAACCATGGCAGATAAACCACAACTACAATAAACATTATTGTGTATCCAGTCATTAGTAACCAATGACCAACCCAAAATGACCTGTTTTTTTTACATTTCAATAATCTGGATTGTGTAGAATAATGAATAATTAATTGTCTTATTTCAATAAAATATGATATAAAAGGCACTTTAACTTTCTTATCTGATAAGACAATTTTATAAAACATATTAAAAATATTGGAAATTAACAGAAAAGCAACAATTACAGCCATAGTCCAATCTCCAATTTCAATAATACTTATTGGTGCGAATTCATTAAGTTTAACACCACCTTGAGCGGTTAGTGTTTTATCCACCGCCGGGCCAAATAAAATAAAAGAAAGAATTACTGCAAGAGCGAATAAAATCACAAAAACGAATTCCCATATTTTTGAGGTATAAAACAATTTTGACAATCCTGTCCAGTCATAAACTGATGTTAAATATCTACGCATCGACATCATAAATTCTCCGGGATTTGCATCTCTCGGACAAGTAGTGGTACAATCTCCACAATAATAACATAACCAGGGATCTACATTAGTCACAACTTTTTTCTTCAATCCCATTTGAACATATCTCATTGCTTTTCGTGGAAAAAGATGATTTTCTTCAGTTAATGGACAAGTAGCGGTACAACTTCCGCAATGAAAACATTCATTCCATTCATTTACTCCAAACCTTTTGAGTTCTTCTTTTAATTCTGTATTAACTCTTACACTCATGATTTACCCTCCATCTTTAAGGAAAATTCTTTTACTATTGAAATAATTTCCGAACTTGAAAAATCATTAAAACCCTTTTTAACTTTTCCTTTCATAATATTTCTCAAAACTCTGGAAGCTGCTGCTGAGCCATGAACTACAGAATCCGGAATATCTTTAGGACCCTGACAAACTCCAGCAATTGTTATCCCACCTGAAAATGATTCATTAGTATTACTTTGACTATTTGCCTCCATAAACCAACCATCATCAGATCTTGTGATACCAAGTATTTTCTCAAGTTCTCCTGCATCATCTCTTGGTTCAATTCCAACAGCTAATATTACCATATCTACTTTTTCTTCTATCAGTTTATCATTAATTATATCTTCACTTCTTATATACATCTGTCCATTTTTTTGTTCAATTTTAGATGCACGCCCTCTTATCATTTTTACATCCTCACTTTTTATTCTTTCATAAAATTCATCGTATCCTTTTCCAAAAGCACGCATATCGATAAAATATTCTGTTACTTCTGTATCAGGTAATTTTTCCTTAACCAGATGAGCAAGTTTCAAAGAATACATGCAGCACACTCTTGAACAGTATTTGTTATGATTTACATCTCTGCTACCAACACAGTGAATTATTGCAACACTTTTTGGGCTTCCATTATTTGGAGCAAATACCCAGTTTCCTTTTTTATCTTTTGATCTGAATGTAATTTCGCCTCCTGTTGGACCGGAAGCATTTATTAATCTTTCAAACTCGAGGGATGTTAGTACATTAGGAAATTTTCCATATCCATATTGCTCAGTTTTTTTTGCATCAAAAGTTTTAAAACCAGTTGCAACAATAATATTTCCGACATCAATTTCAATTTCTTTATCTTTTTCATCAAGATCGATGCAATCTGCAGGGCAAACTTTCACACAAACACCGCATTTCCCTGACTCAACATAAATACAACTGCTTTCATCAATTAGGTATTTGTTAGGAACAGCCTGAGGAAATGCTATGTAAATTGATTTTCTGAGGCAAGTATCTGAGTCAAACTCACTATAAACTTTAGATGGACATTTTTCGGAACAAATACCGCAGCCAATACATGCAGTAATATCCACTCTTCTTGCTTTTTTTAATATTTTAACTTTATAATTTCCCGGATTCCCATTAACTTCTTTTACTTCAGAATAAGTTAAAATTTCAATATTTTGATGCTGACCGACTTCAACCATTTTTGGAGTTAAAATGCAAGCCGCACAATCGAGAGTAGGAAAAGTTTTATCAAACATTGCCATGTGGCCACCAATAGTTCCTGTTTTCTCAAGAAGAAATACTTTTTTTCCAGCATTTGCAATTTCTAGAGAGGCTTGAATTCCTGTTATTCCACCTCCTATTATTAATGTTTGCTGGTTGACTTTATTATTTGTAAAAAATTCAGAAGGATCAAAAATTACACCTTTAACTGCACATTCAACAAAAGAAAATGCCTTGTTTTTATCTGACTCATTACTGATTCCATATTCCATAAAATCGATAAGAATAATTTCCTTAGGATTCTTGGAAGCTTTTTCCATTGCCGACGCAATAAATGTTTTTGAAATACCAACATCAAATCCACTAATAATGATTCTATCAATATCATTTTCTGAAATTATTTTTGCAAATTCATCAATATCAATTAAAAGTGTTTGTCTTGAATTCCAGACAATTTTAACTCTTGAAATATTATTCATTCGCTCAATTATATCAAACCAATCAAGAGTTATTAAATGTCCATTTTCCGGATGGCAAAAGAAAATACCTATATTACATTTTTCTCCCATAATGTGTTGTTCTTTTTATTCGAAAAAATTTCTTCAATAATACAAAACACACTTATTGGCTACAAGGACAACAATCACCATTTAATCAAATAGAAATCATTTAAGATTATGACAATTATCATATTTAATTATTGATAAAAATCATGAATTCAACCACAATAAATTATAATTATTACTGACAATAAAAAGGAGATAAGTATTATTTACCGCATTGATCTGCTGGCTTTTAGAATGCCCGGTTTGTCAATTAATTTGATCTTTCGTCCGCTTAACTCAATTAAATTTTCTTCCTTGAAGCTTTTTAGCTTTCTTATAACAGTTTCTGTTGCAGTACCAACAATATTTGCTAGATCTTCTCTCGAAATACTTATTAAAGAGGTATTATTTTCTAATGATGCAGGAGAAACAAAAATTTTTTCAAGCAAAATCAATGTTTCAGCAAGCCGTTCACGAACTGGTTTCTGAGCAATTGATGTAAGTTTATCTTCGGCTTCTTCTAATAACTGACTTAATATCGTCATTAAGCATTGAGAAATATTTGGATATTTAAGTATTAATCTAAAAAAGGTTTTTTTTTCAATAAAACAAACAAAAGAATCTTCCATAGCAGTAGCCGTTGCGGCATATTTACGACCACCCATAAAAGCTCTAATTCCTAATAAACTTCCCGGAGTAACAAATCGTACAATTTGCTCCTTACCGTTTTCCCCTACTTTAAAAATTTTTATACTTCCGGAATTAAGGCAATAAATTCCTGTTGGTTTTCTGTCTGTATAAAAAATATTCTGACCTTTTTTATACAAAGTTTCAACTTTACTCTTAGCAAGCAATTTTACATCTTCATCCTTAATGCTGTTAAAACAAGAATAATTGAAGATTTCACAACTTAAACAAGTAAAAAAATGTTCCATCTTATCGACACACAAAGGTATTTTTTAAATTTTTTATAAAGATACGCATATTTTTGAGATAGTTTTTT
>Ga0307990_1003866_pt1 | contig 11218 bp, 8 predicted proteins | sample EllFjometagen129_FD_203168 | JGI IMG/M metagenome (GOLD analysis project Ga0307990, IMG submission 203168) | Marine microbial communities from Ellis Fjord, Antarctic Ocean - #129 | ecosystem: Environmental > Aquatic > Marine > Unclassified | place: Southern Ocean | collected 2014-10-08
CATCTTCAAACATATTCATGAAAGTTACTATCTCATGAGCATTTAATCTTCTTCTTTCACCTTTACGATCAAAACTATCACGTTTCAATTTCAACTTAGTAAATCCAGACTCGCAATAATACGAACCGTTGATGAATGTAATTCTTACCATTTACAATTTTCTCCATTCTCTTTTCCTTATTCTTATTTTTTTTTAACTTTGTCAAACACTAATCTTCTTGACACTTAATTCACGATAATCAAATTTTCAAATGCTTTATAAATTCTCTCAAAAAGGGGTCTTAATGGCAAAGCTTGTAACGAACCAAACTGAATTTCTTTCTGAGATTCTGCACAAGATTCTACCAAGTTCACAGAACTTATATTTTTTAGTTGGTTATTTCTATTTCTCAGGTTTCGAAGAGATTTATCAAGGTTTAGTGGATAAAAACCTTAAGATTCTTGTTGGCTTAAACATTGAGAAAGACCTTTCAAATAATATCAAGGAGTTCTATGTACTGCATGAATTAGATCAATCCAGATTAGATGTCCGTAAGAATTATTATAAATCGTTTGTTGATATCTTTAACGATACTGATTTTTTCGATTCAGCAAAACGAATTGAAGCTTTTGAGATATTCCTTAAGAAGATCAATGATGGGACTTTAGAGATCAAAAAAACTGTACACCCTAATCATTCAAAACTATATCTCTTTGAACACAAAGAAGAATATTCACAGATGGGATTACAACCAGGTACGATGATAACTGGTTCAAGTAATCTTACTCTTTCCGGTTTAAAAGGACAACATGAGATTAATGTAATACTATATGATGAATATAAAGCCGGTAAAAAGATCTTTGAAGAATTATGGAGTACTGCAATTGATATTGTGACAAAAGATAATATCTTAGATTTTACTGAAGAAGTTATTGAAAACATCTGGTACGAAAAACTCTATAAACCATACCTCTTTTATGTGAGAGTATTAGCAGAATACTTCTCGATTGAAACAAAGCAGGAGATCTCATTTCCTGCCCAAATAACTAAAGGTAAATTCTTCAATCTGAAATATCAATTGGATGCTATTAAAAAAGCTCTTATGATAATTGATGAGCATAATGGAGTTTTAATTTCTGATGTGGTTGGATTAGGTAAAAGTATTATTGCTTCTGCAATAGCATATAACCTGTGTAAGAAGGTTATTATTATTGCACCACCACATCTTCATGATCAATGGGATAAAGAGTACAGAACGATATTTGACCTCAATGCAGTAGTTTTTGGCACAGGTTCTATTCATAAAGCTTTAGATCTCTTGCATAATGTATGGAATGATGAAGAAATATTAATAATTGTAGATGAAGCTCACAAATTCCGTAATGAAGATACTGATGATTATCTAAAGCTTCATCAATTATGCCAGGGAAATAAAGTTGTACTACTTACTGCTACTCCATTCAATAATCGACCACAAGATGTATTTTCCATGATCAGTCTATTTCAGATCCCATCACGATCAACAATCAGAACAGTAGACAATCTCTCATACAAATTTAGAGAGATGGTAAAGGAATACAAAGATATAAATAAAAAAAGAAGAGATAAAACAATTGATGAAAAGATTCTGAAAAAACGTGTAGATGAATTGGCAAAAAAAATACGCTTCATTATGGAACCTATTATTATCAGAAGATCTCGAATCGACCTTGATAAAATTGATGTGTATAGAAAGGACATGAAAAAACAAGGATTCAAATATATATTTGCTGAATCACCCATCCTTAAAGAATATTATTTAGGTGATCTTGCAGATCTTTACAAATCTACTTTAGAACTTATAGCAACCGATGAAGAGGATAAAGGATTCATAGGAACCAGATACAAACCGGCAAATTATATTATCGATCTTGATAAATTTAAAAAGAGTATCACTAATAAACATGCTGATGTGGAATCTATCGGTGTTGCTCAAAGAAACTTAGCAAAATTCATGCGGAGATTATTAGTTGGTAGATTTGAAAGCTCTGTAAATGCTTTTAAGAAAACTTTGGAGTCAATGATCTTCTCTATGGAAAAAATAAAATCATTTCATGATAAACTTAAAAAAGTTCCTATATATAAAAAAGGAAGATTGCCTTCCCCAGATGAAATACTTGATGATATTAATGATGATGCAATAAGCTCAATAGAAGATTACAGCTTTGAAGAAGAACTAAAAAAAGAATTTGAGAAAGGATTAGTACTTATTCCAATTAAAGATCTGAAAGATTCATTTCTGATAGATTTAAACCATGACATCGACTTACTTAAAAAAATACATAAAGACTGGTTTGAAGATGGTATAAAGGAAGATCCGAAATTAGATAACTTTAAAGATGAAATCATACGACAATTAACAGAAGATCCCAAAAGGAAAATTGTGATGTTCACAGAATACACCGACACAGCTAAATATGTATATGACAATATTAAAAATGAATCTATCATTAGACCAATTTATTACTCGGGTTCATCAGCTAAAGGAAACAGAAAAATAATCAAAGAAAACTTCGATGCATCTTCCAGTATTCAAAAAAATGTTTATAATATCATTATAGCTACTGACGCACTTTCCGAAGGGGTAAATCTTAACAGAGCCGGAACAGTATTCAATTATGACATCCCATATAATCCTACCAGGGTTATACAGAGAGTAGGAAGAATTAATAGAATTGGTAAAATGCTTTTTGATAAACTATATATCTACAATTATTTTCCAACAGATATTGGTGAAGATCTAATAAGAGTAAAAGAGATTTCTACTCTCAAGAAAGCAATGATCGACACACTACTTGGTGAGGATACGAAAGTACTAACAGATGATGAACAATTGGTTTCCTATTTTCATGAGCAATATCAAAAAGCTTTAGATAATCAGGAAAGTGAATCCTGGGATGTTGATTATCAAAACGAGTATTACAATATTCTAAATAATAAACCTGAGATCTTGGAAAAAGCAAATGCAATTGAACATAGATGCAAGATCCGAAGAACTGCCAAGAAAGATAGATCAGGTGTGTTAGTTTTTGGTAAAAAGGGTGATGATTATACTTTCAGATTAGGATTAAACAAAGATGAATCCGAAGCAATTACTGCAGAGGAAGCATTGAAACTCTTTAAAGCTGAACTTTCCGAAGATCGAAAACAAGTTTCAGTATCATTTGATGTGATTTACCAAAATACTAAAGCTAATATGTTCATCCCGAGAACAAAAATATCTACTACAGGTAAACGTGCTCGAACATTGAATAAGATCAAACTCCTCATCGATCTTGTTCCTAAACATAAAGACTATCTCAGAGATATATATAAAGTTGGAAAAGATCTTGATGCATTACCGGATGCAGTATATAGTATAATCAGAAGAATTGATGAGAAATCGTTACTGGATGACATTGAATATCTAATAAAAGAAGTTCCTCATTCCTATTTATCTAAAATTATACAAACAGCTAATAAGATTGATGAAGGTACTGAATCGTTAATCTTAGCAGAAGAATTAATATGACAAAAGAGATCTTTGAAAATATATATAATCGGAAAAGTTATTTAGATTTCTTTAAGTATAAATTACTTCCAGATGATTTTGAAACTTGTATTGAAAAAGTTGAATTATCACGTTCTTATCGTTTCTTAAAAGAAATGTATATCATCGGTGAGAGTAAATCTCTTGATTTATTAGTAATTGAAGCTTCAATCTCATCAATAATGAATCCTCGTGAAATGCCGTTGAAAGAAATTTTAGGTATTATAAAGCAATATCTTTTTGCTAATTGTGTTATCATTACAAATCCTTCTCATAAGAGACATTATAGGATGTCTTTAATAACCTCAACATTACATCTAAACAGCAGAAAAGTAAAACAAATTAATGAAATCACAAAAACTAAATCATTATATTTGGGCACAAAATTTAGAAGGTTAGACAGAAAAGATTTTTATGTTCCACTACTTCGTAAGTCCAATATCAAAACGATAGAAGATTTAAATACTTGGTTTCTTGAATCACATAAGTTAACATTTTTTAAGCCTTATTATAAAAAATATATTCCGTATAGTGAAGTTTTGAAGTTTTTTGAAGAAGAAAAGCACAAAGAATTATTAGAAATACAAACGTATATAGATAATCCTTTTAAATCAAGGTTTGAATGTTTAATCAATTCTAATTATTTAACAAATGATGAAGAATCTTTTGAAGAATATGATGAAGAGAATGTTATAGTAAATTATGAACATGATATTGAAGAACGATACATAATATCTGCATATAATGGGTTTGAATACTACAATAAGGGAAACTACAAAGAAGCTATAAATCATTTTAACAAAGCCTTAAACCTTGAAATTGGTGAACCAGTATTACTCCATTCAACTTTAGCCAAATGTTACTATCATGAAGATGATTTTGATAGTTTCATGTATTCTATTGTTACTATTATTGAAATGGATGACAGTTATATAGATGATGAGCATAGATATTTTTTCCAGCAATTTGTTAAAGAAAATGAAATGGAAGAATAAATTTAAAGGATAAAGAATGATTCATGATTTGAGTACAAACTACAGTCGAGAATACTGGATTGATTTCCTGCAGAATGAATTCTTACCGAATGATTTTTCTCTTCGTCGTGAAAAAATTGAGATTGATTTCAAATCTAAATACATCAAACCAAAAGCCTATTGGATAGGTGACTGTGAATCTCTGGGAGACTTGGCAATAATTGAAGTATCCCATGCTTCAGAAAAAGACCCTCGTATTGGAGTATCACGGGATGCCTTTAGATTAATGGCAGAACATGGGCTTAGTAAGGCTCTTTTTTTCTTTCTCTCCGATAATTCAAAAAACTATCGCTTCTCGTTGATCACTCTCGATCTCAAATTGGAAGGGAAGAATATTAAGTATCTATATTCCAATCCTAAGAGATTCTCCTTTTATTTAGGGGAAGATGCCAAACTACATACTCCACAGGAATTTCTTTTTGAAAAAGGTAGAATAAACAATTTTGAAGATCTGCAAAGCAGATTCTCTATTGAGATAGTTAACAAAGAATTCTATGGCGCAATTCAAAGGTTATTCTACAAACTGGTTGGTGGTAAAGTAAAACAAGGTTCCCGTAATATTGAGTTTAAACCTATGCTTAAACTCCCATCCACAAATGATCATGAAACAATGCAGGAATTCAGTGTCCGATTAGTTGGTAGGCTTGTATTCTGCTGGTTCCTAAAGAAGAAAAAATCAAATAATGGCATTCCTCTTATCCCGGAGAATGTGCTTTCCTCAGAAGTGATAAAACAAAATTATTATCATAATGTTATTGAGCCTTTATTTTTTGAATTATTAAACACTCCAATAGATGAGAGAAGACAGAACTTTCGCAATACTGAATATGATCTTATTCCTTTTTTGAACGGTGGTTTATTTGATCCCAACTTGCATGAAGATTATTATAAATACTCTCCGATGGAAAAAGAATACAAACCAGCCTATAATCTGGTTATTCCTGATGAATGGTTGAAAGAGTTCATTACTTTATTGGAAACGTATAACTTCACTATTGATGAAAACACCTCAATTGATATTGATCTTTCCGTTGATCCCGAAATGCTGGGAAGGATATTTGAAAACCTTCTGGCTGAGATCAATCCAGAAACAGGCGATACTGCCCGAAAAGCAACTGGAAGTTATTACACTCCTCGACCAATCGTTGAATATATGGTTGATGAATCACTTGTTCAATATTTACTCACCAAAACAGATATCGAAGAACAACCTATCAGAGAACTTCTCGATTATAATATTGAAAATACTGAGCTAACCAAACAAGACAAAATCTCTGTTATCGATGCCTTGGATGATATTAAGGTACTTGATCCAGCTTGTGGCTCAGGTGCTTTTCCTATGGGGATTCTTCAAAAAATGTTATTGATTCTACAAAAGGTTGATCCCGAATCCATCGAATGGGTAATACGACAATTAGTTAAAATTCCCAATAAACTTGTTAGGGAAGCTCTTGAAGAGAAATTGATGAATGAGAATTGGAAATACAAACACAAAATGGGTATTATCCAGAATGCTATTTATGGTGTAGACATTCAACCAATAGCGACTGAAATTTCCAAACTTCGTTTATTCCTTACTCTTATTGTAGATGAAAATATTATCGATGATGAACCTAATAGAAATATTCATCCTCTACCAAACCTTTCTTTTAAATTTGTTACAGCTAATACTCTAATTGAATTACCGAACGCAGTAACTGGTGAACAAATGGATCTAATGAATTTTGATAATGTTCTCGAACCACTAATGAAAAAATTAGAAACTTTAAGAGAAGAATTTTTCTATTCCAGTGGAGAAGATAAAGTAAATATCGAGAAAGAATTTATTAAAACTCAAAAAGAAATTGGTCAATTTCAGTCTGAGAATGCATCAACTAATAAAAGAGCCACAGCACTTGTAAATTGGAACCCTTTCAAAGATAAGTCATCTACCTGGTTTGATCCTCATTGGATGTTCGGGATAGAAGATGGATTCGATATTGTGATTGCTAATCCACCTTATGGTGCAGATATACCTACCAATCAATTAGAAATCATGAAATCAAGGTTAGTTGATACAAATAATACAAATAGTGCATCAATGTTTATTGATATAACAAAAAATTTCCTAATAGGAAGTGAAGGAATATTAACATATATTGTACCAAAATCTTTGCTATATTCACAACGATGGTATTCATTAGTAGAATCTTTAATTGATAACACTGTTGTATTGGTAGATGTAGAAAAAGCATTCGACAATGTTTTATTAGAACAAGTATTCTTTGTTTTCAATAATGGAATTATTTCGAATAAATACAAGGCTCTGAAATTTATTAATGACACTTTTACAAATTCAATTTTAATTGATAACAAATATGCTCTGTCCTTGGAATCTTGGATTTGTGATGTAACAAAATACGAAATATCACTTCTTAATAAATGTAGAAGCCAAAATATTACTTATATGAAGAATATCTCCGTTACAAAAAGAGGAGTAGGAATCCAAAAATATCTTGAAAGTTCAGGGGATTTCTCAGTTATTGGCGGTAAAAACATACAAAAGTTTAAAATAAATGACACTAAAGGATTTATCTCCAAGGAAATTTTAAATAAGTACAAAAAAAAATTATCATTCATGAATAATAAAAAAATTGTATCTCAAGATCTCATTGCACATGTTCAGAACCCATATCCCCATGTGATACTGATCAATGCTTTGGATTTAGCTAAAGATGTTTTATCTGTTGATACTGTACAGAATACAATTTTAAATTGTAATGATTTTTTTATGGAATATGTTTTATCACTTCTGAATTCAAAATTTATAAGCTGGTATGTTTATAAATTTATTTATTGTTCTGCAATAAGGACAATGCATTTTGACAGATATTATATTGGAAAAATCCCTGTAAAAATAATCAATAAACGACTACAATTCCAATTCCAACAAAAAGTTAATAATATAATAATACTTAAAAATACTAATGAATTAACTCAAATTCTTGAAGATCAGATCGATCTAATGGTTTATAAATTGTATGAGCTTAATTATGATGAAGTTCTTATAGTAGATCCGGAGTGCCCATTCTCCAAAGAAGAATATGAGAAATTCAAGTTTGCAGATTTGCCTGAGGATGAATCTGAAATTGAAGAACAAAACACAGATATTAAAGAACCGGAATTAAATAATATCGAACCTACATCAGATGTTATCCTGTTAGAATTTACAGTCGGTCAGCATGTAATCCACCCTACTTTTGGCGAAGGTGAAGTGCAGCACGTTGCAGGTAAGGGAGAAAATGCAACCGTCTTTGTTAAGTTTGGTAAAGAAACTAAGAAGCTGGTTGCCGGTTATGCAAAGTTGAGGGGAGTGTTTAGAGTCATTTAATTAAATAGAAGGAGATATATAATGGCAATTGTTATTTGTCCTGTGTGTAAAACAGTACATACAACTTCAGCAATTCATCTAGGAGGTAAAGATCTATCAGCTTATAATTGTGACCGTTGCGGAACATTTGAGATTTCAAGAACTCTTGAAATAAAGTTAGGTTCACAACCAACAAATCCAATACTATCGTATGCTTTAAGACATAGAACAGATTCCGGAGAAAAAATTCTATTAACTACTGGTAATTTCAAAGAAATTCAGAATAGTGTTGAGTATCCTAAAACGATTGCTGAGCGTGTAGATAAGATGCTGAAATTTATATATGATAATCCAGGATTGGTTGAAAAAGGGTTTGCAATGACTGAGTATCACTATGGTTTATTTGGAATTGATAATGATACAATGCATAAACAGGTTATCAGATATGCTCATCAAAAAAGATATGTCAATCCCATAGCTAAATTTGCCGATGGAACTGCGATAATTGAACTCGCATCAGAGGGTATAGATCGAGTTGAAAATACAATACTTATTGATGATAAGATTGAAGATATAGAGGTTGTCATGGAAAAGAAGAAAAAATGTTTTCTTGTACACGGACATGATTCAGAATTAAAGCATGAAGTTGCAAGATTTATTGAAAAAGAAATGAAAATAGAAGTTATTATATTACATGAACAACCAGGTAGAAGTAAAACTATCATTGAGAAATTCGAACATTACTCTGATGTAGATTTTGCTGTTTGTCTATTTACTGCAGATGATGTTGGAAGTGTAAAAAAGGAAGACATAAAAGTTGAAAACCTTTCACATCGAGCAAGGCAGAATGTTGTCTTTGAAGCCGGTTATTTCATGGGTAAATTAGGAAGAGAGAATGTATTAATCCTTTTAGATTCGGAAGTTGAGAAACCAAGTGATAGTGATGCAATAAACTACATTTCAACAAAGGATGACTGGAAGTATAATTTAAGCAAAGAAATTCAAGCAATTTATAAGTAAATTTTAATAAAAAATGGATATCGGTTATGCGAAAAGAGAGAAGTTTATCCTATTCCTCTACTTCCTCCAGAGTTACAATTACTTTCTTCCCTAAAAATTTAATCGGTACATAGATCTTACCATATTCAGTTACTATCCTTGCCTTTCTAACGTACCCTGGTTTCAATTCACCGAATGAATCTTTTCTTCTTGTTGGCAATATCTTCTCTCCAACATATTTGACATAAGGTTTTACTTTCCCGATAAAAAGTCTCTCTTTCATTTTTCCTCCTTCTAATCAATTCTTAATAAAGACTGTGATCATTGTTTGGCCGCTAATAATTCACCTATATCTAATAATAGTATAATGGTAGATTGTCAAGTGTTAAATCCTGCCTGGTAATTAGTTAGAATCATTGTGGATATTGGATACAAAAGAAATAATTTTTTTTCTTTTCAGAGGGCTGTCGGAAAGAAATACCCATTGGTGGGGGGGTGTCCCCCTTGGAAGGGTGGCTTCAGTTTAAATAACCCACAAATATAGGTGATTGATAATAAATTAATCTTATTTACTTTTATTACATATTATCAAATACTATTATGCTTGACATAATTAAAAACTATTAATTATTTAAGATGAATCTGCAAATATAATCACAAGAATTTAATGACTTGAATGAATCGGTGTGTTGGAGGTGTTTACAATGAACAGAATTCTTACAATGTTGTGTACAATTATTGCAATATTAACACTATCTTGCGAGAACAAAGAAGATAAAATTTCTAAAATATTAAATGAAAATTATCATAAAAGCAGAACGAAGTTAATTGAAAAATATAAACCATTAAATTTAGATAATGAATTCTCAAACTATGATCTTGTTCTTTCAGCTGAAATTGAAAGAAAACTCTCATCAAACAAAAATAGATTGATATATTCAGCTGTTCGATTAAATGATTTGATTATTAATGATAGCTCATATGTTGTAGAATTTTGTTCAGATATTTTTGCTAATATGAATATTAATATGAATTATTATCTAACCTTAGATTGCTCTTTAGAATTAGGTAATATGTTGTTAGAATTAAAGTTAGATGATTTGTATGGATTAACAATCATTGCAGATATAACGAGTTTTCATAAAATTAGATTTGAAATGTTAAGTGTTGGTAAGAAATATTACACTACAATCGAAGTTTATCCATCTCATTCTTTTGAATTCAAAGGTGAGTTAATTGACTTTGTTTTTATTGAATATAATTCTAATTTATAAAGAGCTAAGAAATGGGAATTCATTAAATAGTAGGAGTGTTAAATGGAAGAAACTAAGAATTGCTGGAACTGTAAATATCAAAATTTAAATAATGATACTCTCCTTGGATTATGTATGTGGTTTCAAATTCACAAGAATCATCAACCCAAAGATATACCCTCTGAACGTGTGGATATTGGTTGTAAATTTTTTGAACCTAAAATTACATAATAATGGAATTAACAAATATCATTAATATTAAAATCTTATGAAAAGAATTAATTTACCTACATGGTTAATCATTTTGATTTTATTCATCGGAATAATTCGTCTTCTTGGTTTTATCGTATCTATATTTCAAAGTTACCCACTCATATTCTTCATTGTTTGGATCCTTTTACCATTATTTGCTTTATTAGGAAAACATCATATGATTCTATTTCGTTTTAGTCAGAAAGGAATTACTCTCTTCCGAGTTATTTTAATTACTACTGCAATCTTAATAGCATTCTTATTTATTGCTCATTCTGAATATTTTAGAAATAATTACGGAAAGTCAAATATAGAAGGTTATCATGTTACTTATGATACAGATTATGACAGTTTTGGAAGACCTATAACTGTATCAAAAGTTCATACTAAAAGTATTAGTACCAAGGCATTAATATATCTTTTTGGTTTGATTTATGCTGTTCTTTGTTTTGGCGTACCCATTCTTACTTGGAAAGTAAGCACAATTACTTTGGAAGCATGGGAAAGTCAAATAATGTCTAATAAACAGAATTAAACAACATACTGACTTAATATTCACTTTTTATATCATAATCACAACGATTTTCACAACGATTGGCAATATTATTGCAATAAAAAAGTGACCTAAGTTTTTAAATAATAAAAACTTAGGTCAATAATTATGGGGTGGATGATGGGACTTGAACCCACAACGCCCGGAACCACAATCCGGTGCTCTACCATTGAACTACACCCACCATAAAAAATGGCACGCCAAAAGGGATTCGAACCCCTGACCTACGG
>Ga0307990_1003867_pt1 | contig 11218 bp, 10 predicted proteins | sample EllFjometagen129_FD_203168 | JGI IMG/M metagenome (GOLD analysis project Ga0307990, IMG submission 203168) | Marine microbial communities from Ellis Fjord, Antarctic Ocean - #129 | ecosystem: Environmental > Aquatic > Marine > Unclassified | place: Southern Ocean | collected 2014-10-08
TTTGTATGGACTCATTGATGATATTTTTATATGACCTCAAATAGATATTAAAAATTTAATACCCAGTTCTTGAATAGATATTGGTACTAATTTGAGAAAAATCGACAAAGATATTAGTGGTATTATTAATGATATTATTCGTAAAAAGGGTAGTATTATTGATGATATTGGTGGAGCTATTGAGAATATTGTTTTATTTCTTAACAAAATAGACAAACGGTATCTTTACCGATACAGTTGGACTTCTTTAAAGCGAATATTCAATGAGGTTAAATTAAACAGACTATATAGTGAGATGGTAAGATTTTTTGATGTTGCAATTATTTCTGTAATAGCAAGATCATAAAGAGAAAAGGTGTCTGTAGAGCAGCATGTAAGAGATCCTGAGACATGGGTTTTTGAAAAAGTTGAAGTTTATGGTATTTTTGAAGGTTCTAAAGAATTAAATACATCCCTATAGTAATATTCAGCAACTTGAGTTTGAATTTTCTTATTTTTCTGAAACTCTTGAATTCATCTTAAGTGCAAATTTTACAAAAATATCAGACTTTTCTTTTAAATAAATAGGTTGAAGTGCAAAAGTTGAATAGTTAATATTTTTTAGATAATCTCTTAAAAAGGATACAGCAATTAAGAAGCTTATAAAAGCTGCTATTGCAAAACCATAACCGGTATATTCAATAGGTTTTGTAGTGAAATAGTAGGTTAAACTCCCATTAAGTACAAAAAAGATGAAGGCTATAGATAACGCTTTACCCCGTTTTTCAAAATATAAAAGTACTAATATTAAAATAAAGGTGAATATATTAAAAGATGCACCAATTGTAGTAACTTTGAAAATATCTCTTATTAAATAATTAATTTGAAGCAATTTAAAAATAGGATTAGCTAATAAAACTAGTGTTATGCTAATTAATAGTTGGGCCATGAAGGTGTAAGTGAGGTTGTAGAGTAGAGATTCTCTCATTTCTCTTTTTGATTTTTCGATTACCTCTAAGGGGTGTGCAGAGTTTGCATAACCAAAATAGTGTTTGTAAAAAATAAAAAACTCTGTTTCAATAATTACTAAAAATAGAACAAGTGAAGGGATAGTGGTTAGATAGGATAGAAATAAAGCATTATCGTAAAATGGTGCAAAAATGAAAGTATCATAAATTACTACTTGAAAATCACTAAACCATAAAATTACATTATCTACCCACAATCCTGAAGTATAAAAAAGGCCAATCAAACCTAATGAAGCAAATTTACCAAAATATCTTATAAAATCATATTTATATGCTTTCCCATAATAAAAAGTTGAAAAAAAGTTAAAAAGAAAAAATATTAAAATTAATGTAACACCAAGAACATAAGATATTAAAAAATTGGTTGAGCTTTGTAATTGTTCAAAGTAAATTGGATTTTCAACCAAATAAAAAATTAAAGCAACTGTCAATATGCCTCCAAAAAGGTAAGCCTTTGCAATTAGTTTATAATTTTTTACAGCACTTAAAAAAATAAGTATTACCCATATTTCACTAATTATAACAAATAAATACGAAGAGAGAACTTTATATAAAAGTGGTAGAGGTTTATTCCAATAAAAAGCCAAACATATAATTATACTAAGAAAAAATATTATTTTATTAATTCCTAAAAAGGTTGGCTTAATCATATCATATTTTTTTTGATATAATTGATCTGATATATATCTAGTTATAATCAGTTGCACCGGAGCAACCAATAGTTGCGAAAATAAAAAACTATAAACAATAGTAGCAGAAAATAGATTTCTTTCAACGTTGTTTACATTGATTATTCTCATAATCACTAATAAGAAATTTATAGATATGACACTTAATATCCAGGGACCTGCTGCTATAAATGATGAGTATAAATAAGCAAGAGCTCTATTTGAAAAAGTATCTTTTTGAAACATTTTTTTTAATGCAAATCCAATTCCTGCCATAATCTATGCCACCCTAATTATCATATTTTCTGAATAATTTATCATATATTTCTTTATAACTTGCTATCAAGACTTTATCATTATAAAGTCTTTTTACTCGTTTTAAACCATTTTCACCCATACTCTCTCTCAAAGTTGGGCTAGCAATTAATTTTAAAATAGCATTAGCTGTATCACTAGGAGATGCTAACTTTGTTATTAAACCACATTCATTTTCAAATTTATCTTGTTGTAATAAATCTCTACAACTACCAACATCTGTTGAAATAAATGGTATTTTAGCCGCCCAACCTTCAAGTATTACAAGTGGTTGTCCCTCCGATATAGAGGTTAAAACTAATATATCTATTATACCTAAATATTCTTTGATATTAACTCGACCTGTAAAAATAATACAATCTTCAAGATTTAATAACTTTACCAAATTAGTACATTGTTGAAAATAAGATGAATCTTCCTCAGTAGGACCAATCAAATAAAATTTAACATTATTTACTCTACTTTTTACAATACTAAAAGCTCTTATCATAGTCATGATATCTTTTATTGGAACAATTCTTAAAATAGAGGCAACATTAATTCCTTCATGGGGTTTTTTTTCAATATTTAAATTATCATAATTAATTCCATTTGGGGTAATTGCAGTTTTTTTTGGATCTACACCCAACTTAATTTGAATATCTCTATTAGCTTCAAATAATGAAGTGATAACATCTGCTCTATTATATGCAGCAGCTGAAATTGAGTAAAAAAAATCAATCCATACTTTTTTGTAAATTCCTGTTACCCATTTTGCTTTTAATAATTCTTCTTCCCTTTCTCTTCCATATATACCATGCTCAGATAATAAAAATGGTTTATTAATTTTATAGGCAAAAGAAGTTGCTAATATTCCTGCATAGCCTGTTGAAGCTGAATGGTATAAATCAGCTGCTTCAGATTTTTGCTGAATCAAATATATCAAAGGAAGTAACATATTTCTGATTGTCCAAAAGAAATTATTAAATACTTCTCTTTTAAAACTTTCTTTATAATATTCTACTGTTTCATCAAAGAAAAATTTACTTTGCAAAAAGTCGATACAAGATCCTAACCTATATTTTTTATCAAATAACTTAATAATGAACTGCCAATCTACATCTCTGCTTATTCTAATTAACTTTCGAAGTTCTTTTTTTTCAGTATTGGTAAACCTTGGATTTTTTTTAATTTTCCGGTGCTTTATTTCTAAATAATCATCCAAATATATTGTTGTAATTTTAACAACATTATCAGGAATAGTATATTTTAATTCAGTTGTTTCTTTTTGACTTGGCATTATTGAAACAACTTTAAAATCATGATTAGGAAAGGAGGAAATAATTTGATTTATCCAACTTGAAACGCCCCCAGCAACATAAGGGTAGGCGCCTTCAGCAATCATACATATAATCATATCCTATCTCTCCTCTATAAAAAAATCATGAAGTTCTTTTAATCTATGATTTTCTTTTAATTCTTTACTATCTAAATTGTTTAATTCATTTCTTAATTGAGATATATTTCCTCTTTTATATAAAATATTTAGGTGATTTAATTTTGTATCCTTATTTGAATGAAATTCTTTTTTAATTTTTTCATTGATTATTTCTGCATTATAAATATCATCAATTTGAATATAAGCATCGAATAGCTGTAATAGAGAGTGTAAATCATAAGTATTTCTATTTACTTTTTGTAATAGAACGTCAATATATTCATTTCTAAAGATATCAATACTGTCCGGTTCTATCAAAGAGGAATGTATATAAACTTGATAAGAATTAATTAATTCATCTAGCATTTTTTCATTGTTTGTAGCGTTAAATCTCTCACGCAAATAACTGATATTATTTGTTAACTCATTTTCTTTACTATTTAAGAGTGTTGCTGAATAATGTTGAACTTCTTTATCCTCTGATTCTAAACCTTTTTTTAATATTTTAGCATTATTTATTTGTGTAGAGTAATGTGAATCAATTAATATTTCTTTTTTTCTTTCAGGATCAATAAATGAGAGGAGATCCATAAAACTCATGGTTTTTATTTCTCTCTCGTAATCAAGTCTTTTTCTGCTTTCTAACTCCAAATTTGCATCAAGATTTTGCTCATAATCATCAATAACTTCATTATCTCCATAAAAATAATTAATACTAAAGTAAAATACGAAAAATAATATAGGTCCTAAAATTGGCATAAATAAGATTATATAAAAAGGAACCTCTTGCATTTTATTATCGAATTTTAAATATAGGCTCCAAGAAATAATATAAATAAGCGTGTGTAAAATTAAAATGGGTATAAAATACTCTTCAAAAATGATGAGAAAAATAAAAATAATTATATCTAATATCATTAGAAAAATAAATAATAAAAATTTCATCATTCCTCCGATTGTTTTAAATCAATACTTGTCAAATTATTATTGAAATTTTTCTTTATTTTTTGTTCCAATATGAAATCATTAGATTTATTGGTAGCTGGTAAGAGAAAAGATAAGGTATTGCTATCAAAATTATAATAAGCTACATCTACATCTCGTAAAGTTTTTATAACCAATTTATCAATTTCTTCAAGGTTAAGATTTATTACCCTATAGGCTAAAAAGCAGTAATTCATACCAAATTCAGTTTTCCTTCTTTTTTCAATCATAATACGGTCTTTAAAGTACTTAGCTGTAACCAAATGAGTATTATTTAAATATTTACTTTCTTTAAGAGTTTCCACGTATGTAGCCTTATCTAAAGATCTATTTATCCAATCAATAATTAACTGAAATAAATTAAAGGCATATTCAGAAATCATATTAAATTCCATTGCTTTAATATTAACAACTGCAATGATTTTTTTGTTTCTGATAAGTGGTGCTGACATCAAAGGTGAATCGTTTTCTTCAAAATCAGTTGCAACCTTTACAACCTTTCTAGCTTGTGAAACTTTAGTAAACCACGGACAAGTAAATGCTTCGATTGAACTTGATTCTTCATCAACTTTTCCATATGAAATTTTTAGTCTTAAATATCCATTTTTATTATCATAAGTATAAAGAGAAATATCTGTAGCTCTTAGATATTTGATTAATATACCAATAGTTTCAGTATAGATTTCCTCTGTTTCAAAAGATTCAAGACGAGTGGCAATATCATAGAGACTTATGATACTTTCATCTGAACCAATGATTTGATTTTTTAATTCATTTAGAATTTTTTCTAATACCTTGTAATCTTTTTCTAGATATTTATTATCTTTTTTGACTAATTCAATATTTTCCTTTGATATTTTAAGTTTTCTTTTATAATTGTCACTAAAGGCTCCTAAAACAAAAGCTGACCACAAAAATAATAAAGGATATTTATAATACTTGAAAAAATTGAAAAATATTTTTATATCACCATTGGTTTTCATAAATACATTCATATAAAAAGCACAAGAAATTATTGCAGAGATGCTACCTAATTTCATTCCATATCTCAGTCCCATTACCAATGATAAAAAGAGTAGGGGATTAGGATTTAAAAACAAATATACTTCTTGGTTTGCTTGTCTTGCAAAAAAGAAGAAATAAACAATTATATTAATTAATATAGTTTCAATTATACATAATATTGAATTATACAACGCACTTTTTTTATTTATCAAAAAAAACCACCTCTATTATTGAGCAAATTCTCCATTGTAATTTACCAAAGATACATTTGAAACGCCATCTATTTCTGCTATTTCATCAAGAAACTCTGTCCCTATTCCAACTAATTTAATCTCTAATGTTAATTCTATTAATCCGTGAGAAATTGTTTTAGATTTTAATTTGTAATCTGTTTTATTCAATTCAGAAATAACATTTTCATGAGCACTAGAGATATAATGAACTATCAAAAGAAAAACATTATTAGTATTTTTATATCTTAAAAGTACAACCAAAACCAAACCAATTAACAAAGAACTAATAGCTGAAAGTGCATATAATTTTGCACCTGTTGTAATGCCTATTGCAATTGCCCAAAACATAAAAACAATGTCTAAAGGCTCTTTTACAGCTGTTCTAAATCTAACAATACTCAAAGCACCTACCATACCTAAAGATAATACTAGATTCGAGCTTATAGTCATTATTATAACTGATGTTATTAATGCCATTAAAACTAAAGAAGTATTAAATCTATGACTATAAACATTTCCACCATATGTTTTTTTATAAATAAAAAACATAAAAAGACTCACTACAAGTGAAACAAAAATAACACTTACAATATCGAATATTGAAAAGTTTCCCAAAAAAGATGATTGAATTACACTTTTTTTAATTATATCGTTAAAATTAAGAGCTGTGTCCATTTTAATTCTCCCTATTGTATTATATCACTACATAATAAAAATTTTGAAACAGATAATCTCGTTAAATCATATTGTTCAAGAATTGTTTTAATATGTGTTGGTAAAAAATTATTATATTTAACTTCTAAAATTCTAGAATAAGTATCAGGTAAGTACTCTGTAATTATTTTATCTGAAAAAATATCAATACAGGGTTTTGATGCAGAAAGCTGTTTATCGAAAGTTACTCTAATTTGATTGTATGGTAATACATATGCCTCCCTGTAATAATCAACTATGACCGTAGGTCTTAATAGATTATTTCTAGTTTCTAAATAATAACTTCGCTTAACCAGGTTATCTGAAAAAGCAAAATCACTTACATTCCCTTGATATAGTTTCTCATATTCATCACGTGTTATAGTTACTCCAATTTTATTGGTAAAATCTTGATATTTCTTTTTTATTTCCAATTTTATTTTATTATCGGAATAATTATAAATTCTAGCTCTAAACTTTTGACGCACCGAAAGGCCAGACAATTTTTCATACAAGGCACTACCATAAGTGTCATCAAAATAAAGACTCCTTATATGATATCCTGTATTTTCAATTGAATTGTCATCCAATTGCATTACTCTCTTTAAAGTAGTCCTCAACCTTATATAGGTGTCATACTCTATTAAAAATTTATGTTCATGTCTAAATTTCATAAGGGCTCCTAGTTAACATAAAAATCTTTAACCCCATAATGATAAGTCAAAGCTTCATCATCAAAGTATATATCAAAGGCATCACTCTTATTTCCTTTAGAATCTGTAATATAGACTCTATAAAAATAATGTCCTGCAGGAATTCTTTTAACTATTATTTCATTTGTTAATAAACCACTTTTTTCATAAATATTATTTTCAAAATTTGGACTATCACTTAACTCAAACGAATAATAAATAAGATCATCTTGAAAATCATAAGAAGATGACCATCGGAATTCCATGAAATTCCCAGTAAGATAAGGAGAATCTAAGAAAACAGGCATAGGCCTTTCAACACTCTTGTAATATTCAATTTTATTTACACTCATTGATCCTCTTAATTCTTTAAATTCAGCCTCAAGTTCCTCGTCGCTATCATTATCTATTGTGTTATCTGGGTATCTATGTAAATACTCAAGAGCAATCTCTTTATAGATATCTATATATTTATCCATTTCTTTTTCATTTAAAATTAGAGCTAGTTCTTCAACCTTTTGGGTAAGTGCTACTAAGTTGTTATCATTTCTTAAAAATCTATTTATCAGTACATTTCCCCAATAATTTGAAACGCCTTTTGTCCAAATAGGTCTATTAGTACTGTATCCACCTAAGCTTTTATCATAATCCCAGGGTAGAAAGTACCAAGTAGAAGTCTCTGATGGGCTATATAAAAAATAGTTTCTAGTTTGCGTATCAACATTATCGGTTAATATATTTAAAGCTAGCCAGGTTAAGAAGTTTTCACTATCAAAATGTGTATCTATAACTCGGTTGATGTTAACAAAGTCATTGTTTACATCATCTAGCATATTTAATAGTTTTTTGTGATCATCAAGACCTTTAATTTCTAATATATCTTCAAAGTCACCTTCATCATAAGAAGGGTCAGTAACATCTTTAAGAATATCTTCATATCTTTTAAATTCAAAGTTTTCTACTTTATATAAATATCCATATTGATCTAAATTGTGATTTTCTAAATATCTGGTATCTATATTTTCTATTTGGGTAAACAAGCCATAATCTTCATAAGGTTTAGAATAATCACCTTCACTAAAATCTTTTACAAAGAGATGAACAAATTGTGTTCTAGCACTTGTTATATTTGGAATGTTTTTTATCAATTCAAAGGTTAATTTGTTTCTTATTCTTAAATCATCAAAGGGGTGTTTATTTAAGTTAACTTTTACAAAACCATCCCAAGGAGCTTTTGAATTAAGGATAACTTTATAAGACTTTAAATCAGCAAGCCTAGCTGATTGACCTCTGAGTCTCATAGTAGCGTTGTATTCACTTAACCCGAAGCCGTAATCTGTTTTGTCAATAATTCCGTCTTTACCTTCTTGAAAAATAACTCTTACTTCTGGTTTGTATTTTAGTCTTTCATCAATAATATTTGAATTCAATTCATTTAGAGTATAATTGTATTGTTCTTGGTCCTTTTTAGGCTTTATAACGGTAATATAAGCTTCTTTTATTTCTGCTATAGTATCATATTCATAAACTCCTGGGTTATCTTCGATGGAGGTATCAACATCTGATTTTTGATATATTTTTGAGCAAGAACTCAATGTGAATAATAATAATAATAATATAATAATTAAGTTTGTTTTTTTTAATTTCATTTATTTACCTTTATCGTTGTAAAATATCCCATTCTGAATATCTGTTTTCCATTTGACTGAAGATAAAACTCCATCCAAATTTGCATATAATTTTTCTATTTACCTCTTCGTTTTTAAATGAGATAACATATACCTCAGTATCATTTTTTTTAACTATCTTTCTAAATTCTTTAAGAGCAAGTATTTTTTTATCATTCTGGGTTGGATAAGAAGAGTCAAAATTTTCCCATAAAAAAACATCAATATAGTTTTTACTAAATGACCTGTAGCTTTCTAATCCTCTATTTTGTACTATTATTATATTAGGATATTCCTTTTTTAATTCAATTAAAAAGGTTTCATATCCTTGTTTAAGTTTTGTAGAAAGTCTCTCATTTGATGCATAATAATCAATCCAATCCAAAGTATCAAAGAATACGCCATCCATACCTTTATTTAAAATTCTGATCTTTAGATGTTTCATAAGTACTTCTCGAAAATGTTTAGATGATAAATCTCCAAGGTAATTTGATCCACTACGACTTTTTAGCTTTTTATTAAAATTATCTAATAGATAATCTTCTTCTAGTAAGTCTGCTACTAAAATAGTATCCCAATGACCTATTTCAACCAAAGATAAATATCCAACAATTTTTGAATCAGTAGTATGTAAAGCTTCAACATCATCTTTAGTAAAGAAACTCGCTTCAACAATATTTAAATCATAATTTGTCATATCCACTAATATTTTAGTGTTGATCTTTTCATAATAAATCCTAAAGGTTTTAGGTGGTGGAGAAACTATAAAAAAATTGCTCACTATTAAATATCCTATAAATACTATTAAAACACCAAAAAATATTCTAAACCATAGTTTTGATAGCATTATTTATCCTTTTATCTTCTTAATATATTCTTGATTATACCTTCCCATTTGCATAATATCAAAATAAAAGTAAAATATTTTACTATTTGACATTATTCTCTTAATTAAGTAGGAAATTGAATAAGTTTTATACAAATGAATTAAGCATTATCAATAAATATGTAGCCAATTATTAGGCTTTAGGTATTAGAAAAAATAGGCTAGTCAATTAACATAAAAGTTATTGAGATAAGAATAATCATATTTTAGGGGATGAATATCTTTAGCTATTAAATTGATTTTTCCTTGTTTTGAAAGTTTTTTTATATATTTTCTTGGCTTTTTTTTCTTTTTTTACAAATTCCAATTTATCATTGTTGCTAGTTTCTTTTGAATTATAATGAGAGTAATGATGATAATAATAATTATATTTATTTATTGAACCTTTAACATGTTCTAATGTACAGCCAGTAGCAATAACTCCTCCCATTTTATCTTGAAAATCGGTTAACTGTTCTTTTAGTAAAACGAAACTTGATTTAGTACAAATTCCTAATCTGGTGCATACTAGTATTGAATCAATATAATTAATATAACATAGCAGATCTGAAGCAAATTCTAATGGAGGGGCATCAATTAGTATGTAGTCATAATTTTCAGCAAATTTATTAAATTCAATATTATATTTTGTTTTTTTATAAAAAACTGCAGCAACCAGGTCAGATCTTCCAGGTGATATAATTTGTAAATTATCTAAGTGAGGCAAAGGGTTTATTATCATTTTGTTTAAATCTATATTTTCTTGTATTGCTCTAATATATCCATGTTTACTCGGTTTTAAATTAAAATTTTGTTCTAATGAAGGGGCTTTTATATCTCCATCAATTATTAGAATTCTATATCCATTTTTAGCAAGAGTAATACCAATATTACTAGTTAAAAAACTTTTGCCATCACTTATACCCGGACTTGTTATCATGAAAGTTTTATTAGTGCTGTTTTGTCCATAAATGATGTTGGAAACTAATATTTTAAAACGGTTTGAAAGGTTAGAATCAGGATTGTTCAGGATTAATATATCTTTGTTTTCATTTTTCTCTGTAACTTTAGTTTTATTTTTTTTGATTACTAATGGAATCCATCCTAAAAAAGGTGTATTTGAATTTGTCAAATCTTTTAGTTCGTCTAAAGAGTGAATAGTATCATCCCTCATATGTAATAAAAGGCATAATAATATTGAAAGGGCTCCCCCTAATAATATACTAATAGCCAGGATTAACAATTTATTGGGACTGATGGGATTGGTAGGCACTACTGCAGGACTTACTAATTTAACACTATTATTATCGGCTGCAGCGGTTAGTGAAATTTGCTCTAAGAGGGAATTTAACTCTTTTCTTATAGCTTCAAGAGAATCCACATTACTTTGTAACTTGCTTAGTTCTTTTTCAATCACTGGTAATTTATTGAATTCTAATTCAAAAGTTAAAATAGTTTTATTCAAATTAACTATATCTAATTCACTTGTAAGTGTTTCTATAGTTATATAAAGGTAGTTCTTGATATTAAAAAATTCATTTTTACTTTTATTAACGAAAGATGCCGTTAGGCATCTGTAGTTATGGGATCCAAATACCCCGGGGCTTGCCCCGCGGAGGCCCTCAGTTTAGAATAAAATGAGGGGGCTAAATATGAGCGAAAGTAAATATAT
>Ga0307990_1003869_pt1 | contig 11216 bp, 7 predicted proteins | sample EllFjometagen129_FD_203168 | JGI IMG/M metagenome (GOLD analysis project Ga0307990, IMG submission 203168) | Marine microbial communities from Ellis Fjord, Antarctic Ocean - #129 | ecosystem: Environmental > Aquatic > Marine > Unclassified | place: Southern Ocean | collected 2014-10-08
CAAGCCACTTTCAACCAGCTTTTTGATCGGAGCGACCGGTGTACCAAAACCGTAAAAGCCACTCTGGAACCGAAACCAGGTATTCAGTCTGAAAATCCGTGCATTCTTCTGGACCGCTTCAACCACTTTCTTGCCTTCACCAATGGTGCGAGTCATGGGCTTTTCGCACCAGATGTCCTTGCCCGCCTCAGCTGCGGCAATGGAGATCAAGCCATGCCAATGGGGAGGCGTCGGAATATGCACGATATCGATGTCGGGCCGGGCCAGCACCTCACGGTAGTCAGTATAAGCTTTAACGTCTTTGTCACATTTTTTCAGTGTATTACTCAGGTGCTTCTTGTCCACATCGCAAATGGCCAAAAGCTTGGCGCCTGGGTATCTGAGATGTCCCTGCCCCATGCCACCCACGCCCACCACGGCCTTGGTCAACTGGTCACTCGGTGCCATGTAACCAGCCCCTCCAAGCACATGGCGAGGCACGATACTAAACATGGATCCTGCTGCAAATAGGCCCTTTGTAAAAGAACGTCTTGATATTTTCTTGGTACTCATTGTGTCTCCCTGTGGATTGCCGGCATCACTTTGCCTGAGGTTGACTGATTAATTTTTTGTTTTTAGTAGGTAGTACTCAGCATAAAAAACGCGTTTTTCAAAAAACTGTTTACTGAACACTGAACACTACAGGGCTTTTTGCAAAAGTCCTGTTATAAGATCCAGAAACTTAACTCATAGCCTCTTCTAATATTTTGACAGCCGAAGCAATGTCTTCAACACGGCTATCACCCGCTTCACGCTCAATGGCCAGTGTCCCTTCATACCCGATCTCGCCCAGTGCTTCAAAAAAGACATCGCTCGAGACTTCCCCCTTTGACCAGGGCACTTCCGTACCCCATTGCCCAGGCGTATCCGTTCTTATAGCATCCTTAACGTGAATATGCTTGATCCAGGGTGCCAGTGTTTTGAGTCCTTCAATGGGGTTACCTTTGTCGTATAAAATCATATTGGCGGGATCATAATTAATCCCCAAGGCAGGGTGGTTGATCTCCGTCATAAAGGCTGCCAACTCCTGAGCCGTTTCCTGCCCGGTTTCCATCAACAACATAATGCCATGTGCCTCAGCCATGTCACCCAAGCATTTGATACGCTGGCACATGACACTGTAATTCGTGGGATCACTGTCATCAATAAAACCAGCGTGCATGGACAGGTACGGGACACCCAATTCCTGCGTCACCTTAACAGCCCCAGCAAAAAGGGCTTTGTTGGTTTCCCAACACGCGTTCGGCAGCACGCCGCCAGTCACCTTAATCGTATCAAGCGTGGAATAGTCCTCCTGCTCAAAACCAATCATGGTGCAGCTAATCGTCCAATCCTGTCTTTTGATGGCATCCTTGTACGCCGCACCGTCATCGCCCATCACAGGACCCACAGCCAAATGGACATGATTCACACCCATCGTCTTCATGGCAGCAGCCACGTCATCAAGACCCGTCTGCAATGACCAGCTACACACACCTATCGTATACTTTGAATTCTTCATTAAGACCTCTTCTTTCCAACTAGAGTTTGATCTCACATTGATCCTGTACTGACTTGATTTCGGCCTGAACGATCCTGATCGAATCAGTAGACTGCTGCAGAGTAATCACCTCGGGCAATGGCTCCCCTTTGACAAGTCCTGCAAAATGTTCAATCTCCAGCGAATAGCCATCACCTGTCACCACATCAGGGGTAAAGGCATCACCTTCTACAGGACACACCTTGAAACAAGGTTCACGCGAACAATCGTACATCAGCGTGGCTTTTTCCATCACAATATTGAAGCTCATCTCAAAACCAAATGAGGGTGACATCGCCCAGCTGCCTTCAGCGGTAACCACCTTGTCGTCACCAAACGAGTAACAGGTGGTGATACACTTCATTCCCTTGCCAGATGCAGGATGGCCAAAACTCTGGACGGCCTTGGGAATGCCAAACAGATACTGGACATAATCCGAATCGTGGATATGAAGATCCATGGCCATGCCGCCACTCCGGTCATCCTGAGCGAACCAATCATCGGCGCCCCAACTGGGGACACAACCAAGCCGCTTAAACGTGGCAGACACAACAGCACCATAATCCCCGCACTCAATAATCTCTTTGGCCTTGACATATTCCGGCCAAAACCGGATACAATGACCTATCTGAAGAATTTTGCCACTTTTCTTGGCTGCCTCACTCATTTTACCACAGAGCTGAGGATCCAATGCCATGGGTTTTTCACACAACACATGGACCCCCGCCTCAAGCACTTTAATACTGAAATCACAATGCAGGAAGGTGGGCAATGTCATCGAAATCGCATCCACCACATTGTCAGCCAGCATCTTTTCAAAGTCTGAGTATACAGTCAAGCTTTCAAAATCAATGGCATTTTCAGCTCCGGCAATGTTGCCCCCGGCTTTCTTTGAATTTTCAATGATATCCGGGTCTGTATCGCAAATGGCCACCACCTTAGCACCTTCACATTTGCCCCAGTTGGCATAATGCATACGGCCCATAAACCCAAATCCAACTATCCCTATGCGCAGCATGATAAAGTCCTTTCCATGATCCAAAACTGTCCCAAAAGCAAACTCTTAATGCCTGGTGCATAAACCATCATGAGAATCATACCCATTTTTGCCACCGAAGAATTGCCATTTCTTGTTTAAATAACACCATTAATGGCATATACTTAATCTCTGTTGTGTTTAGAAAAACCATGCAACAAGCTGTTTCTATATCTAGAGTGTTAACTGTGGCTCAGAGACAAAAAATACTGTTATTGCTGGAATCTGCTCGAACCTGCGAAAGGGATTTCCTTCGCGGCATTGCTCGCTATTCGCACCTGCATGGCCCATGGGCCTTTTATCGAAAACCCAAGTTTTACCTCAAGAACCACAATGAAGGCGTATCCCTCTCTCAGATCAAGGCCTTCGATCCGGATGGCATCATTGTTTCTGATACTGAGAACTTTGGAACAATCCTGAGCCTGGGCAAACCCACACTAATTCACACATTCAAAGCCGACACCTATAATTCACCCAAAATAATTGGCGATTCTGAGCTCACAGGCATCATGGGTGCGGAGCACCTCATGGGCCTTGGTTTTTCAAACTTCGCCTATTGCGGTCTGGGCAAGTACTACTGGTCAAGAGGACGCTACGTCAGTTTTCGAAACAGCATTAAAAAGGCTGGATTTGACGTGGCTTATTTTGAACTCAGCCCGAGGCAAATCAAGAACGCCCTGCCCAAAGAGCTACAGCGTCTGGCGAGATGGCTCACCTCTGTGATTCCAGCGGGACTGATGACCTGTGCGGATGATTGCAGCCAATACATCGTAGAAGCATGCAAACTGGCCGACATCCAAATCCCCGAGCAAATCGGCTTTATTGGTGTTGATAACGACGATATGGTCTGCGAACTCTCAGACCCTCCTTTATCAAGTATCGCACTGGACTTTGCCAAGGCCGGGTACGAAGCCGCTGACCTGCTGGATCATTTAATGTCAGATCAAGATGCACCACAGAAAAATATCACAGTCCTCCCCTCGCACATCGTCACACGTGCTTCCACCGACATTCTGGCCATAGATGAGGAAGATGTGGCCAATGCCGTGCAATTCATTCGTCAACATTCCAACAGGCTCATACAAATCAGCGATGTACTGGCCAAAGTCACCTGCTCACAACGCACATTGCATCAGAAATTCCAAGAAAACCTGGGCCGCAGTGTACATCAGGAAATCAAACGAGTCCGCATCGAAAGAATCGCCAAACTGCTGCGAGAAACAGACTTGCCCATTTCAAGCATTGCCATCAAGCTGGGCTATTCCAATATTAACCATATCTCTCGTTACTTCCAACAGGCCCGAAATGTCACACCTCTGGCCTATAGAAAACAATTCGGCCATCCAGGCCGTTGAGAACCACATTTGTCCGAGCATTATTTCCAAAGACGGCATTTTGCACGCCCTGGGTGGACGACGTTCACAGGCTGTTGCCGTGCGTGCGGGAGGACGAGGTGACGTCACAGACACACACAAGGTTTGGCATGCTCAGGTTGGGGCAAATGTGACCTCTCCAGTGGTCTTTGATGGACATCTCTATTGGGTCAGCGACCGGAATAACACAGCCTACTGCCTGAGTCTTGCTGACGGATCAATCAAATTCGAGCAAAAGGTTGACCCGCAACCCTATGCCTCAATATTGTTGGCGGATAACAAGTTTTATGTAGTAACCCGTTATGGGGAGACCCTGGTACTGGCTGCCAAACCAGTCTACCCACAACTGGCCCACAACAAACTGTCTGACAAGAGTGTCTTTAATGCCAGCCCCATTGCTGTAAACAGATCCCTCATTCTACGAAGTGACAAATTCCTGTATTGTTTTAAATCGGGACGTTAAGAACTCACCTAAAAGCCATACAGTCAGAAAACACAGTCTCCGATTTATCTGATTTCGGAGTCTTATTTTGGGGGATGTCTGTATGGCTTGGGCGTGCCGTTTGCCGGAGCCTGTTCCCAATGAACGCGACAATATGCCTGGTGGTTATATATACTTAATAAACGATTACAGCCCGGGAACTGGCACCTCCGCCCTTCAGCAGAGGTCTTTAATGTCTTTTTCATGGCGAGTCCTTTCACGGGTCTTCCCCGCGCCGGTGTCTGATAAACGGACAATTCCGAATCTTCAGGGCCGGATCTTCAATTCTACAGTATAGCACAGATTAACCCAAACCCTTCATACATTCCGTCGAGCGCGGAGGATTGCGAGAATCGTTAGCTTAACGCGATTCTTGGGTTATTAAGGCCATTACCCAATGGCTTCATACAGTATTCCTTTTTGGAAACGACCGAATAATGGCTTTAGAAAAAGAGTGGGCCTCCCCTCACAGCAGACCCTTTATGCAAGTCAAAAAGAAATCTCTCCCGTCTCGCGTAGAATCAGATTACAATGCAAGCGAATTGGTGGTTCCTGGTTCACTGGTAACGACTGCAAAAAACAATGTGTCCGATCAACTGTGAACCTAGCACTAGCAAAAAAAAGAACCCCTTGGGTAAAATGGTTCACTTCGCCAGAATAGTCTCAGTAATTAAGATGTCATATTGATGGAGTTAGTTATGCAAAAAACAATGATCCCGGCCATCTGGTGCCTGACCCTGTTGTTACTCTTAACGTCATGCCAAACAAACAGCCCCAAATCTATCGCGGAGAAAAACACTGTGAATCTAGCCAACAATCCCCTGCTCCAGACCTGGGACACACCATTTGGTACGCCCCCCTTTAAAAAGATCAAAATCGAACAGTATCTACCGGCCTTCAAGGTGGCAATGGCACAACATCAGACCGAGATTGCAGCCATCGCCAATAACTCCGAGGCACCCACCTTTGCCAATACCGTGGAGGCCATGGACACCAGTGGTGCCTGGCTCACCCAGGTGGCCAGTGTGTTCTTTAATCTCAATAGCGCTTTGACCAATGAGAGCATGCAGGCCATTGCCAAAGAAATGGCCCCGCTCTTGTCAAAACATGGGGACGACATTCAGCTCAACGAAACGCTCTTTGCACGCACAAAAACAGTGTACGACAATCGGCAAAACCTACAGCTCACAGAAGAACAAAAGATCCTCCTCGAAAAGACATACAAGGACTTTGTACGAGGCGGTGCCCTGCTCGATAGTGACGCCAAGACGCGTTTTCGTGCAATCAATGAGCGACTCTCTCTCTTATCTGTGCAGTTTGGCGAAAATGTGCTGAAGGAGAACAACAAGTTTGAACTGGTCATCAGTGACAAGGCCCAACTCGCCGGTCTGCCCGACCGTGTGGTAGCAGGTGCCTCTGAAGCGGCACAGGAAAAGGCCTATGAAGGCAAGTGGCTCTTCACGCTGCACAAACCCAGTTTGATCCCCTTCCTACAATACAGCGACCATCGTGAGTTGCGAGAAAAGATGTATAGGGGGTATACGCTCCGCAGTAATCACAATGACACCCTCGACAACAAAGCCATCCTTTCAGAGATGGCGGCCCTTCGCGTGGAACGTGCTAACCTGCTTGGCTTTCCCACCCACGCCCACTATGTGCTCGACAACAACATGGCCAAAACTCCGGATAAGGTCTACGCCCTGCTGGACCAGCTCTGGGAACCTGCCTTAAAGACTGCAAAGGCCGAAGTGGCAGCCATGCAGGCCCTGGCCGACCAGAACAATGACCACATCAAACTTGAGCCCTGGGACTGGTGGTACTACAGTGAAAAAGTCCGTCAGCAACGCTTCAACCTGGACGAGAATGAACTGCGTCCCTACTTCAAACTGGAAAACGTGATCAATGGTGTCCAGATGGTGGCAAATAAACTCTTCGGCATCTCCCTCGAAGAACGGTTTGACATCCCCACGTACCATAAAGACGTCAAGACCTTTGAAGTCAAACGGGCCGATGGATCGCACGTAGGCATCTTATTTACCGATTACTTCCCTCGGGCCAGCAAACGGGGCGGGGCCTGGATGAACTCGTTCCGCAAACAACGTCGCCTGAACGGTGCCATGGTCACACCGCTCATCGCCAACACAGGCAACTTCAGCAAGCCCACGCCTGATACCCCCTCATTGATCAGTCTAGAGGAAACGCTCACCCTGTTCCATGAATTTGGTCATGGCCTGCATGGGCTGCTGTCAGACTGCACCTATGACCGCCTTTCCGGCACCTCCGTGCCGCGTGACTTTGTGGAATTACCCTCCCAGATCATGGAGAACTGGGCCACTGAACCCGAGGTCCTAAAGCTATACGCCCGCCACTATCAGACGAATGAACCCATGCCGGATGCGTTGATCGAAAAGATCCAGAAATCGAGTCAGTTTAACCAGGGGTTTGAGACCGTGGAATATCTCGCGGCATCGTACCTGGACATGGACTGGCACACACTTGAAGATACCAAACAACGTGATCCCCTTGAATTTGAAGCTGCCAGTATGGAACGGATCAGCCTCATCAATGAAATCCTGCCCCGTTATCGTAGCACCTACTTCCAGCACATCTTTAGCGGTGGCTATTCATCCGGCTACTACAGCTATGTCTGGGCCCAGGTCCTGGATGCTGATGCCTTTGCAGCATTCCAGGAAAGCGGTGACCTGTTTAACACCAAGATTGCCCGATCCTTCCTGGACAACATCCTATCCCGAGGCGGCACATCTGATCCCATGGAAATGTACAAACGTTTCCGTGGGGCAGAGCCTAAGGTGGATGCTCTACTGAAGCGTAAAGGATTTAATTGAGCGAGGCTTGGCTGATGGGTGGTAGGTGTTATGTGTTTAGGGGTTAGGGGTTAGGTGTTAGGTTAGACTGACATGGAACGATTGTACTGGACAAAACCGGCGCTCTGTGAGCTTGAAGTGGACGTCAAGACTCTGAACGATAACAAGGTCACAATAGACCCGATTCTGTTTCATCCAGACGAGGGAGGCCAACCCGCTGACAAGGGTACAGTTGGCGATGCCACCGTCCTGAGCGTGGACATCGTCGATGGAGAGATTGTTCTTTCTCTTGATAAGCCCCTTGAGGATGGCAGACACATGGCCTGCCTGGACAGAGAACACCGCATGCACACGGCAAGTCAACATTCGGCTCAGCACATCTTATCTGGCCTGGCTGAGACCCGCTTTGGCTTAAAAACAGTCGGTGTCCATATTGGGCTGGAGAAAAGTACGGTTGATTTAGACACCAAAATCGATTGGCAAAAGGCTCAGAGCCTGGAACGCTATGCCATGGATGTGGTCATGGAGAACCTTGTCATCGAGACCCTGTTCAATGAGTCAGCTGCTCGCAGCCGATTTGATTTGAGTGACATCTCCTCCGATCTCATTCGTGTGGTCAAGATCGGTCAGTACGATGCCTCTGCCTGCTGTGGCGCTCATGTTCAAAGAACCGGGGACATTGGCATCATCAGAGTGGTCGATCTGGAAACAAAAAAGCAGGGAACTCGTCTCTCCTTTATGGCAGGTCCCAAAGCACTCGATTTTTCCCAGGTAGAAACATCTGTGCTGAAGTCACTTCGAAAGCTATCAAAATGCTCAACCGAGGAACTCCCTGACCACCTTCAAAAAACATTGGACCGTTCAGCAAAGCTGAATAAGCAAGTGGACGGTCTGTATGATATGATGCTGCCATCGCTCGTGAAAACGGCGATTGTGGTTGAAATTGAAACGTCAAGAATCGGGATTCAAGTCAATGCCCTGCCAACCAAACTCACTGGCAAGCTGGCCGCATTGATCGCCAACCACGTCGATGGAACGGGTGTGGTGGTGAGCAGAAATACCATTTTTATTAACTCTAAAACCATGATGGCTAAAACGCTCCTGCAAAAGCTTCAAAACACTGCGGGAGGCAAAGGCGGCGGCTCCCCACAGGCAGCCAGTGGCATGTTAGCCAGTGTATTAACGAGTGAACAGATTGTAAGCATTCTAAAGACACCCAACTCGGAGTCAGCTAACCCAAAATAATGGAGCAGACAGACTGTGGATTATCTCACTTTGAACCTGTACTCCGTGGGTTTGAATCCTGTGCATGTACGAGGCTTGGGTTTTACAGAGATTTTACATGCGTGTTTCTGAGGTTGGAGTATACTGTAAGTATGGAACTGAAAGTATCTATTCTGTTGGTCGAAGATGAACCTGCGATTTCTGAGGGGTTGAAAGATTTCCTTGAGTTTCACGGATTTGATGTGCAACTCTCTGAAGATGGACCCTCTGCTCAGGATCAGGTACGTTCATCCCGGTTTGATCTTATTTTGTTGGATTTGATGCTGCCAGGCATCAGCGGGGAAGACCTTTGTTTACAGTGGCGACGTGAAGGTCTGCAAACTCCGATTATTATGCTCACTGCCAAGGGACAGGAAAAGGACCGCATCTCAGGTCTGAATATTGGAGCAGACGACTACGTGACCAAGCCCTTCTCCCTGGAAGAACTGCTGGCACGCATGCGTGCTGTACTGCGGCGCACAGATCCTGTCCGCTCGGTGGGCACTCGCTTTGATTTTGGTGATCTTCAGGTGGATGCCGAAGCACTCACAGCATTACGAGATGAGCAGGCCATTTCCGTGAGTGAGCGAGAATATCGGATACTCCAGTTTTTTGCGGCCAATCCTGGACGCGTCGTTTCACGGGAAGAGCTATACGAACAGGTGTGGGAGGATCGTATGAGCGACCTGGGCACTCGCACTGTGGACATGCATATTGCCAAACTTCGCCACAAAATAGAACTCGATTCTTCCGAACCCAGGCTCATTAAAACCGTCCGCGGTTCTGGCTACAGGTATGACCTATGATTCGACGTTTTGTGCTTGTGACTGTTTTGATTCTCATGGCTCTGGGCGCATTAACAGGCCTGGGCTATCATGCCTTGAACAAATGGGCTCAGGGCCTCGAAGGGGCACGAAAAGGTGAGTATGCAGACATCACCGTACAGTTGCAGACAGAGATAAAGGCCGGACTGGATGCCTTTCTCCAGAAAGAAGAAAACCGGCCCTACACAGACTATCTGTACTATCACATGCCAGACAATGCCTTGACCCTGTCGCAGCAACAACAGGCCGCACCTCTGGTTCAGCGGTCCCCTCTTTCCGGCCAACTGGATCAAGGCCTGGCCTATGGGCACTTCCAAATTGAGCCGGACAATCGTATCACCACACCCAACGATGATATTGAAGCCCGTGAGGGTCAGTCCTGGTCCAATGCCAAAGTCTCTTTGGACCTGGATCAGTGGCGTGAGAGTCTCCAGAAACAACTCTTGCCAGAACTCAAACAAAACCTGTCGCAACCCCAGACACCAAAATCACGGTTGGCGTCTCGTGCCCAAAAATCTCTTTCACCGCGTGTCCAGATGGACGTACAAAATCTGGCCATAGACAGTCTTCAGAACACCTCCCAAAAGTCTCAGATGTTTCAACAAAACAGGGCCATCTATGAAAATAACGTTGCATCGAATACCTTTACCCCAAATCAACGGGTTCAGCCTCAGCAAAGAAAAGAAGCCCCGATGTTTCAAAGCATGGCTAGTCCAGACATGCTAAAGGACATGATTGAGATCCGCGTAGAACCTTTTGTACCTAGCCTATTGCCAAACGATAACAACACACCCTCCATCTTTGGTGGCCAGATTTTGATGCTCCGTCACGTACAGGTTGAAGACAAACATTACGTCCAGGGATTCAGACTCAATGAAGCTGAATTAATTCATCGCATCGAAGGCGTGACTCAGAAACTCATGGCGTTACATCGGGGACTCAGTATCAAGGTATCCAATGACATCGAATCCAATGCCTGCACAAGCGCGGTGCTTGATTTTGGGTTTGGCAGCCTTGTGCTCAATCTTTTTGAAACCAACCCCGGATGGATTCATGATCGTGTAATCTGGTTCAGACGCTGGTACGGTGTCACACTGGTGGTGGTGCTGGCTGCCATCACCCTGGGCCTGGTCAGTTTGTGGCGTGGCGTGCATCAGCAACTGACTTTATCACGGCAGAAAGATGATTTTATTTCGGCCGTATCTCATGAACTTCGCACGCCACTCACGGCCATTCGTATGTATGCAGAAATGCTTGAAAAAGACTGGGTCAAGACTGAAGACAAACGTCAGCACTACTACACCAACCTGCGACAGGAAAGTGAACGCCTGTCCAGACTGATCGACAATGTTCTGGACTTCTCGCGCATCCAGCGTCAAAAGAAACAGTACCACTTTGAACTGGGTGATCTGAATGCCTGCATCCAACAGGTGGTTGAGATGATGACCCCCTTTGCCGCACAACATGGCTTCTCACTCAACACAGATCTGACAGACCTGGCGTCCCAAACTTTTGACAAGGATGCCATCACCCAGATCGTCGTGAATCTGGTAGACAATGCCATCAAATATGCCAAGGACAGCCAGGACAAGACCATCTGCATTCGTACCTTCACACGAGATCAACACACCATTCTGGAGGTGGAAGATCACGGCCCCGGCATCCCCCATGCCCAGCAACGTCACATCTTTGATCCCTTTTATCGCACAGAAAATGAATCCACGCGCCAGACCCAGGGCACGGGCCTGGGACTCGCTCTGGTCAAACGCTTCACAGAAGCCCATCAGGGTACCATCGAGATTCTCAATGCTCAGCCAACCGGTGCCCTGTTTCGCGTTACCCTCTGTTTAGGGGTT
>Ga0307990_1003871_pt1 | contig 11213 bp, 9 predicted proteins | sample EllFjometagen129_FD_203168 | JGI IMG/M metagenome (GOLD analysis project Ga0307990, IMG submission 203168) | Marine microbial communities from Ellis Fjord, Antarctic Ocean - #129 | ecosystem: Environmental > Aquatic > Marine > Unclassified | place: Southern Ocean | collected 2014-10-08
TCTTTCCCCATTCAACGTTCGATGTTGGGCGTTCGATGTTGGGCGTTTATTCTTTCCAGTCCGTTCTGGGCAAAAACAACTTAGCGCTTATGCCCCAACAGGGAGCAGCTACACGCATAATGTTCAGAACATGCCTCCCCAAAGGCGAGAGTCTCAATATCCGCCCCCCAATGGGGAGCAGATCCACTGGTCTGCGAGATAGGCTCATTATGAGCCATTCCCGGGTCTCAATATCCGCCACCCAATGGGGAGCAGATCCACGAGAGAAGGCTTGAGGATAGACTGGCAGAGATATGTCTCAATATCCGCCCCCCAATGGGGAGCAGATCCACATGACAAATGGGACTCAAAAGCGGTTGCTCCGTTAATGTCTCAATATCCGCCCCCCAATGGGGAGCAGATCCACCAAAAGATGGGCTGGAGGAATTGGGAATGTAGAAAGAAGTCTCAATATCCGCCCCCCAATGGGGAGCAGATCCACTTTGACCCAGAAAGGGGATGCCGGTTCTGTTTTTATGTCTCAATATCCGCCCCCCAATGGGGAGCAGATCCACAAACGAAAATGGTCAAAAGTATATGGTCGTTTTTAAGTCTCAATATCCGCCCCCCAATGGGGAGCAGATCCACTAATTGTAGACTTTATGTTCTACGCGGTGAGCTCTGTCTCAATATCCGCCCCCCAATGGGGAGCAGATCCACGCAGTAATGGCAGTGGCGTTGTTAATTGTGGTTATGTCTCAATATCCGCCCCCCAATGGGGAGCAGATCCACAGTATAAATTATTTATTAAAAGCCATCTCTTTCAGTCTCAATATCCGCCCCCCAATGGGGAGCAGATCCACGGTGGATAGGGTAGAGTGGTATGGGCTTGGTTTGTGTCTCAATATCCGCCCCCCAATGGGGAGCAGATCCACATATCTGGTGGCAAGAGTGGCAATCATTATGAGGTTGCGTCTCAATATCCGCCCCCCAATGGGGAGCAGATCCACGTAAAATCTTTGCTCAGGCAGAGATGGAAGCAAAGTCTCAATATCCGCCCCCCAATGGGGAGCAGATCCACATTCATTGTAAATCATCAAGTTGAGTAAATAACTCACTGTCTCAATATCCGCCCCCCAATGGGGAGCAGATCCACAATAGTATTTTCAACAACTTACCCCTAAAACCATTTCTCTGCCATCTCCCAGAAAATGCATATATTCAATAATTCCAGCCACCTCCTTTCTCTGCTTAAAAAAGTTTGAAGATGTCCTTCCTCAAATACCCTCTGAGGGACATTTTTGCAGGTCAAAAAAACATAAACGCTCGTTATATATGGGAAAAAGAGAAATCAAAAAGTTTGAAGATCTCCCGGATCTTATGGGCTTTAGCCACATCTTCAAACTTTTTGATTTCAGCTAAAAATGGCAACCGATATAAGCAATGATATCAATATGTTGCAAATGCCCTTTTCGCACCTAAAATGAAAAGTTTGAAGATGTCTTTCAGGTAATGGCAAAAACAGGCATATTCAAACTTTTTTAAGTCTCCTCATCAGGCCTCAAATTCACCCATTTTATCAGTTAAACTATTAATATCATTCATATATCTATTACAAAGCGGGCATTTTTGAAATGTTTGAAGATGGTTTCAGCCTTTATATTACATGATCAGTGGCTAAAGCTTAATATGGATTATGGTCAAAGATAAGCACCTTAGCCGTTACAGGTGATTCATAAAAGAGCCTTTTTGCCCGGCCATGAACGGCATGGGCAACTTTTAAGTAAAGCCAAATCGGAGCCTGTCCTGTTAAAACTACATCATCCCCATCAATAGGCTTTTCATTTACCTTTGATAAGTAGATATCTATTTCTTTAATTTTTGCCTTCTCTTCATATAGCAGGGAGAGATCTATGGTATACATATATTCTGCTTAGCTTTATATCTTTTCTGTGAGCGTTTTATCTTCCCATAGAAGCTGGAGGAAGATTCCGATAAAAAGGGCAAGTGGAGCTTGATAAAAAATGACTTCCGGATATATAATTCCAAAAAAACCTTTCAAGCCATGGATAGCTTGTTCAGTGTTATTTTTGACCATCACCCTCCCAAAAATGTCAGAGAAGATCACGCCAATTAATATCGAATAAGAATAGGCCCTACAAAAAATCTGTAGAGGTTTCAGCCCAACCACAATCCCGGTAACATTGTTCATCTCAATGAAGATGTAAACCAATACACCAAAAAGTGGTAATAGCATTCTTCCAGATGCCAGCCAGGGATCATCCAGGACAGAAAAGGATATGGCCTTGTCAAGCATGCTTCGCCATGCCTCATCACTCAATAGAAAAAAATACCCTACCATGATTCCCGCCGCCACCCTGGGAAGTAGCAACTGCATGTTTTTATTAAAACCACCATAGGTTTTTACTTGTACCCTGCCCGACCTTCCTATATTCCACATCAAAAGGACACCACATATGGCCAGGGCAAGATATAGTGGACCTAAAGCCATGCTTCTTCCAAAAACTTGGGCAGGTTCCTTCAAGAACCACAACATCACTAAGGTTAGAGTCGCAAGGAATTCCGGCAGGAATAAAAAAATGTATTGGGGTAATTTTCGGTCCCTGAATTCTATTCTGGATGCAGCGCGAAGGTCGTATCTGGATAAGAGCCAGGATTTTGATTGCTGCAATAACTTCTCCTTTTTTCGGTCGAATTGCTTGTTATTGCTATCCTTCTGATTATCTAACTTTATGCTGAGAAGTTCACCCACCGCAGTCTTAACCGAATCACCCCTGTATATTTCCCTGTCATCAAACCACTGCTGGCTTTTGTTATTGAAGCAAACATCAAGGTATCTGGCAATTGCATCCAGCCTTTGAATAGGTTCGATGTTATTGCTCTTCTCTGATTTATTGTACCAGGATTCTGCAAGGTCATTATAGATATTTTTGAAGGCAGGGATTGCAACAGGGGTAACTTCCAGAAATAACAAGAGGCTTTCGTAATAGACCAAGCTGTATTCTTTCAATCCATCCCATTCGTCTATCAAGCCCCTGGCATCAATGAGGAATTTCCTGAGCAGGTTAAATTCTACCGGGCCTTTTTGAGCCTGGGATATGAGCTCATCCGCATTTCTCTGGATATCTTTTTTCACCTCGCCAAGAACCAAGCTGAAGTTGTCTAGAAACTTACGTCTTTCATAGTTAAAATTATATTTGAAAATAAGTCTGTTAGCAGAAACCTCATTATCATACTCAATTTGTATAACGTAACTGTCTTTTAGTTCTCCTTTAGATATATATCTTTTCCTTGATTCTTCGTATTCAAAATTTTCCATCACTCAAAATATACCTCTCGGAGTAATATTCCTGGCTTGCGCCTTAGTGGAATCAGAATAATTGTACTCTACGATATGTTCCGATTTTTCAAAAAGATAATACATATTAACCTCGTTTTTCTTTGCTAAGTTGCTTAATACAGGCAGCAATCCTTTATAACCTCCGGAAAAACAAATCATAGGCGTATAAGTTGTATTCATCTCTTGTAAAAAAATATCCACAATACTGCCGTCATTTACTGCATCGGTAAAACTTTTGGCATCATTTCCCTTTACCCGCAGGAGTTTTTTTTTGTCAAGAAACCGGAAGCCGGCTTTTTCTTTCAGGATCTCTTCATTTTCATCGGCAGATATTTGCCCCTCCAAGGTATCAGAAAAAAACAGGATCACCCGGTCATCTTCAGGATTGATGATGTCATTCTGTTTCATTATATGGAGGGTAATTATCTCTGCAGAAAGTCTTTTCCCGTAAGTTGCTTGAGAGGCTGCCAGGCTCGGGTATTGCTTTTTGGCATTTTCGGTTAGCATTTTTCTGAATGTGTCAATTTCTTGAGGATAGCCATCGTTTATCTCTTTAAACTCAATCTCTCGCTCATAAAATAGCCTATGTTGCTTATTTTCCAAAAGAAAATTTTCAATAATTGAGGTTCCTACAGTAGTTAAAATAATGTTTGGCATAAAGCGCCCCTTAAAACTTTTTTATAAGCTGACTTAGCTTTTCAAATTCCTTCCTTTTCAATCCTTTCTTGAAGGCAAGACCATTTGCCACTCCGGCAATTTCCATTTTTGATTCCTTTTCCACCAGTGGATCTCTCAGAATTTTGATCGCCCCAGCTATTCCGCTATTTTTATCCTTTAGGTTGTTTGAACTTAATGCAGAAAGGATTTCAGAAATCCCACTTTGAATTTTTTCGTCATGAAAAAACCCCTGAAGGCGTTTTCTTGTACCCTCCATTTCAGCCTTTTGAAATAGTTTCATCCTGAGCAGGGTCTCTGCGAGCGCTCCTGCATTTTTCTCCTCTAAGGCGGGAAGCAGGTCTTTAAGGATAAAATCAAGAAGATTCACCGAAACCCCAGAGCCAAAAGCGCTTTTTACCCTAACAAAGATGGCTTCCTCAATTCGGGCGATATCATCTGCGCTAAATTTTGTGTCCTCTGTAGTCTTTGCTTTTACGTAGTCCGATATCATAGAATTGGCTCTTTCCCAGGGTATACCCTTATCGGAGATATCAGAGGACCATTTTTCTACCTGTGTCATGTTCCTCCGTATTTCAATTTGCCTTCGATGGGAAATAACCGCCCGCGCAGAGTTTTCAATGCCTTCATCGCATCTATTAAATTTCCGGAAGTACCCATACCCCACCGCTGTTTTTGCCCCTGCGCCTATCTCCGTTAGTGTACTTTGAAGCCATTTCATGCCCTGTGATGTGAGTTGAACGCTACGAGATACCAGGCTGAATACGAATGTGGCATTTTTGGCGGTTAGAAATTTAACCGGCCTTGGATCCTCGCTGTCCTGGGGCCAGGGCTTATTTTCAGAGTAATATTCAGGGTAATGTGGATTCATGATATCAACAGTTGTATCCAGTGTTATAGGGTAGGCATCCATAAAGGTAACCTGGCCGGCAGCCCCCTGTGAGCCGAAAATTGCACTGGCATCATGCAGGTCTCTTTTGTAGTCGTTATCATGTAAGATGATATCAAGCAGCTCATCAGGAAGATTTGATAATAGGCCATCAGAATCCCTGAAGCAGGTAGACTGCCTTATAGATTCACTGTCTCCCACATCGATTAGGTTCTTTAGATTTCCGACATCAAGGAGTTGATCAAGACAATTCAGGTTAGTCCCCTTGATCCTGTTTAGTATATATTCCACAACATAGGCCCTTGTTACCCCCTTGACCCCACTTCCAGGGAGATAAGGGAGGCCGTAAATATGTTCCAGACAAATACCTGTCTCCTGGACGTGAGCTGCTCCTAAGCCAGGGGCAAAACGCCAATCCGTATCCATGGAAAAGCAGGCTACCTCATAGCCGGAGTGACGCAGCAGAGAGAGAATTTGAGTCTGCTCATTTTTGAAACGGTTGCAGATATCTCTGAATGCTACGGCATTTCTACCCATCTTTCTAATCCAGTCAATATCAATTCTTTTCTTTGCAGGATCTGAAAAGTCAAATTCGACAAAACGTGAAGTGAAGAGCGCATAATTTGTCTCCGGTCTCCCGAAATCTTGCTTGAAAGGCTCAAGTGCCCTTAAGTGATAAGAGCTCATTCTGTTTCGCCTCCGAGAACCCCTTCCACAAACCTGCGAAGCCATGCAATCATACTTAAAAGCTCCACAGTTGCATACCTGTAGCTCGCAGGATCCATGCTGATAATGCTCTCCAGCAAATCCTCCGTAGTATGAACCTCTTGCCCGATTACACCTGAAAAAACAAAATACTGTCTGAATTGCTCCAGGATTAGGGCATATTCACTTGATGATCCCGCCTTGCTGAACATGAAGGCAAGGGTCTGGCCCAGACCGTTGCACTTGATGTAGGCTGGGAGTTTTTTCACGTATGAGGAATATTTTTTCCTTCCTCCCTCTGCTATTTCCCGGATTAAGTCGTCTGCCACGCAAAGATAGGCAAATGAGGCCCTTTTGCCATCAATGCCCTCTGCGTTGGCAATTGCCTGCAAGTTAGGCATTATTATCCCTCCTCAATTAGTAAAGAAAGTTTTACAAATCCCTTCCCAAGGGTAGCATTGCCGCCAAGCTGAATAATGTTAGGCCAGGCTTCGCTTGCTATCACCTTTTCCATCACCTGGGGCGCTGTTTCCAGATCGCTTGGAGGCCCAGGATCGTGCATGAAGGGCTTTGCAGTCATTAATACTGTATACAGAATCGATTCAATAGGCAGGTACTCCTCATACCATAACTGGCCCTTTCTGACTGTGCCTGTATCAGAGTCTATGTTGGTCCGTGCTATAACTTCAGTGGAAAGCACCACAAAATCCCTGAATGTATCATCATCTACAACAAGGAGTTTTCTTGCCAATCTGTCCCTTTGGTAAGCACATAGTGGGCCGTGTAGGGCCTTTTGCGTAAGCCAGGCAGAAAACCGATTGAGAATTGGATTTTGGGAAACACCGCTTATCGGGTACTCTTCCAAAATGACAGTCTCCTGCCCATTCCTCGTAATCGCAATAGCCTTGTTATCTGTGACACTTAGGGGAGGTATTGTGTTAATCTCTATTTCCCCATCTTCATCTTCTATCACCTGCCCTGAAAACCGCATGGCCTCACTGAATTTTGAGATCACATCAGGGCATGTAATCCATGCAAACACGTCCTTAACCGATTTTACAGGAAACAGGAGAATGCGTGCGTCTGAAATACCAAGGGCCGCCTGATGACCATCGCCAGTGGCAGGTCCAAAAACTATATTTAGTATCTCAGTATTTTTTGTTTTATCCGTATCAAATTTCTTTTCCTTATCAAAAATCTCCCTCAAAACCCCTTTCAAACCTGATGCCTCTATCTTTGGATACGCAGTGTGCCTCTCCCGCTGAATAGGGAGATCCACGATTCCAAGATCACTGCCACTGCCCGCATGAACGGGCGCTGCTGCCACCAGAAACAGCGGAAGCTTTTCTGTATACATCGCTTACTCCTTTCTTAGTTGTTCCTTACGCCTATTAAAGTGTGACCAAATCCCTGCTTCGCAAGCTCCGGATCTCCATCAGACAGATTATTGTCGAAGAGGCTATCAAACAATGCCCCTGTATCTCCTTCTTCCATTTTGCAATAATATACACTTCCAGGAGGCACGGCCTTCATCATGGGCTTTGGAGCTTTTTGTTTCATATCCCATCCCCCAACACGCATTGGTGCACCAATTACTGCTGATTCCACCTTAATCTTGAGTCCATTTTGCAGCCAGGTATAATCCTTATCAGATGAACCTGCATCGCCTGGAAGCCACCCACGTTTCAGTATGGCAGGTGATGTAAAAATAAGTTTGAAATTTCCACCATTTTTTTTAAGCTGATTAATAAATTCTTGTCTGATATTCAAGGATTGGCAATTGCTTTCCCTGTGCCTTTTCTCATAGGAAAAGACTCGGCCATCATGGCCTAATTTGAGTGATCCTCTATCTGTAACCCCTGTAATATTTTCTGCTTCGATTGCAAAGCAGTATCCATCTTTGAGGCGCAGCATCCGCTGCACATAGAGCATATGCTCCTCTGCGTTTCCTCTTTCCCTATCCTTTTGAATTCCAGTTTTCAGTTCCTCTACTAACGGATCATGGCTGCAGGCCTTCACTATGGGCTCTCCGAGCAGATACTTCCTCAGTTCCCCCGCTTCCAACCATGGGATTGCTGGAATATCAAGGTCAACGCTCTTGGCAACATAAAGGGGGAAGGGAACGTCAGAAATAACATGGTCCCGGCAAGGCTCCAGTGGCTCCAAATCAGGCCCACTTTGGAGCAGATCAAGGGGGATGGGAAAAAGGGGTGATATACCATCAAACAGGGCTATTGACTTGATACTAAATGCTCCACAATGCGTGGGAGACCCCATTTCTTCCTCGATTGGATTATCCTTGCTATAATATTCAGAGAGCGCACAATTTTGAGAAATTGCAGCTGTCCTAAAGGCCCCATAAAATGTTGAAGGCAGTGGAGGGAATATCCCTCTTGCCCATCCTTCTCCCCTGTCAAAAGGTCTTGCATCACGAAAAAAAAAGGTTTCCATAGGTGATATGAGTACTCTCATGATATAGCCTCCCTGCTGATTACATTTACTATCTCAAGGAGAGAAACGAAGTTTTGTAGATTGTAATTCATGTCCTTGTAAGCAGACAAAAGCCTTTCAGCAAAATGCTCCAGGGCATATTTGGCCTCGGGAGTTGCACCAGGCGCAGAGCGTTTTTCCAAATACTCTTTAAGGTGTTTTTGATCAACAGCCCGCCACATGAGACGGGCGAACTCTTTGCTCACGAGCCCGGTATAGTTGGCAAGTCCACTGATAAGGCAACCGTCCCTGTCAAGCAATGTATCAAACTCCCTTTTCATCACATAAATAAATTTATTTGAGAGCGCCTTTTCACGTATGAGGTCTTTGAGCTGGTTTAAATCGGGGATTAAAGGAATTGTCGAATCATTAATCGGTCTTTCCCACCTGGCGACCGCACGTTTGTTATTGCCTGAATGGCTCAAGACCTCAATGCCGAATGCATTTCTTGCAACTAACAAAATATCCTCATTTTGCTTTGCCATTTTCTCCATGTCCCTTGCCTTCTGAATGGTAATGGAGAGTGGATTTTTATAATGGGAGATACATACGCCGCAGGAGGTTGAAAAACCGCCTATATGAGGGAATTTGTTATTCATAATGGTCGTAAATGTTGTCCTGAGCTTTTCCATAACATCCAGAAGGCAGTCGATAGAGACAAGGACCAAAAGGTCATCACCACCTGAATATACAATTTTTCCAAGATGATCTTGCTCAACAATCTTCTTCGTTTCCTGCGCTGCAAAATTCGCCAATATGTTGCTGAACTCGGTATGCTCTTCCTCGGAGTTTACTTGGCTCAGCCTTTCTCCCATCTTGTCCCCGTCCATGATAAGTATTGCATAATATGGGGACGGTCTGATATTTTTGATCCCTTCCTGGGTGCGCAGTCTTCTTAAAGCTTTTGTTAATTCATATATGTCCTCTTGTGTAAGGTCTTCTCTGTAGCCCTGAAACTCCCTTTTGGTATAATTATCTTCAAAAAGCCAATGCCCGTCCACTGTTTGAACGCCATTTTTTCGGATTTTTGGAAGCATACAGCCATCCAGGCCAAGCTTCTTTTTCTGCGCATTCTCCTCAAAAGATTTATATGCTTCACCATGGTCCCTAAGGAGCATTTCCTTGTAAGGAGATGCAGCCACCTCCCCGGTGGACGGAAACCGATTCTGGACAACAATATTGAATTCTTTGAAATAATCAGCAGCGAGGCGTTTTCCCATACATATTGCACAAAGATAGTCACCACTGCCAAAGCGATGGTCTTTTTTAGATATCTTTTTCCAGAACTCCTTTATCTGGCCAATTGTGTTCATGGCGCCTGGATGAACAGCCTCCCTTTCACCACACATTGAGCACTTCAGCAGTCCCTCAGGCTTTGTTTGTCCAAAAAGTTTCAGGTTCTTACGGCCTGTAAGGGCCGATTCAATAGCACTATAATGAACTTTGTAATCACTTGCTGTCTTGGGTAAGGGCAATGCCACCCAGTATGTTTCAAGAAAATCACGGGATTGTCGCTGGAATAGCCCAAGAAGCTCTTGATTGTTTATGTCACTTACCATGTCGGAAAATTGCTTGCATCCATATGCCATAATATTAATAAAGGCATTGTTGATGGCCTCTGTTGTATCGTACCCAATTTGTTTTATATCTTCTTCTGTTTTATCAGTAAGTACAAGAAGAAAGCGATTTGGTAGGGTGGCCTGTTCAGTTAAGGTTGATCCGCTACTGGTGTAATAAGGAAAAATAACTCGGCCACCACTCTTTGCCGCACATTCCAATCCAATATGGACTAAATATGAGAGAAGAAAGCTCCCTGCCCAGAGATCCTGGGTCTTCCTGGCCGTGGCAATAAAACTCTGAACAGGCCCGATTGTGTAAAGGAAGAGCGTGTATCCTAATCTATCACTAAACATTAGACAGCACCTCATCTATGAAGTTTTGTTGATATATCTCATTTTTATTGGATGCCAAGTGGGTAATAATGACGAAACGATTTCCGTAGTAGGTGTATAGGGTGATATAAACGGGTGAGGCTAACCTCGGGTTTCCATTTCCACAGTCAGGGCCAGGCCAGGCGTGGCTTGCTTCACCTATTTTTATAAGAATATTGCGAGGAGGTTCTGACGTTTGCTTGATTAAAATTTTTTTTATCTGAGGGTATTCTGTTGTTGTGGCGCTGCCACTTGAGTAAATATGTGAAATATTAGATCCAGGTATCTGTTTTTCTGAAAAGATGCACGGCTCTTCAATCATGCAGGCCGAATTCATCAATCCACAAATTTTCCTGGCCAGCTCTTTTTGTTGATTTTCTTCATCTTCCTCAATGAAAAAACTGCCGAACCCGCGTCTGCTTCTTTTCCCAAGACCCCCCAAAATAGCGGATAATTCGAACGTTTTTGCAACAAGATCATGGTCTATACCATCCCGGCATACGAATTCCAACGTAAAGAAGCCGCCTGATTGAAAGCATGGTAAAGGCTTGGTTTTAGTGCATCTGTTATTCCTGAAGACGCACCCTTTCTTTGGGTCACACCAACCTTCCCTGTGATGAGGCAAGGGCTGGGCACTGCCCGTATCATCCAATTGACTCTTTTTTATCCTGATACGAAAGCCCGCCCTTTCAGATTTTCTATAAGCGCTTCCAAAAATCTCAGCTTCCCTGTCTCTCAATGCGCTGGGATCCTCAAATCTCTGGACAGCCCTCCACCAGAAGCGCATTAGGCCTTTAATGCTTGGTGGTCTGAGCTCAGGTGTCTCGCCGTTCTCTCCTGCCAGAAACATTGGCGTTATCGTCTTGCATGCAAAGTCAATCCGTTTCATTAACTGTACCTCCCGACAGAATCTAATGTATCTAACATTTTTTAGAATTTGTTTATGGAATTGTCAAGATATTATTAAGATATTATTCAGTGTTTCAAAAATTACCTCAATGTTTCTCCCTGAGCTTTGCAATTAATGGTTGAACTGGTAAAGAAAATTTTGATAGTGTCATTTACAGTAAAATATAAAATCAAACAGCTTTCTGATTTTGGAGGGGCGAAAAATGAAAAAACATGGTATCTCTCACGGGGCTGCGCTGTTGGTGTGCACAATAGCCTCTGCGCTTTTGGCAGA
>Ga0307990_1003872_pt1 | contig 11212 bp, 9 predicted proteins | sample EllFjometagen129_FD_203168 | JGI IMG/M metagenome (GOLD analysis project Ga0307990, IMG submission 203168) | Marine microbial communities from Ellis Fjord, Antarctic Ocean - #129 | ecosystem: Environmental > Aquatic > Marine > Unclassified | place: Southern Ocean | collected 2014-10-08
TATCGGGACCGATATCCATCGGGATCCTGATTTGTTTAATAAGAAAGTATAGTAACAATAACTGTTTTAAAGATTTAATGTCCAGCTACGTTGGCGATACGAATCTTTTAACTTTAGGCACTTAAGCGCACTTTAGGCACTTAAGGCACTTGATAAAGGAGGAAATACGATGACAACCAAGATAATCGATCTTTCCATGGTAACGGCGTCCGATCCGAGTCCGTTGATGAATGTGAAGATCACGAATATCCCCCATTCATTCGGGGCGAAGGAAGATCAGAAATACTTCGATATCGATCCTCAGGACTGGCCTTTTCCCGGCCAGGCCTGGGCGGATGATTTTGTCGAAATGACCACTCATGCCGGGACTCACCTGGACGCCCCCTGGCATATGGGACCGGAGTGCGAAGGCAAGCAGCCCAAGACCATCGATGAATGGCCTCTGGAATGGTGTTTCGGGCCCGGGGTAGTGGTAGATATCCGTGACCTCCCGGATTGTTACCAGCTTTCGGCCGACGAGTTGAAAGAACGGATGGAGAAGATTAACTACACCCTGAAACCGGGGGATATCTTCCTCGCCATGACCGGCAATGATAAGTACTGGGGGACCCCCGAGTACTCGGATCGAGGCGGCCACCTCTCCGCGGAAGCTCTGGAATGGGTCCTGGACCAGGGAATCAAAACCGTGGGGACCGATTCCTGGAGCTTTGATGTCCCGTATAGCTGCTGGTCGAAAGATTATAAAGACCATGGCCGCGACCCCAAGTATCTCTGGCCCTGTCACCTGCTGGGGATCAAGAAAGAGTACGCGCACTACGAGAAGCTGACCAATCTGGATCTTCTACCACCCTTCGGTTTCACCTTCTATGGATTTCCGATCAAGTTTGAGAAGGGGAGCGCCGGTTTTGTCCGGGCGGTGGCATTTGTGGAGGAATAAGAAAATCTTGCTAGAAAAAGTATTTTAAAAATCTTATCTGGATCAACGAAGTGGTTCACCATAAAGGACACGAAGAATAATTGAGAAATATCCTGGATTTAGTTTAGGTTTTTAAATCTTCGTGGTCTTCGTGTCCTTCGTGGTTTCAATTAGGTTTTTTCTGGGTTCGATTTTTTAAGGAAATAGTAGGAATGTCAAAGATTGTTAAAGTCCGGGTCTCCAGTGAAGACCTGATGCGGGACCTGGAAAAATTCCGTCAAAGAGCTATCGAGATGGGGGCTACCGACGCGAAGATAATAACCACCGATATGGTTATTATTGATGAACGGGTCCGGGCGAAATGTATCTTCCCCAAGTGTGACTTCTATGGAACCAATGCCCACTGCCCTCCTCACGCGATGGATTTAGACCAGGTGAGGAGGCTGGTCGGAAGGTACAGCTACGCGATCTTTACCATGCTGAGATGCGGCACCGAGGAGATCATAAAACGGACCGACCGGGTCCAGGCTAAAAATTTTGAGATTGTCGGGCGTCTGGAAGCGGAAGCGTTTTATGATGGATATCATCTGGCCCTAGCTTTCGGAGGAGGTCCCTGCAAACAACTCTGGTGTGTCGATAAGGATTGCGCGGTTCTGGAGGGACATTCGTGCCGGATGGGGCTCAAGGCGCGGGGATCCATGGAAGGTGAAGGGATGGATGCATTTTCCATGGCGATCAACGCGGGATGGGATATTTATCCGATCGGGACTAATATGGATCCCGCGGAAGCCCCCTTCGGAACTAAGCTCGGTATAATATTTATTTATTAAGTAGGTTTTAGACCAGGTTCGGAAAGGTTTTCGAGCCGGGATAGGGTCCCTGATCCAAACCGGGGCAGAGTAGTCTCCGGGATTAGAAAACCAGCCCCGATTAAAACCTCGGGACGGAGATAAGGGAAATAACGCGGGAGCTAATATATTATGAAAATGACCAATAAAAAGCTATCAATGGAGAACCAGGCGATCAATGAAATGCTCTGCCGGGCCGAAGATATCAATGCCGAGCCCTACCAGAGCCCCACCGACCCGGAGGTCACCATCCACAGGACAGTCTGCACCATCAGTCACTGCGCCTGCGGGATTCTGGCCCACATGAAGGATGGGCGATTGATCAAGGTAGAGGGAGATCCGGACTTCCCCCAGAACGAAGGGGCGATGTGCCCCAAGGGCTTGTCAATGGTACCTGCTACCTATCATCCGGATCGAATTATCTATCCGATGAAGCAGATGGGAGAGCGTGGATCGGACAACTGGCAGAGAATATCCTGGGATGAGGCTCTTGACACGATCTGCGGAAAAATCCAGGAAGCGCTTGATAAAGACGGGCCGCTCTCCATCGCCTATAGTTTCTGTGACGGGTTTCGGGGAAACGAACTGGCCGGATTCGGGATTATGAAGGCGATCGGAAGCCCCAATGTTTGCGGAACCGACGCTCATTATTGTTTCCGTCCCCAGGCCAACGCCGATATGACTACCTTTGGCGACGGAAATTTCATTACTTCGGAGAAGTGTCAGGGCGGCCCAGAATTCGAGAACAGTAAGGTGATCATGACCTGGGGAGCCAACCCGTTTGAGTGCCATATGACCCGGGGAAAGGAACTGATTAAATCGCTCAAAGAAGGCGGCAAACTTATCGTGGTAGATCCTCGTTTTACCAACCTAGCCGCCAAGGCGGATATCTGGCTCCAGCCCCGGCCCTCCACCGATGGAGCGCTGGCGATGGGGATGGTAAACTATGCCATTGAGAATAACCTTTATGACAGAGAGTTTGTCGAAAAGTACTGTTCCGGATTCAATGAACTGAAAGAGCGGGCCCGGGAATATCCGCTCAAGAAAGTCTCCGAGATCACCTGGGTACCGGAGGAGTTGATCAAGCAGGCCACCATTATGTGGATGACGACCAAGCCTGGTTCGATGACCACCCGGATGGGCATGAATATGCATACCAACGCGATGCAGTCACTTCGTGCCACGAACTGCCTGCTGGCATTGAGCGGGAATATCGACATCCGGGGAGGAAATGTATTGGCCATCCCGATTGACGACCGGCCCTATGTTCCGTTCTTCAAGATGGAGGCCCAATCACGCCTGGATACCGAGACAATGGCAAAAGCTCCGGGGGTTAAAGAACGGCCGATGTACTACGGGAAGAACGCCCAAATTTACGCCCGATCACATCCCCCCGCCTATCACGATATGCTGCTAACCGGCAAGCCGCACAAGATCCGGGTCTATATCTGCGTCAACGATCCTGTGGGAGCAATGCAGGACACCAAGAAGATCCGTAACGCGATCAAGAATGTACCCTTCGTGGTAAAGAGCGATCTCTGGATGTCCCCAACTTCTCGATATGCCGATATCGTCCTGCCGGCCGCCAACCAGTTCGAGCGGGATGAGGTCCATACCGAATTCTATACCGGTTATATCCGGGCGGTGGCCAAGGTCAAGGAGCCGGAAGGGGAATGTAAAGATGAGAAGTGGATCTTTTTAAACATTGCCAAGCGTCTGGGCCTGGATATGCCCTATCCGATGGATTCGGTCCGGGAATTTCATAATCACATTCTGGAAGATACCGGGCTTGATTTCGAGAAGGCGAAGAAGAAGCTCTTGATACCGGTCCCCTACCGTTACAAAAAATACGAACAGCCGGGCTATAAATTTCCAACTAAGTCAGGGAAGATCGAGCTTTACTCAAATCGTTTTGAAGAGTTTGGATATGATCCCCTGCCCTTCTACGAAGAGATCAAACCCGAGGCATCGGAGAAGAAGCTGGCGAATTACCCGCTGGTCCTTATTTCGGGCGCCCGGACCGGGCTCTTCTATCACAGCTATGGGCGGCAGCTCGAGTGGCTGCGGGAATTATTTCCCTGGCCGACGATCGAGATCCATCCCGAGACCGCTAAAAAATATGGAATTGCCGCTGGAGACTGGGTCTATGTCGAGACCCCCCAGCGGTCCGGGCGGGTCAAGTTGAAGGCCGATGTAACTTACGGTATCGATCCCCGGGTGGTTCACTGCCGCGCCCACTGGTGGTATCCGGAACGTAAAAACGACCCGGAGCGGGGACTGACCGATTCCAATATCAACGCGGTTCTGAGCCATAACCCCCCCTACGACCCGATCAGTGGTTCGACCATCGTGCGGGGAGGAAAGTGTAAAATTACCCGGGTTCCGGATGAGGAAGTCGGAGAAGAATTTAAAAAGTGGAGGTAGTCCGCCATGACTCAAATAACTCTCTTAGTAGATACCGAATACTGTACCGGGTGTCATTCCTGCGAAGTAGCCTGCAAAGCGGAGAACAATCTCCCCGGGGGATACAACTGGATCAATGTCCTTCAGGTCGGGCCGCGGAAGATCGGTGGGAAACTGAAGACTGACTACATCCCGGTCCGCTGCCGGCATTGCGCTCAGCCTCCCTGTCTTGACTCCTGTCCCGTTAAGGCCATCAGCAAAGAGTCTGATGGCCGGGTGGTCATCAACCAGGATATCTGCATCGGATGTATGAACTGCGTGGAGGCCTGCCCGTTCGGTGCGGTGGCTTTTGACCCCGGCACCGGTCTGGCGTCAATCTGCGACCTGGGGAAGGAAGGTCCGGTGGCAGCGGGTCAGGAACCGGCCTGTGTCCGGGCCTGTCCCTCAAAATGTATCTATTTCGGTGAGATTAATGAGATCGCCGGAATAATTCGGGAGAAGGCCGCCCGGAGGATTGCCGGGTATTAGACTTGCTTCAGCGTATTTGTTCACCGCAGAGACGCAGAGAACGCAGAGAAAGATAAAAAATATACTAATTATTATCTCTGCGTTCTCTGCGTCTCTACGGTGAAATTATCTAACTTATTGCATTTACGGTTTGATTATATTTTAAGTTTCCAAGAAGGAAAATAATGGAGATAAAAAATCTATTTATTGATTTCCGGAAGTGCACCGGCTGCCGGGAGTGCGAGACGGCCTGCCGGGCGGAGAACGATCTTCCTCCGGAGTATAACTGGATTAATGTTATTCAGGTAGGTCCCCGTAAGGTCGAGGGAAAAGTGAAGACAGAGTATGTCCCGATCTTTTGCCGCAACTGCGAGCCGGCCCCCTGCATCACAGCCTGTCCGAGAAAGGCCATCACCCGGATGTCGAACGGCAATATCCTGATCAATCCGGACCTCTGCATCGGGTGCATGTCCTGCGCCGAGGTCTGTCCGTTCGGGGCAATTGCATTTGATTCGCTTAAACGCGCGGCGACTCTCTGCACCCTCTGCCAACATCTGACCGAGGCGGGTGAGGCCCCGGCCTGTGTTCAGGCCTGCCCATCGAACTGCATCTATTATGGCGATAGTAATAAGATGATGGATAAAATACGGAATCAGGCAATCTCACAGCTCGTAGAAGAAGCCTCGGGAAATCGGGAATACGGGTAAGAGCGAAAATACCGGGCGAGGCGAATAACTTTAGGCACTTTAGCGCACTTTAGGCACTTCATTGTTTAATAGGGAGTCAGCTATGGATAATTCGGAAGTAACCAGAATCGGCAGTACGGAGAAAGTCGCCGGGACCGATGGGACCTGGTCTCAGTGTACCCGGCGGGGTAATATGCTGTTCATCTCCGGGCAGATCGCGCTGGATGCCGCAGGCGAGCTGGTCGGCGCGGATGATTTTGAGGCCCAGGCCATCCAGGCCCTGGACAATCTCAAATCAATGCTGGAAGCGGGAGGAGCGTCATTAGAGGATTTGATGATGATCAATGTCTATGTGACCGACATGGATAATCGTCCCATCTTCGCCCGGGTCCGTGATGGTTATTTTCGGGCCAACCCGCCGGCCAGCACCATCGTCGAGATAAAACGTCTCTGCATGGATGAACTGCTCCTGGAAGTCAACGGGATAGCGGTTGTTTGGGGAATGGGGAGTGGGGAATAGGGAATGGTAGGGATTAGAAGGGAGGAGGAGGGAATGGCTTAAGAGGGAAATCTGAACTTCGAACCAGCCTTCGCTAAAGCTTCCGCCGTCGTTAAAACCCCGAATCAAGTTCGGGATGCAAGCACTTTGGCGGATTAAATAAACGGCGGGCACAGCTTCCAACTTCGGCCATTTAAGCAGGACGATTGCAGTCAGGACGATTAAAAAGCAATAGAATTTAAGTCCCTGAATATAATTCGGTGGGGACTAGAATGATTAAAAGGCAGAATAATCAGGGACGGAAAGGGTTTAATTTTTATTAAAGAGGCCGAGGCGAGGCAAATAGTCCTGGTCCCCCCCGAATTTCATTCGGGGTCTGTAATGGTCCTGTCATAAAAAAGGGGGCGAGGAGGGGGAAGCAATTCGTGGAAATTCGTGTCCCCGCAAAATGACTTGTAGTCATCGCGGGGTAAAAATTCGTGGACTGCAAAATGGGCCGAGGTCGGGGTGGTGCAATCAGAAAAAGTGACAACTTTAAATCAGGACATGACAGATTACAAGATACAGGATACGGAATGTCGGAGAACTCTAGCCGATTCTCACTTATCTTGCATCCTGTTTAAAAATTTTCCCCGTTATTCATCGGGAACCCGATGTCATATATTTTCAGATAATAAAGTATCGGAACAATAAAACTATATAACGTGGGTGATAGTAGTTGGGGACAGGAGTACTATTCCCTATTCCCCAATCCCTATTCCCCAAAAATCAAGGAGGTTGTAATCATGATAGATTTACTGGTAAAGAATGCCAAGTTTTTAATGACGATGAACCCGGAGAGGGATATTCTCAGCGGGGCATCGATAGCGGTTGATAAGGGGAAGATCCTCGAGATCGGTAAAGCCGAAGAGATTAACGCGAAGTATGAAGCGAAGAAGGTGATCAACGCGGAAAATTTCTTTGTCACTCCCGGTTTCGTCAACTCCCACGTTCATCTCGAGTCCTGCTATGACAAGAGTATGCTGGACGATGTCCCGGTTGTTCCCTGGTGCGAGCGCTACTTCTCCTTCACCTACGGCGCCCTCACCCCGGAGAATTATTATCACGCCGTGATGACCACCCTGATCAAGGGGATCAAGTCCGGTACCACCACCTTCATGGACTTCGGCACCATCCAGACTATGGAGGATTCCGCCGCGGAAGCGGTAAAAGATATCGGGGTCCGCGCCGTTCTGGGACGGGACCTGATGGATATTCACGGCTCTTCGGAGGCTTCCTACACCTCCTATGACGCTTTTGAGGATCTCTGTTCCCGTCTCCAGGAAGATACCGATACCTGCCTGGAGAGAAGCGAAGCATTCATCCAGAAGTGGGAAGGGAAAGCGGATGGGCGGATCAAAGCCTGGCTGGACCTCCAGCAGGTCTGCAACGTATCACCGCGGCTCTGTCAGGGCTGCCGGGAACTGGCCGATAAATACAAGATCGGGCTGATGACCCACGCGGCCGTAAGTCCGGATATGGTAGAGATGACCCGGAAGAGATTCGGCCTGACCGATATCGTTTATCTCTACGAGCAGGGCGTCCTGGGCCCCGATTTCATCGCCGCCCATATGGGCCATGTTGACGGGCTGGAGATGCGGCTGATGGCGGAGACGAACTCCAATGTCGCCCATGTCCCCGGCTCCAGTCTGCACGGCGTTTATTCTGCCACCTCGCACCGGGGCCGGATTGTCGAGATGCACTCGATGGGGGTCAACATCGGGATCGGAAATGATGAGGACTCCACCGGAACCTGCCACGACATCGTGCGGGATATCTGGACAGTCTCCGTCACCCACGCCGAGGCTCGCGATCCCTGGATCTTCCCGAAGCGGGGTAATTTCATGTTGACCACCAACGACCCCAACCCGGTGGCGATTGAGATGGCCACGGTCGATGGGGCCAAAGCGGCCCTCTGGGATAAGGAGATCGGTTCCCTGGAGGTGGGGAAGCAGGCTGACATGGCGATGTACGACCTGACCAAGGCGATCTGGATCCCCACTACCCGAGAGAACGTGATCAACAACTTTGTCTATAACGGGACCGGGCAGACCTGTGACACGGTCCTCTGCGCCGGAGAGGTGATCATGGAAGATCGGGAGATCAAGACCATCAATGAGCGGGAGATCCTGGCCAAAGCCCAGAAATTCGGGGAAGAGATTATCCCCACCGCTCCCTGGCTGAAAGACCCCGAGATCTGGGAACTGAAATGGGTCAAAGAGGAGGCGAGCAGTAAATCCTACGATAGCCTGCGGGATGTAACCAAGCAGCGTAAATATACTAACTATCCCAAATAACAGACCAGGCGCTTCGCGCTAATATCTGTGGGAGTGGTTTCTAATCCTGATTCTCGGTAGCCTGGGGCGGGGTAAAAAACATCTCCCACAGATATTTTTTTGACCTCCAAAAACAGGTCAACTATAATTAACGAAATTATATCCAAGGAGCGAGCAGCATGGGGTATGAAGAATTATCTGGATACGCCGAAGACCTTGAACGGATCTTGCGGTTGAAGACCTTCCCCATCGGGGTGAAAATGCTGAAAGAGGATAGTCAGATTCCTTCCGAAGCATACCGCCCCCTTCAGGAGGACGGGAGACGTCTGGCCCTCTGTCAGGCCTTTGCCCTTTCCCGCCGTAACGGAATGACGGTGGTCATGCTCAAGCAGGATATGTGGTGTTATGAACCGGTCATCGGGCTGGGCCTGGCTGAAGCTCCAGATATTTTTATAGAGGGCTATCCCCACCACCCACTCTATACCCGAACTCCGGAAGCCGGGAAGCGGGCGGTTTCCGCGTTTCCCCGTTTTCAGCCCGGGAAATACATTGGAGTTATCTCCGCCCCCTTAAGAGAGATCTCCTTTATGCCGGACGTGGTGATGATATATTGTGACCCCTCTCAATTAACATTCCTTCTGGCTGGTCACCAGTATACAGATGGAGACAAGATAGAGTGCACCCTATCCCCCGGAGCCGTCTGTGTTTTTTCCACCGTCCCGGTGATTCTGGAAGGAAAATGCAAAGTAGCCAACCCATGCGCCGGTGATCGAATGGCGGCACTGGCCGGGGACGATGAACTGGTCTTCTCCGCCCCGACGGAGGCTATCTATGATTTGATGACCGGCCTGCGCTATATCGATGGAACCACCGCGAAAATGCCCCGGGCCATCGGGATGAGACCCGAATCGACGTTCCCGGATGAATACGCGGAAATGAGGGAACGGATGGGGATAAGGGATATCGAGTGATATCCCCAGATGGTCTCTCCCTGCTCAGCCCGAGGGGACTCAACCTTTATAATACCTAAATTGAGCGATTCTATGCGGCGAACTGCACCAATCTTATGGTCTGCAATCGGTTGCAAAAATACTCGTTCGAATTTATTAATGCGTCTGCGTTTTTTGCAACCGATGCAGCCTCATAATCTTAGCACATTTCATCCGCAATAATCGCTCAACTTAGGTAATATATTTTTTTTCGGAGCGGCCCGATCCATGCTCCGTGCTTCATCCAAATCTTCCATAGTATTGATATTAAAGAAAGAACCCAGATCACCCGAATCAACCTGGAGGTAATAGGAATTCAAACTGGCGCAGACTTGGTGAATCGATAGTTTCTTTTTCCGCAAAACATCTTCCAGTTCCGGAAGCACCGATCTGGAGTAGATGGAGTGAAGCGGTTCGATACCACTTGGTCCGGAGGGAATAACACAATCATATCTATTTAATCGGGCGATTTTGATCTCTTCTTCGATCAGACCGGGTCGTAAGAACGGCATATCACATCCAACAAAGAAGACTTGATCCTCTGAACTCATCTTTAAGCCGGTATAGATGCCCCCCAGGGGGCCGCAATCCGGGATCAGGTCGGGGAAGACCTTAATCTCCCCGATCCGGTCGGAAGAGATTGAAGAATTTGAGACAATATGAATTTCGTTGAAGAATATCTGCAACACCTCCAGTATCCGTTCGATAACTCGACGACCGTTCAGAGAAAGCAGCTCCTTGGGATAGCCCAGGCGCCGGCCTCGACCGCCGGTAAGGATTGCCGCTCCGATTGTTACTTCTTTCTTGTTCATAGTATTTAGATCAGCAACCAGTTAAACCACGAAGGACACCCCGAATTCTTCGGGGTAGACTGCGAGCACGAAGGAGGATTGTTAAATATATAACGATTTTAAGAATTTGAAGTTGGGGAAATATTTTCCGGCTTCGCCTTATTAGAATAATATCCATCATTTTTAAAACATAAAAAGTAGCGGCGAAATCGCTAATTTTATTATCATATTTAACAATAATTTACACCTCGTATTTTTCCTGGTATTTTTATTGCACCCTATAAGGAAACCACTATGAGCAACCCGATCGGAGAATCAATTGTCCGCACCGACGCCAGAGAAAAGGTAACCGGATCCGCGCGCTATTCGGGGGATATCGATCTACCCGGCGCGCTCCACCTCAAACTGATCCGCTCCGATCAGGCCCATGCTCTGATCACCGGGATGGAATTCCCGGATATCTCCAATCTTCGCGACCACTATTTTTTTACCGCCGGCGATCTTAAGGAGAACAGCTTCGGCAGCCTGGTCAAGGATCAGCCGGTTTTCGCGGATAAGAAGGTCCGCTTCTACGGGGAACCGGTGGCGATGGTGGCCGCGCCGGATGAAGAGGCGGTCACCACTCTGGCGGAAGAGGTTCAAGTGTTTTATGAACCGCTTCCGGTCGTTACCGATCCGGAAACCGCTCTCCGGCCCGGAGGATCGATGGTGCAGGAGGATGGGAACCTGGCCCATGAGATCCACATCGACCGGGGTTACGTGAAAAAGGGATTCGCCGCCGCCGACCTGATCGTCTCCGGCAATTTCGATCTCCCCATGCAGGAGCATCTCTACCTGGAGACCGAGTCCGGGGTAGCCTGGGTCGATGAACGGGGAGTTCTTACGGTCAGCGCCGGGACCCAGAACCCCTTCCTGGACCGGGAAGAGATCTGCCGGACCCTGGGACTTCCCCCGGAACGGGTCCGGATCAAGACCCCCTGGGTAGGAGGAGCATTTGGAGGCAAGGACGGCAATACCGTCCAGATCTACCTGGCCCTGGCGGCCTATAAGACAGGTCGGCCGGTCCGGTTGATCTTCTCCCGCCGGGAGTCATTGATCGCCACCTACAAGAGACATCCCGCCCGATTAAAGGCCCGGATCGGATTGAAGCGTGATGGTACCTTTACGGCTTTTGAGGGAGAGGTTTACTTTGATACCGGATCCTACCGGGGGTTGGGGCCGGCGGTACTGGGACTGGGGATAGAGCACTTTGCCGGTC
>Ga0307990_1003873_pt1 | contig 11211 bp, 11 predicted proteins | sample EllFjometagen129_FD_203168 | JGI IMG/M metagenome (GOLD analysis project Ga0307990, IMG submission 203168) | Marine microbial communities from Ellis Fjord, Antarctic Ocean - #129 | ecosystem: Environmental > Aquatic > Marine > Unclassified | place: Southern Ocean | collected 2014-10-08
CAGGCTCTAAAAACTTATCCCCTCCAAAAGCAACGTGCACAGCAATCGCATCGATGGTACATCCGGCAACATCCTCGTCAGGGGGCTCCGCCGCCCTCGCCAAAACAGACTGCAATGTGCTCCCGACCGTATGTTCAGTCCGAAAGCCGGCAACCTGCCCCTGTGGAACAACCAGCAACCCGTCCTCGGAAAAAACGCCGTATTTTAAAACATCCCCCTCAAAACTGAGGCTTAGTATATTCATGAATTCACCTTTTTATCTACAGGGCAGCAGATCTATGCTCTGGAACCAACGTTGTGTATGCGCGGCGCGCAATCGCCAATTCTTCGTTCGTTCGAACAACCAAAATCCGAACCAAACTGTCCGGCGCAGCCACATCACAGGGAAAAGAGTCTACCGTCCTGTTTTTTTCTAAATCAATTTTTAAACCGAAAACCTCCAGATCCCGACAGACACGCTCTCGAACCTCTGGAATATTTTCTCCAATCGTATCCGTGAAGATTATCGCCGACGCATGACCGACCAAGGTCAAATACGCCCCCAAATACTTACGAATTCTCCAAAGATATATTTTTGCAGTACGACTCGCACGTCCCTCGTCACCCCGCAGTGTCAAAATATCCCGGATATCACCGGACACCCCGCTAAGAGCCAACACCCCGCTTTGTTTGTTCAAAATATTTTCAACGGAATCTTCGTTCCCCTGCGTATATGCCAGCAGATTCAATGTCAGAGCCGGATCAATATCTCCGCAGCGTGTGCTCATTACCAACCCCTGCAGCGGAGAATAGCCCATGGTGTTATCCACGCTTTTACCGTTCACCACCGCACACAAACTGGCTCCGCCGCTTCCCAAATGACAGCTCACCGCACTGAACTGCGCCAGAGGCTGTTGCAACATCCGCGCAGCTTCTTCCACTACGAATTCATGACTCGTTCCATGAAATCCGTACTTACGCAGTCCATATTTCTGGCTGAGATCCTTCGGAATAGCATAAGTGAAAGCCTTCTCAGGAATTGTTGAATGGAACGCCGTATCAAATACGGCGACCTGCGGAAGCGCCGGATACATTTCCCGGCTGACACGAATTAAATTGAGTGTCGGCGGATTATGCAAAGGAGCCAGCCCGCTGATTTCCTCAAGCCGGGACACCGACGATTCATCGATCACGGTCGGCTGTGAAAACAAAACTCCTCCATGCACCACCCGATGGCCCACAGCATCACAGGTTAATCCCTCACCTACCAACAGATTCATCACCGCTGCAAAAGCCGCACCGTGGTCCGGCATTTCCGCATAATGCATCTGGGGCTCTCCCCCGGCAACGGAATGATAAATCCGGGCAGGCTCAGCGGTAGGCGGACCCACCCTCTGTGCCTCACCGCCCGCCAGCTCACATTCTTCGGGCATTTGAATCAAACGATATTTAAGCGAAGAGCTTCCGCAATTAAAAACAAGGATCTTCATTACATAGTCCTTTAAATTTCGTCGGTTGTCCACCCGCAGACCGGAACCCCGATCAACGCATGCACAATCGATCCTGTTCCATACACAGCCTGCAAGATATCCGCACAAGCGACCTGCTCATCAATGGCATGCGCTTTCTCTTCACAACCGGGACCATACCCGATTGTCGGAATACCATATTCATTAACCAATGTTCCACCAGCGGTTCCCATTCCCAGTCGCCCAAGCGCCCATTTTCCCGGACGGACCTCACATCCGGCGGCCGAAAGAGACTGCCGGGCCCGTTCCATTAAACGGCTAAAGGGATCGGTCGACCATGCATTAGAAATCTTCCGCACCGTTTTGACCCTTCCATTATGCAATTTCTGACATTCCTCACGCACCACAACATCAACACTCATCTGAGGCAACGGTTTAGTGATCATCCCGACTTCATGTTGGATATGTTCAAACACGGCGTCGGGATTACTCCCCTCCGAAATCCGATGCACCAAACGAAGATCCCGACAGGTATTTTCACCCAATCCGCTCGGAACAGTCATCACTTTCCCCACACTCTTGGAACCACCCACCCTAGACGTTTCAAAACAGTTATCAATGATTGTCCGCTCTGTATTCCTCAACAGAGTCGTATCCGGACTGTCAATGTGTATATCGACTTCCATCCATCCATCGTGACCATAATACAACCCCATCTCCGTCGGTTCACCGAGAATCGCGTAATCAGGCTTCAGTTTCAGCTCCGGCAACGTCTTCTCAATCAGACCTCGCACACCGATGCTGGCACCGTTTTCCTCCGCAACCGTAGCGGCGACAATCAAATTTCCGCGTAGCGGGAGAAGACTGCGTCGCAATAGCGCTCCGGTATAAACCTGTGCAGCCAACCCGCCCTTACAATCCGCAGCACCGACACCATGCAAAATCCCATTATTAAGCGACCCGTCGAACGGGGCCGAATCCCACGTCTCCGGCAGCATCGGATTAACCGTATCCATATGACTGTTCAACAAAACTGTAGGTGCAGATTCCCGACCGAACAAAACCCCGACAACGTTGCCATACTCGTCCGTAAAAACCCGATCGTATCCTATCGCCCGCATTTCATCGGCCACCAGAGTGGCAACCGCCGATTCCTTCAGGCTTTCACTAGGAGTCTGAATTAGCTTCTGTGCAAATGAAACTACATCATCCGTCAGCCCGGTACTTTTCCCTCTTAATATATTATACATATCCAACCACCTTTTCTTTTGCAGGAAACCTCGTCTCTATTGAAACTATTAATTGAGAAAATATAAAGCACCATGCGTGCCATTTATCAAAATACGCCCTAACTTGTTCATAATAAGCATATTACAAACAATATCTATTATATTGAAAATATTCTGATTGTTTCATTTTGAAAAAACACTGTTTCATATTAAAATAAACTCATGAAAGCTACCGACCTAAAGCTACAGGAATTACTGACCTTCTCTGACGGACACATCGATTTTCAGGGCAGACGACTTGTTCTCCATGACATCAACGCCTTTTCACAGTTGCGAAAAGATTTATTAGAAGGCCTTGGCCCTGTTCCAACACGCAGGATTCTCACCCGCTTCGGTTATTACTGGGGACAGGAGGATGCGGCCGCCATGACACGCATGTTTAAATGGGACAGCCTCGAAGAATGGCTTCGAGCCGGGCCCGTTATGCACTCTCTTCAGGGAGTGACAAAAGCCATCGTTCAGGACCTGCAACTGGACGAAAACAGCGAACACCTGTTCATGGAGATAACCTGGCATAACTCGGGAGAAGCCGAGGAACATCTAGCAGCCGTCGGAATAGCCGAAGAACCCGTCTGCTGGATGCTTACCGGATATGCAAGCGGATACGCATCCTTCTGCATGAATAAAGACATTATCTTTATAGAAACTCAATGTTACGCCACGAACAAACCGGTCTGCACAGCCATCGGCCGCGATGTGGAATCCTGGGGAAAAGAAGTCGAACCGTATCTGACTTATTTTCATGAAATTGAAATTCGCAAAAAAATTCTAGACCTCACTGAAAAACTAAAATTGAGTGAACAGAAGCTGGCTAAACAACGAAAAAATCTACCGAAATTCAAAACCAGCCTCCCGTCTTTTTTTGAAGTGAACAGCCCCGCCTTTGAACGGGTCGTTGAACTGGCCACCCGTGTAGCGACATATGACTCCTCCTTACTCATCACCGGCGAAAGCGGTGTCGGGAAAGAAGTCATGGCCCGCTACATCCACCGCCTCTCTCTCCGCAATCAGGGCCCGTTTGTAGGAATTAACTGTGCCGCGCTACCGGAGTCACTCCTCGCCAGCGAGCTATTCGGCCATAAAGCCGGATCCTTCACCGGGGCCTCACACGACCGCTGCGGACTATTTGAAGAAGCAAATAACGGAACCATTTTTCTGGATGAAATCGGCGATATCTCTCCATCACTGCAACTAAATCTCTTACGGGTTCTTCAGGAGCGGGAAATTACACGTGTCGGCGAGAACCAGCCGCGAAAGGTAAATGTCCGGGTTATCGCTGCCACCAATCGCGACCTAATTAAAGCAACCCAGGAAGGTACATTCCGGGATGAACTTTACTACCGTCTACGTGTCATAGAAATTGAGATCCCGCCTCTGCGCCACAGAACAGAAGACATCCTTCCGCTCGCCCGCTTTTTTGTTGAACGCTTCTCTAAAAAATTAAAAAAACCAAATGTAAAATTAGATGCAAAATGTCTGAACTACCTACAAGAATACACCTGGCCGGGAAACATCCGTGAACTCGAAAACACCATAGAGAGGGCCATCGTCCTCTGTAACGATGAAATTATCCGCCCCGAAGACTTTTCCTTAAAAATTCTATATCCCGCCAACCCCACCGCCAACCCTCACCGATCACTTGCCGAAATCGAAATCGAACATATTCAAAATGTTCTTGAGTTGACCCATGGAAACAAATCACAGGCCATAAAAATTCTAGGCATCAGTCAGGCCACCCTTTGGCGGAAACTCAAACAACTCCAATAAAAAAACAGCCCAGCTAAAAGCCGGGCTGTTTTCGAAACCGATTATGAAATCGGATTACGCAACAAGCGTAACGTTTGTAGCGCAGGGGCCTTTTTGGCCTTCTCCGATTTCAAACTCTACGGCTTGACCGTCGGCGAGCGTTGCATAGCCACCGGTTTTGATTTCAGAATGATGAACGAAGAGGTCTGCGGAACCTTCATCGGGGGTGATAAATCCAAAACCTTTATCTGCGTTGAACCACTTTACTGTGCCTTTACTCATAACTACCGTCCTTGTACTCGTATTAATTGCTCTCCCCTGACACGTCCTGTGTCTGGATGAGGCGAGAGGACAGTAACACGTTCCGAAAATATATAAATACTATTCGCCTCTTTAAATTTAGAGCTTTTACTCGGTAAAGGTTGAAGGCCACCGCACAAAATCAGAGCGCTTTAATGATCAAGGTGACGGAGGTGATCTAAAGCACGATATAGATTGAGTACGCTATACTGGACCAAAAATTCCATACTCATCGCGAATGGACGCCTCACCGAGGAGCCCGCCGTTTGAAACAGAGGTGATACGTACAGGGACAACGGTTCCGCACAGGCTTTCTGTCCCGGAAAATTTTACCGTAACAGAGTGCGCAGAGCCGCCGGAGCAGAGACCTTTATTACAGCGCTCAACCAGCACCTCAACCGTTTTGCCAATAAAAGTCCGGTTAAAATCGAGAGCCATTTCTTTGGCGAGATCCGCGAGACGTTGATGCCGCGCCTGCACGATTTGCGGATCGACCGGACCGGGCATCTCTGCCGCACGGGTGCCGGGCCGCGACGAAAAGCTGAAAATGTGCATCTGCGCGAATCCAATTTGTTTACAGAACGCAAGGGTCTCCTCGAACTCTGCATCGGTTTCGCCGGGAAAACCAACGATGACATCGGTGGTAATAGCCGGATTATCGAGCGCAACTCGGGCACGGGCGACCGCCGCGGCATATTCCTCTGCCATGTAGCCCCGGCCCATCCGGGAAAGTACGCCATCCGAGCCGGACTGAAGCGACAGATGCAGATGCGGCATCATATGCGACGAGCTGGCCCAGACTACGAGTAGTTCATCGGTCAGGTCCACCGGATGTAGACTCGACATGCGGATTCTCCCGACACCTTGAGTTTTTAAAATTTTTGCCATCACCTCACTCAGCGAATGATCACTGTCGCGTCCATAGAGGCCGACATGAACACCCACAATAACAATTTCTTTGTAGCCACGTTTCACCAAAGCTTCGGCTTCGGCGGCAGCGACCTCAATAGATTTATCGCGTGGTGCTTTGCGAAGCTTCGGCACAATGCAATAGGCGCAACCTGCGTCGCAGCCGTCCTGGATTTTAAGTAAAGCACGGGTTTGCCCGCCAAAATCATCCACGACCAACTCGTCCGCATTCTCCGGCAAATGAAAATCAGGATTAGGCAGTGAAAAGGTCTGGAGCTTATCGGCGATCATCTGAATCCAGCCCGCGCCGGCAGCGATGCGCACATCTACGCCCTCCAGCGGACCAATCACCTCTTCGGCGGCGGCGCAACCGGTGAGAAACGCCGTGGCCCCTGGATTTTTGCGAACTAGCGTTCTCAACGCATGGCGAGATTTTTTCACAGCCATCGCCGTAACGCCGCAGGTATGCACCACGACCAAATCGGCCCCAAGGCCTCTAGCGGGGCAGTCAGGATCACCATTCGCCGCACGCAAACCGTATCCCTCAAGCAGACAGACGATCTGCCGGGCGTCGTACTGGTTGACTTTGCAGCCCAGCACATCAAGCGCATACGTATTCAGAGATTTGACTTCTTCATTCATCGAATGGAAAAGAGTCTACGGTCAAAAGGTCGAATGTCTAAAGTCAAAACCCTCTTCCATTACAACTTTCTGACCTTAGACTTTTGACTGTCCAGCATTCTGAAGATTATTTTTCGACGCGAACGGTTCCGTCGCGGGAAGTTAGAACCCGGACGCGGTCGCCGACCACAAATATCACATCATTGGCCTGCACCGTGGCGATGACCTTTCCGTCATCCAGCTTGACGGTGATTTCGAGCCCGTCGAATTTGGTAATTTTCTCTTCAACGACGTTACCGACGAGCACACCGCCGATGGCACTGCCTAATGCGGCAAGCGTTGAGCCTTTTCCGCCGCCAACCGTACTGCCCGCGACACCGCCAATGATGCCGCCCGCCGCAGCTCCGATGCCAGACTTGGCGCCCTCCACCTGAACCTCTTTGACGAACTCGACCGTTCCGAGCTGAACGGTCATGGCCTTGCGGGCCTGATCACGTGAGTAAGACTCTCCAGACTGACTCGCCATACAGCCGGTCATCAAAGCCAACATGATTAAAACACTGATTGTCCCAAATTTTTTCATAACAATCCCCTCTGTTCACCTTGTGATTTTACGGAGTTTTTCAATTATTGGAAGCCTCAGAACTGCGTTTTGCCATTCTGCATCTTTGAACCCCTCTTATATTGTGCAGTTCATTATGTTGCGAAGTCCGCTTCAAATATTGAGATTCATTCAGGAAACGAACCTGTCACAACATAATAAACTACGCAACATAACCGTGCGCTTCGGCCGGCGGAAAATTATCTATCGCTTCGCTTTCAGGAAAAATACCAAAAGCACCTTCACCCCGCAACTTCGGGGCTCAGGTCCACCCTTTAGGAAACTGCTTATTCCGGCAGGTCACGAATGCCCATAGACTTGATTTCGAGCAAACGGACGAATACTTCTTTGCGACGAATCTTGAGTTTTCCCGTGTTTTTTGAGGATTCCCAGAGAGCGACGGTAGGCAGGCTGACGCCAGCGAGATTCGCAAAGGCTTTCTGCGAAAGTTTAAGGCGCTTACGCATGGAACGTACGCCAGCGGAGGTAATCCAGGCGCGACCCGTGTCTTCCTCCGGCTCCGGCTGCGGAACAGCGGCTCCGAGTTTTTCAAGCTGACGGGCTAGGGCCTTGTTTTCTTTTTCGAGTTCACTCATCTGGCGACGCAGATCAGCAATATATTTACGCTGAGCAGCATTCACCGATTTGACGGGAGCCAACGCGATTTTGATTTCACTGCGCGCGATGCGTGAGATTTCTGCTTTGAGCTCTTTCATTACATTTGCCATACGGTCTCCTTTGTTTATTTAAAATCTATACCTTTTTTTTTCAACCCTTGTAAAAACAAAACGGCAATTTTTCCAATCCTTGGAAAAACAGAAGCGAACTATTCCAAACATTGGAAACCCCGCATCCCGCCACCCAGATATTTCACAGAGGCTTACGCTTCTTTTTTCTTTTTCATTAACAACTGGGCGATCATCAGCACCTGGCTGGTCGTCCAGTAGAGGACGAGGCCGGAGGGCATGGAGTAGAAGAAGAAGAGCATCATGATCGGCATCATAACGGCCATCATCTTCTGTTGCTGCTGCTGCTCGGGTGTGGCGGCGCCGGCACCGGTCGTCAGTTTCTGCTGCCACATCATGGTGGCAGACATTAACAGCGGCAGAATGTTAAGCGAACCGACCACGGGGATCATGCCTGCAAAGAGGTTTTCCGGCTCGGATAGGTCACGGATCCAAAGGAAGCTGGAATAGCGCAGTTCAATGGCGCTGCGCAAAACAGCGAAGAGCGCGATAAAAACCGGAATCTGAATGAACATCGGCAGACAGCCGCCCATCGGGTTGACCTTGTTCTCTTTATAGAGAGCCATCGTCTTTTGCTGTATGAGCTGCGGGTTGTCTTTGTGCTTTTCTTTGATCGCCTTCATCTCCGGCTGGAGTGCCTGCATGCGCTTCATGCTCTCGGTGCTTTTATGAGTAAGCGGCCAGAAGATGACGCGAACGATGATGGTCAGGATTAGAATGGCGATACCGTAACTGCCGAAAATCGCAAAGTGAATCAACCCCCACAATAGTGCTTTTTTAATGGGATACATGACCGGATTCATGAATTTAAAGAGACCGGTGCTCTGAAATTCCATAACCTCTGTCTGCTCCAGCCCCTGTGTTTTCAGGAAGCCGAAGTCTTTGGGGCCAATGTAGGTGCGGACGTTGCGGGTGAAGGTTTCGTTCGCGCCAATCAGTTCGGAGTTAAACAACAGGGCACCGGACACTTCGGCGGCGATCAGCTTCTTGCCTTCGCCGTCACGGCGAACAGAAAAGTCGAAACCGGATGCCGCGCCCTGCTCTTCCGGAGTCAGGATCTGAACAAAAAATTTACTTTTGGCGGCGATCCAATCCACCGGATGCGACGTCAGAATCTCAGCAGACACGGCGCTGGAGTTAAACGCCGGCACGCCCTTCTGCATTTTGCGGAATTTTTTGCCCCAATGGGAAACACCGACAGCCGGCGCAAAGGTGTCGACACCGAGAGTGGTCAGCCCCCGCGTGGCGCTGGTGCCTTCTGCATTGCTCATCGGACCGGTCGGCAGACGCAGTTCAGGCAACGCCCACGGAAGATCTGTGGAGTTGATAAATTCGTCCTGAACGGTCATGAGGTATTCTCCCTCAAGCCGCAAGGTACGTTTAAGGATCTGGCCGTCGCCAAGCGACGCGGTGTAGAGCAGTCCGCCGTCCACATTAGCAAGCGTTCCGGCAGAAAGCGGAAGGCCGGCGTAGCGCAAAGCAGGTGCGACGGAAAAATCGAGAACCACGGGACCACTGTCGTCGGTGTTAAATTCGGGATAGTCTTTAAGTACCGCAGAAACCACGGCTCCGCCGTGCGAGGAGATCGTCAGTTCAATGGTTTCATTATCGAGGTACAGGAGCTGTTCCGGCCCCAAATCGACAATCGGTTCCTGCACGGCCTCAACAATCGCTTCCACTACTGGAGCAATCTTTTTAACGGGTTTAGCGACAGGGGCAGCCTCTGCGGTTTGCTCCACAACCGGCCTTTCAGGTTGCGGGAAATACTTCTTTTGGATCGCTGGAGAGAACTTCATCCAACCGAACATCAGAACCAGCAGGATTCCGGCGATTATAAAATCATTTTTCTTCATTATTTTTTCCGTTAAAAGACCTATCGGCCTCGTTAAACCACTGCGTTCGTTAAAATCATTTAAGTCGATTTCTGATCTCTGTCTTCTGCTCTCTGTCCTTTGACTCCCGGCACGGGGTCAACACCCCCCGGATTCCATGGGTGACAGCGGCAAATCCGCCTCAGGCTTAGCCAAAGGCCGTAAACTATGCCATGCTTCTGCACAGCTTCAATCGTATAATTAGAACAAGTTGGATAGAATCGGCAACAGCCGGGAAAGCAGCGCGAAATGGACTGATAGATCCGAACAAGCGCTATGACTACCTTTTTCATAAGTGACGCGCCCGCGCTGTTAATAACGAAATGATTCGATATTTATCCATTCAAATCTCCTTCAGATTTGAGTGCGTCATGTTTTGGATTCCCGTACAGCCCTGCGTTGCGTGCCAAACGGAGAAGCTCGGCCTGCACGTCGGCATACGGGGCGCTCAGAATATTGCGCCGACCAATGATGACTACATCGACCTCCCCGCTGAATTCAGCGCGGTGACGACGGAAAATATCACGCAAAACACGGCGAGCGCGATTGCGATCGACCGCGCGATTGCTGACCTTTTTACTGGTCACCACACCGAGACGGAGTGATGCGCCCTCACCTTTACGGAGCCAAAGCACCATAAAACGGCCGACAAAACTCTTTCTCTGCGCAAAAGCCTCCCTGAACAGAGAGGCTTTAATCATGCGTTGTTTTTTGGAAAGCGTATTTCCAGTCACCGGGGTCCTCCGGTTACCCACCTTACGCGTCGGCGACAGTCAGGCGTGTACGGCCTTTCTGGCGGCGGCGTTTCAGAATGGCGCGTCCATCAGCGGTCAGCATACGTTTGCGGAAGCCGTGCTTACGGGCGCGTTTAATTTTCGACGGTTGCCATGTACGTTTCATTATTTAAATCTCCACTAAAATCCCAAAAGAGCGGAACACCCTATCAATTCGTTCCGAGGTGTCAACCTCTTAACGACAATTAGTCTTCAAGTTTCCGATACCGATCCGGTGAATCAAACAGATCCGGATTGTCCCGGTTTACCAGTAACGCCTCACGCAAAGCGGCAGAGTCTTTAATCTCATCGCTAATCACAGCCTCATTCAGCGTTTTAAAGGTCAACACTCCGTCTTTTACTGAATATCTGCAAACTATATAATTCTTAGATTCTGAAGGATCGATCCCCAACCCCTCCAGCTGCATCAAATGAAAATCATCAACCTGCACCAGATAGGCGCGATAAAATGCGGCATCCTCAGCAGGAGAACAAACTACAATGTATTCATTGGTACTAAAGGCGAGAACCACCATCCGGGCATCAGGATCAGCCAAGTCTCCTTCATCAGGTATTTCCTGCCACGTTCCTGTCAAAACCGGATCGACCGGAATGACGGCTTTTTCAACCAGCGGCACTTCGTAAACACAGCCGCAGAGCAGTGAAATCGCAAACAGACACATTAATGTTTTCATTTTGACCTCCTCAAAGTGGGACAGGATTCCTGCCTGTCTACCCTCGCAATACCGAACAACTGTTGACAGGCCGGAAGCCTGTCCGCTTCACCTCCCACCAATCAAATCGCCAACAACACCCAGCACAGAGCCCTCGCCCTTACGCTGGCCGCCAGCCTGCGGGGCGTGAGCGAGAATGCGGTCGCACAGGCGGGAGAACGGCAGGCTTTGCA
>Ga0307990_1003874_pt1 | contig 11201 bp, 11 predicted proteins | sample EllFjometagen129_FD_203168 | JGI IMG/M metagenome (GOLD analysis project Ga0307990, IMG submission 203168) | Marine microbial communities from Ellis Fjord, Antarctic Ocean - #129 | ecosystem: Environmental > Aquatic > Marine > Unclassified | place: Southern Ocean | collected 2014-10-08
AGATTGCAAGTTCTAAGCTAAAATTAACATAGGACTCCAAGGTAGGGTAACTTGGTACATAACTGAAAAGTCAGTGGCGGTGAGTGGACTCGAACCACTGACAATACGGGTATGAGCCTGTAAAAACCTTGTTTCTAGTGCTTTCTTATTTAGCCTTTATCTCCTCCTTTTGGGGTTATTTTATTGAATACCTCCAGATCTATTAAATGGAAACCAAATTTTATATGCTCTACCAACAATATACTTTTTTGGAACATACCCCCAGTATCTAGAATCTTTAGAAAACATAGAATTATCTCCTAAAAAATAATAATTTCCTTCAGGAATTTTTACAACCCCACCTTCCTTTGCATAAACTCCTTCATTATAATAGTAAAATTTTTCAAGTATCTTTGGCTCATCTAACTTAACACTATTAATCAATACACTTCCATCTTTTATCTCTATTTCATCACCGCCTTTAGCAACAAGCCTCTTGACAAAATACTTTTTAGGATCTTTAGGGTATTTAAATACAACAATATCTCCTCTTTTTGGTTCTGATTTTTTATAAACAACCAAATCAACAAATATCTTATCATCTTTTATTAAAGTGGGACTCATTGCAACTGAAGGTATCATAAAAGATTGAATTACATTATTTTTGATATATGTACGAAGTAAATTAGTTGGGTTAAATATAATAAAAATAATTAAAACACCAATGATAATTTTTACTCTTCTGCGAAATGTTGCATCCCTATTTAAATTATTTCTAGTATTATATGATTTTGCATAAAAGAATGCATCTATATCAACAAAAATTTCAAAAATAATCATAAATATAGCTAGTGCTAACCAATATATATTAACTCTTGTAGTAGGACTAATGACATAAAGACATAAAATAATACTATAAACACTCATTGCGCAGAAAAAAACAATACCTCGTTTTAATCTCCTTGCATATACTTGTCCTAATCCAGTACATATGACAGAAAGTAATAATGCTATCAATGGTTCTTTTGCTTTCAATTCCTTCATAGTTACCTCCTTATTGAATTTGGCGGTGAGTGGACTCGAACCACTGACAATACGGGTATGAGCCTGTAAAAACCTTGTTTCTAGTGCTTTCTTATTTAGCCTTTATCTCCTCCTTTTTTAGTAGTTTATTTATACGATACTCCTGTATTTCACTAGGTTTAGTATGTCCATTAAACCACCTATTTACAGTAGCAAATGATACTTCTAGCATCCTAGCTAATTCTTGCTGAGTAATCTTATTCTTTAATCGGTAATCTTTAAGTTCTTTTATTATATTCATAGTATGTTAGAACATCTTATAGCAAAACAGTAGTATGTAGTAAAGCATTAAGTTTTTTAGTTGTTCTAAAGGGGAACCAAAATACTTGAACATGGTTCCCCTTTAGAACATTTCTCTGACAAGAATGACAAGCATTAGTATATTTAAGGAAAATAGTTAAAAGTAATAGGTATAGAGACTAATAAAGCTGTCATATTAGTCATTCCAATCATTCATACTATCTTGTTCAATACTACCTTTTATATCAATGCCGACCCAGCATCTACTATCTGATTCCCTGTCTTCAAGTATGCTGGGGAATCTAATTGTTAGTTGCTTACCAAATCTAATTTTACTTAATGTTCCCAAACCTGATTTCTTACTCCAATCAGAATAATTCTGATACAAAGTATCTTTAGAAATTCGTAAATCTAAACTAAGATCACACTCCTCTCTAGCAAATACTAAAACACTATTGTTTTCTCTTCTGTAACAGGATATCTCTTGTTGCATTTCTTTAGTCTCTACAAATCTCCCTCTTTGCTCCAATCTTTTCAACCCCTCTAATGCCCACAAGAAAATACCGTCCAATTCTTTTACTAGTTCATATTTTAAATTTTTATTATCTTCTGCTCCTTCAAACTTTCTACTGAAACGTATAATAAATATTCGCCTAAAATAAGCATCGGACTTATCGTCAGACCTAGGCATTTCATTTAGAGCAAAAATTAGTTTACAAAATGGGTCAAATACAAACGGGGCTTTAAACTTTCTATCCACATGAGTACTATCACCTGTAACAATTGTCTTAAAAGCACTATCGCATATATCCGATTTTACTTTTGTTTCAGCTGAAATATTAGCCAATTTACCATGTAGTTCTGCTAAATAATGTCTATTTTTAAACTGCTCAACAGGAACGGCAGAATAATTATCACGACCTAATAAAGATTCAAGAACATATAGAACCGTTGATTTACCATTAGCTCCATCACCGAGACAAAAAAGTGCTTTCTGATATTTTATCTCTTTAGTTAAACATAAACCGAAGTATTCCTGCAGAGCATTTATTTTATCTCTATTCCCTAAAAATACTTCATCTAATGTTTTTTCCCATTTAGGGCAAATAGCATCTTTATCATAATTAACATTTAACTGTACTGTAGCCTTAAAAGCTGGAGTATGAGAATGGATTTTATTAGAACCAACATCATACATGCCATTTTTAAGACTGAAACCAGGATACCAATTTAAATATTTCTCATCTATATAACACACGATTCGCAATGTTTTGAATATTTCATTCAAATTAGATAACGTATATTCATCGCCCAACATATCCATTATCTTTTTCTTTATACTCTCACTATTGCACTTGTAATAACAACCGCCGTTATACTCATAAAAATCACCTGTAAAAAATATCAAGATGCTCTCTTCTTGTATTTTTTCTGCACAGTACCTAGCATTAATTCCACCATCTTTCTTTTTCCTCATGTCTTCTTTCATTTTTCTTTTCCTTTATTAATTTAAATTTAACAATTTACCTCAAATACCAATTTTCTTTTAAAATAGTAAAATCAAAAACCTCTCCTGATGTTTCCAGATAATCAATTGAAACAAATACTCAATGGTAAAATAAGAAACTGCATTTTAACCGCTTTGTGTTTTGAAGCAAGATAAGTATTCTAGATAGAATTGAACAAGAAACTAGGAAAACAACGATAACATTTATATATCAAACAACTTTTATACTTTTTAATTATAACAAAATCATTAATGTCCTACTTTTTACTGTGATTACTATAACATTTTTACCACCTCCTTATGATTTACTAAGATTTATTTATACTACTTCCTTTAAGTTAAGTTATTAGTAAAGCAACTGCTTTGCGTAAATTAATATTTAAATTAATCGACAATACTACGTAGAATAAATACCGAAATTTAATCTTCCCTGCTAGGTTGAATATTCTTCAGATTGGCTTTTAACTTACCTACATACTATTATACCACGAAACCCTAATCCGTCAAAGCACTTTTTTATTTAAATGAAGATTTTAAGAGCCTTCTAATTTGTCTTTTATATCGCATTACTTTTATAGTATACCACAAAAATCATAGTCTTTCAAGGCAATGCCTTTAATTACTACAAATTTCAACGAATAATACGGTTCCGTAGCTATCCTAAAACTGCTTTAAAATAGTCCGTCAAAAAGGCTTTTTGCTTATTTCTACACCGTTCAATTCTTATAATTTTAAAATCGATTTTACCTAACTCATTGAAAGCAAAAATATTACATTAATCTCATGTAGATTATTGATAAAATTTCATAACACATTAAAATTTAAACTATTAACTACCATTATGCTTAGATAACAAATAACACTTTGACTTAAAAAACGCTTTAACTTATTTTTAATCTCGCTATTCAATATATCATTATAAAACAGCTTTAAAAAATTGAATTCTTTGACATCTAGTTATTTTTTTGCTATATTTTACATTCTTAGTATTCTTATATTTTCGCATTGACATTCAATGTTACATATGGGATAAAAGAGTACAAGAACGTTACATCCTTATTACTAGGCTTGCTTAGTGATAAGTTAAAAAGAGTCATGCCTAGCATGGCTCTTTTGCTTTATCTGCCTCATGTTTGATTACGCCTGGCAAATAATGATGCATATTAATGAAAGATTTAAAGTGATTTTTTAAATCATAACACGAGTGATTATCGTCTAAAAAAGCGGCTACTTGAATTTTCTTCTTAGGCATTGTTTGTATGTAGGTTGCTATTGGTGCAAAATCACTATCAGTAGAAATCAGTATTGCACAATCATATTCTGGATACATCGTTACAATATCAACAGCAATATTAACATCCGTTCTCTTCTCTATATAGGTTATTAGCTCCCCTGGGTTAACAAATTCTTTTATCTTATCAAGTGTTTTGCGTGATAAAACTATAGGTTTTCTAATATATTTACCTTCTATTAGCTCTATATTCGAAATTTTAGAAATACTCTCTATGTATGCCTGCTGTAATCTAGCCGCTTTTTCACCCACTTCTACTACAAAAGGGGAGTAGTAGTATCGTATCTGCTTCAAATGCCTGTTGGGACAACACAATGTTTTACTTAATTTTTCTATATCTACTAGATGAGTATGATAAAAACTCCGTGATCTATGAAATAAATTATTACCATCAATAAAAACTATAACCTCTTTTAATTTACTATTTTTTATGTCCATATTTTAACTTAAAAACCGCAATTAAAAAATGCTTCCACATATAAAAATAATACTCCTAAATCTCAAGACAATCAAACCAAAATTAGTCCTTAATGACAGGATTTTCAAAGTCAGATTCCCTGTGCTTATATCCTACTTTTAATGCTGATTGTGATTTATTTCCATATATTTCACTATAATGACAACATTTAACACATTTCTTGAACAGCATCCTTAGGCAATGCCGCAACATCCTCCATCTTCAAACCATACCAGCTATTATCGTGCAGCTTACCATTAAGTTCATATTTTTCCTTGATAGTACCTTCAAAAGAAAAACCGCATTTTTCTAAAATTCTCACCGATGCAATATTTTCAGTAACACAATCGCCGTATAACTTTCTGACATTTAAATAGTTCTTTGCATAATGTAATAAAAATTCGGCACAACTTGTCCCTGCCCCTTTACCGCAAGCACTTGGCTTAAGCTGATAACCAATCATCGCTACATTATGCCCATCAGGCATTTGACTAATACCGCAGCTCCCAAGCAACTCGCCATTTTCAATAACCGTAAAAACTACTGAAGCAGGATGCTCACCCTTACTGAAAGCCACTTTTTGACATTCAATAATCGGCAGACAATAAGCACGAAACCCTTCTATAGTAATCGGAGCGAACCAAAGATATTTCTCAGATTCAGGATTATGCAATACATCAACAACTTCGGAAAGCTGTTCTTCATCAATATAACTAAAAATTCTATTTTTGTATTTCCACGATAAAACCATTAAAACTCCTTTCGAGCAACTAAGCTTCTCTATCTCTTAAATAACGACTCATAACAAGAGAATCGTTGAACACTTCCGTTTTTGTATGCTTAAATTTGAGCCTCTGGTCAATTTCACCAAACAGAGGAATCCCTTTTCCAAGAAGGATTGGGATTTTATTAATAATCAACTCATCGATTAAATCCTCTTTCAAAAAACTCTGAATCAATTTGCCGCCATCAATATATAAATTTTTATATCCTTGGCTATTCAAATTTTGTACCACATCCTGTATATCGCCCTTAACAATCTCTACTTTACCTATAAGATTTTCAGGAACCTCTGTGAGACTGCTACTTAAAACAAATACTGGCTTAGTGTAAAACCATTCACCAAATGTTAAAACTTTCTCAAAAGTACTTCGCCCCATTACTAAAGCATCAGTATTTTTCATTAACTCTGCATAGCCATAATCAGTCTTGTCTGGATTTGGCACTTCCATCAACCAATCTATTCCACCATTTTCATCTGCGATGAATCCATCCAAACTCGTTGCTACAAATACATAGTTTGCCATTACGCACTACTCCTTTTGAATTATTCTACATCAAACATAAATCCCTTGCAACTTTTTGGAGGAGTTTAGAGTATTAAATAAGACTAAAAGGGACTCATCCTCGCCACAGTCAAGTGTCCAAAGAAAATGTTTAAATTGATGCGTTATATTTCCTCTTCACTAAAGGCTTAATCGTCTTTGTAATTATCTTTTAAAAAAGAGACAAAACAACGTTTTACAGTTTCACACAACCAATTTTCAAGACTACACTGCACTGTACTTATAGAAACTGCACATTTTTTTCCCTGCTCATCTATAAAAACGTCTACATATGAACTATTATGCTCTATGTTTCTAAATAAACCTTTATGAACTATATAACATCTGTTTTTTTGATATAAAAATCTTAATATATCTTTAAAACTATGGGCACATTCTTTGTCATTTATATATTTCTTAAATTTTATATTGGATTTTAAACTCTCAGGACAATATTCATCAATAAAATTTATAAATTCCTTTGTCTTATTAATTTTTTTTTCAATTTTAAAATTTATTGTAAAATCTGTATGCTTTTCTCCCTTTGTCATAACAAAGTATGCAATTGTATTGCTTAGTGTCTCAATAGCAATATAGCATAATAAATTAGCAATAACTGGATATTCAGACTTAATCCTAATAGCTTCTACAACACGTAAACTAGCTATAATGAACGATCGCCTAATATCTTCATTGTCAATACCTTCTAAAGCATAAATAAAATCTGTTAATCTCTCATAATAAGGAACGTACAAGGTATGTATGGCTGACAATAGCTGATCTTTATCCATAATTTAAATTGAGAACGAACCTTACAACTGACTATACAATAAATCAAATATAATATACTGACTTTTTATACTATCTTTACCTTAGCCCTTTTCTGTAAGGTTCTTTTATATCTAAAACAAATCGACGTCCACCATATTTATCTTTTTGATCCTCAGATACTTTAAGTATTTGCACAATTCCAGGCATTTTCTTTTGTAAAAACAGGATGTTCATCTCTTCAACAAAAGTAAATATATTATGTATTGATGTTTTGACTAGCTCATTAATAGATGTTCCTTCATAGAAATGGGGGAATCTTACAATCCATTTCTTATCTGAATCTGACCAAGTAATATCAAAATCATAATACAACTGCTTACCTTTGGGCAATCTATTCTCTGGATGTTCATCTGTATTCCTTAAAACAATAAATTTTTTAAGCCAATCATCGTGATCTTTCTTTAAAGCAATAGCGATAGGATCATCTTTGCCATAACCATCGGCACTGCACACTTTTTCATATAACTTGTCAAACCTTGGACCAGAAACTTTTGATTGAAGAAACAAATTAAATATTTTTACTAATTCTTGCAATGCCTGCTTACCATATTTCAAGAAGTCACATATTTTGTCCAAATCTCTCGCTGAAGGAACATCGACGCAACGTTCATTAGATTGAGTTTTTACCCCTTCTTGCTTTAACTTAGTATATGCTTCCTCTATTGAGCTACATATGTCAAATCCAATTCTTTCTGCTTTTATTAGGTAATCTGCAATTTTTAAATTCATGGAATTTATCGTATCTTTTTCATCCTTCGAAATCTGAGCCATATTAACAATTTCAAACAAACCTATTGTCAAAGAATGCACAATAAAATGACCCGCTCCAACATCCATAATTTTTTGAATCTTAAATTGTCCTTTACTCATGATTACCTAAATTCTTGTTAAATTTTCTGAAACTTTTTGTAATAAACTAAAAAATTAAATTTAAATCAAAGCTTAAATATATTTTAACATTACTATAAAAAATGAGCAAATTTTTAACATAAGCACGTAGCCTCGAAAAAAAATCAAATTATAATTGTCTCTACCAATAAACAGTAACCTTGGTTGTGCATATCGTCATTTTTGCCACCGAAACTAAAATCTTTCGTTTAAATCCATACCGCTTAACTTACACTCAAGTGCTCCCTTCTACTTATAATAAAAAATATTAAGCTAATCTAGTAGGGTCCTTTTTAAAAAGTTAGATACAGAAGTATGGTGGTACCGCATAGAGAGTACTTTAATATTGTGCTATTTTAAACCCCCTACTACCGCATAGTGTCCATGTGGTGACCAAATAATGATCAAAATAGGACTAGGTATGGATAATACTCAAAATCAACAACACTGGGAGCATATAGCTAAGTTGCTCTTTTAATATTGTACTACTTTAAACCCCTACCATTGACTAACAGGCTAATTGCCGTATAAGTACTGCACCCTATTGTCTCTTATACCTTATTCATTTACTTTCTCAAACTTTCAAGTTTATCCGAAAAAAGTATGTCATACAACTTATATGCTGGAATAACGGCCGCAATTCCAATATTATCAAAAGAAACAGGAACATTATCTGTTAATATTGTTCTTACTTTACTTCCAGAAAGAAAACTACCCTTCATAATTCCAGCAAGTAAAATTTTGGAGGGACCGAGGACAATTGTACCAGCTTTTCTTGTCGGATTTAAATAGAAGAATACTGGAGAACCACTATTGCCCCCAAAACTTTGCAGCTCTACTAAATACAAGTCCATTAGCTCACCTTCCCATTCTACTTTCTCATCCGTAATTAATGCTACTTTTCCAAATCTTACAATAGGATGATTTCTATTTTTACCAAAATGAGCCGTAAATAATCCTGTAAAAAATATATCATCACCTACTTTAATTTCGTTGCTTTCAAATAATTCTTTTGTAGTAAGAAAATTTTCTGGTAAATACTTAAAATCATATTTATCCTGATTTGGAGCGAAAGGTATCACAGCAATATCTACTGTAGATTCTTGATGTGTAAATATTCCGTTCTGACTTATCGATTGAAGCGGTATTTCTATAAATTCTGAACCACCATCTTTCATATTTAATCTTACATATACTGATGAATAAAACTTGTTATCCTTATCCTGTAATACATGCTTAGCAGTTACTAAATATATATAGGCACTACCTACATCAGTTTTACTTTTTACTCCAACAAAGAATCCAGTACCGTTAGGAACCTTATTTCCTTCATCATTAATAATAAAAATAAAATTAACGACATCTTTAACATCCGATGGAATAATGGTTGCCATACAAACACCTCCTATCAGTAATAAAAATATTAATGTACTAACTAAAAATACTCTGTTTTTATAATGTTTTTTCAATAAATGCATTAAGCTATTTTTATTATACTTAACCATTACATACTAATTTTCTACCATAAACACCTATATTATCCTTAATAATACCTTGAACATCTATATATTTAAAGGATGTTTTTCTATCGCTTTTTTTAACTGCTTATCATCACAACCCAAATAAAACCTAGCTGTAGTAGATATATCAGAATGTCCTGCTAATAATTGTATATCCCTTAAATTCACCCCATTCCTTAACATTAAAGTGCAGAAAGTATGTCTTAAGATTTGAGGAGTAACCTTCTTTTTAAATCCAACCTTTTTCTTTAGCTCATCAAATAGATTGTACAATCCTTGTTGAGTTAAAGGAGAATTCTTTCTATTGGTAGATAAAAATAAGTAATCGATATGTTTCCTTTTGGGTCTCACCTTTAAGTAGTCTTCCAAAAAACCTTTTGCAGTATCATTTAAGGGTACAATCCTTTCCTTGTTCTTAGCTGTAACGCATATATATCCTCTATCCAAGTTTATATCCTTCAACTTTAAATTAAGTAATTCTCTCTTTCTTATGCCAGTCAATAGAAACATACTAATAATAGCCACATCTCTATACCATTTTGATTTATAGCTACGCTTTAAGCTAATGCAAGTTTGTAACAACTCCTTAGCTTCCCCCTCATCTAGGAAATCGGGCAACCTACGAGCTAACTTGGGCTTTTCAAGGCTATTGCAAGGGTTCTCCTTGAGATAACCTCTCTTTACTAAAAAGCTACAAAACGACTTAATTCCCTGCATAATATTAAGTATTGTTCTAGGTGCGTTGCCGTTTAGTCTATGGCTTACAAAAAAGCCTCTAAGAGTCTCTGTGGTTAAAACCTCCAAGTCTGCCTTAAGCATCTTATAACGTAAGTACTTAAGCAGCGGTGCAAGGCTTCTTTTATACCATTCAATAGTAGTAGGTTCTAAGCATCTTTCTAAAGTCGCAAAAGCAATGAACTCCTCAAATAAGATTAAAATCTTCATAATATTTAGACTATACGGGAAAGCACTAGTAGTTAGTGGGGTTTTTCAGGCTAACCTCAAGAATCAGCAGTTTGGTCGATTAGTGCATATAATTCAACAACTTACATCAAATCTACCACTCTAACCTGTTCGTAATGAAAGAGTTATAGCGGTGAGTGGACTCGAACCACTGACAATACGGGTATGAGCCGTATGCTCTAACCAACTGAGCTACACCGCCATAGAAACTAAGTTTAAATTATACCAGAATATCTGGCGATTTAAATACTGAAAATCAAGTTTTAGCTACAGATAATATTTGAACCTCAACTGGAAGTTGCTTATTCATATCTTTTTTCAATCTATCCTCTTCTATTTCTTCTTTTAGCTTTACAAACAACTGCTCACCTTCACTCTCTATGCCAAGCTTAAGAGCTCTTGTGAATTTAATCTTTGGTATCGGATGAAAACCTTGTGAATAAAAAACATCTACATTAGCTCGTCTTAAGACACGTTGGAATAGATGCAAGAGATCTAGGTGAGATATAAATTTTAGCAACCCTTTCTTTGTAAATACTAGCTCATACTCAATTGGAGCTTTCATGCTTTTCTTTGAATCAGCTTTTTGAGATCTTCAACGTCTAAAGAGTGGAGCATTGCCTGCTCATAGTCTATATCACCATCTAGATATAGATTGACTAAACTCTGATTCATGGTACTCATACCCTCTGCCTGCGCAGTCTGAAGTATTGATGTTATCTGATGGACTTTACTCTCTCTGATCATGCTTCTTATTGCATGGTTTGCAACCATCATCTCATAAGCCAATACGCGGCCTTTACCCTCTTTCTTACCCATAAGTTGCTGTGTAAGAACTGCTAAAAGCACAAAAGAGAGCTGAACCCTCACTTGAGATTGTTTATGAGATGGAAAAACATCAATAATCCTATTAATACTCTGAATTGCATCAGGAGTATGCAAAGTAGCTAAGACAAGGTGTCCTGTCTCAGCTATATTTAAAGCTGCCTCCATTGTCTCGAGATCGCGCATCTCCCCGATAAGTATAATATCAGGATCCTCTCTTAATACATACCTTAAAGAGTTATTGAATGAGTGCGTATCTGAACCTACTTCTCTTTGATCTATAACAGAATTC
>Ga0307990_1003875_pt1 | contig 11197 bp, 11 predicted proteins | sample EllFjometagen129_FD_203168 | JGI IMG/M metagenome (GOLD analysis project Ga0307990, IMG submission 203168) | Marine microbial communities from Ellis Fjord, Antarctic Ocean - #129 | ecosystem: Environmental > Aquatic > Marine > Unclassified | place: Southern Ocean | collected 2014-10-08
GTGTCACTTTGGTGTTGATTTTGCATTAATTAACGGTGCCCTCTTAATGCTGTTGAAAATACTTAAGTTTTTTGTTCGAATGGTCGAAAAGTTTTCATTAGTAAATTATGGTTAGTGTTTTGCGTTAGGGGCAGATTTGTTGCTCTATTAACAGGAGGCAAAGCTGAGTTTATTTAACAAAAAAAACAGGCGTCACTCAGGTGTGGTCGGAGTAGATTTTTTCCCCGATGGTTTAGCTATGGTGCAGTTGGAATCATCCGCTGATGGTGCGGTGCAGCTGAAGGTGGCATGCACTGCGGAGTGCGCAAGTGATGAACATGCCAGAGTGCTGAGCGAATTGGTAAACAAATATCAACTACAGGGTGTTCCCTGTGTCGCGGTAATGGCGCGTGGTACCTATAATTTAATTCAGGTAGATAAACCAGCTGTACCCGATAACGAATTGCGCGATGCCGTGCGCTGGCAGATCAAGGATCTGCTCGATTTTCCTGCTGAACAAGCTGTTATTGATGTTTTCACGGCCAGCGGCTCTGGTTCGCAGGAGAATACCTTTACTGTCGCTGCAGCTGAAAACAAAGTGCGCTATGTGGTCGATGCTCTGCGCTCAGCAGAGTTGCAGATACAAGCCATTGATATTCCTGAGTTGGCTTTGCGTAATATCTTGGCCAAGAGTGCTGAGAATGAACGCGGCGTCGCCTTGTTATCCCTATTTCGTGACAACGGCTTGATCACCATTGTCCGTGGTGGTGAGCTGTGTATGGCGCGGCGCATTAATCTGAGTATTAAGGATCTGGTTGCCGCCAGTGATGGTGAAAATATTGAGGGGGTAGAGATATCCGAGGCACAGCAGAATCTTCTCGATGGTATGGTTTTGGAGATTCAGCGCTCTTTGGATTATTACGAAAGCAGTGTTTCCCGTCAGGCCGTTTCCGCATTGCTCATTGCCCCAAGTGTTGAGCCGGTTCCTGGTTTACTCTCTTATCTGGATAGTTATCTTGCCCCTGATGTTCGGGATTTAGATTTAAGTAATTGGCTCGGCGGCGAGTCAATGGACATTATAAAACAGTCACGTTGCCTGGCAGCAATCGGCGCGGCACTACGCAGCGACTTATGCTGATAATATAGCGGGAGTGGATAATGCAGCAGATTAATCTCTACCAGGAACAATTTAAACAACAACGCCAGTTCTCGCTGTTGATGTGGATTTGTTACTCCTTGTTACTGGTGCTGCTGGTAATGGCACTGGTGAGCTGGATGCAACAGCGTGGTGAGCGCCATTTGCAACAGCGGGTAGCGCACAGCGAAACCCAAAATAAACAGTTGCTTGACTCGGTTGCCGAGTTAGAACAGAAGTTGACGGCACTAAAGCCAAACCCTCGGTTGCAACAACAGTTGCAGCAGTTACGCAGTCAATTACGCCAGCGCCAGCCGTTGCGTGCGGCGCTGGAACAGGTGCTGGCGCAGAAAAATACTATACCGCTTGGTCTCACGGCATTGGCAGCCCAACCCCTGCAGCAGTTGTGGCTGGAAAAAGTTGAGCTGGTGGATGGTGGTAGCCGAGTACGTTTACAGGGGCTAAGCGTGAAACCCGAGAGTGTGCCAAGCTTTATTGAGCAGTTAGCTCAGCAGCAGGTGTTTGCCCAGCAGGCATTTGCCCAGCTGCAACTGGAGCAGCAGAGCAACGGGCTGTATAGGTTTGTGCTGTCTACAACCATGGAGGCAGGGCAATGAGTCGGGAAAACAAAATGTTCAGTCGGGTAGATGTTTGGCTGCAGGCGTTGAGCAAGCGCGAGCGTATTAGCGTGGTGGCTGCAGTGTTTCTGGTGCCAATATATCTGTTTGTGCAACTTATGTACTTGCCTGGCGTACAGCGCCAGCAGAAAATGAACGCCCAGTGTGATTCTATGCAGCACCAGAATGAAGCGCTACAGGCGCAACTAGTCGAATTGTCGGGCGCGGTAAATGTTGATCCTAATGCTCAACAGCAGCAACAAATAGACGCTGTGCAACAAAGAATTGTCAGTTTCGATACAACATTACAGGAGAGTGTCGCTAGCATGGTGCCACCGCAGCGAATGGCACAGTTGTTACGCGAAATGCTGCAGCAGCGCGCCGACTTGACGCTGGTGTCGTTGAAAAACCTGGCTCCGCAATCCTTACTAACACTAACGGCTGAAGCGGGCGCAGGGGAGCAAACTCCGTCTGTGCAATCAGCTCCAGACAATAGTTTGGCGCAGCTAACTACGCCTGATGATATTACCCTGTATCGTCATGGTATTGAATTACAGTTCAGCGGTAGTTACCTGGCGACAGTTAAGTATTTAGGCAGTTTGCAGCTGTTGCCGCAGCGCCTGTTTTGGGATGCGGTAAGGATAGAAAGCGACAAATACCCTCAGGCGAAGGTACGGGTTAATCTCTACACTTTGAGCCCGGAGAAAGGTTGGATCAGTGGTTAAATTACTCCTACCTAAAATAAAACTCTCCAGCTTAATGGTGGTGTTAGTCGTGACAACGAGCTTATCGGCTGGTTTGGTTGCGGCAGCACCAGATGGACGGCTATATGATCCGATGCGTCCTCAGGGTGGGGCAGCCATAAGCGCAGAGCAGGCACCAGTAGAGCAAGAGTTGCGCCTAGAAGTTATTGTTATTGCTGACAACCGGCGCAGCGCGGTTATTAATGGTCAAAATGTTGTTGAAGGTGATCAGCTTAAAGGTTATTGGGTGAAAACGATAAGTGCCGATACTGTGCTCCTCAATGGTCCCAGCAATTATAGGCGCTTGACTCTGCACTCAGTCGATCAGACAAAAATGCGCATAATCCCAGTGACGAAAATCAAACAATAACCTGAGTAGAACTAATCTTCCGCTCTGGTTCTGTTCCCCGTATTCGTCATCCTCGCGCATGCGGGGATCCAGAGGTTTTGCATAGCTTCTCGCCTGCGCGAGAGTGACGACCTTTGTGGCGATAGCGGAAGATTAGTATTAATCAGGAACAATAATCGTTAAAAATAAGCAGTTTTAAGCAAATGGAGAGAAATAAGATGGCGAAAATCTGGACCATAACAAAGCGGTGTATGCCGCTGCTGCCATGCTTGCTGGCGTTGACGCTGTTAACCAGCTGTAGCGCCAGTCGGTCTCAGGTAGATGCAGCAGGTAGCAGACTGGATGACGCTAAATTGTTGGTGCACTTGCAGCACAACAATATTGCCGATTCTGCAGCTCCGGCTATGCCCGTACCCAGTGAAATACAACAGGCATTGCTGCCACCGCTGGTTCCAGATGCGTTTGCTATTCCTGAAACACGTTTTGACGTGGTAGCTGATGGCGTAGAGGCGAGTGCTTTTTTTGCCGGTCTGGTCGCTGGCAGTTCCACCAACATGGTTATTCATCCCGGGGTTACGGGCACCATCAGCCTGCGCCTGAAAAGTGTTAGCCTGCCCGAGGTACTGGATGTGGTGCAGCAGGTCTATGGCTATCACTATCGGCCCACAGTTGGGGGCTATCAAATTTTGCCTAACGATATGCAAACCCGTATTTTCGAAGTTGATTATTTAACCCTGAAGCGTAGCGGTACCTCAATGACGCGGGTTAGTTCCGGTCAGGTTTCCGACGGTACCAGCGACTCATCTGATAGCTCTAGTACTGACAGCAGCAGTAGTTCTTCTTACGATGGCACTTATGGCAGTCAGATTACGACCAAGTCTGATGTGGATTTTTGGCCCAATTTTCAACAAACCCTGGAGCAGTTAATCGGCACCGAGGACGGGCGCAAAGTTATTGTGCAACCACAAGCCGGTTTGGTGGTGGTGCGCGCTCTGCCCCGTGAGCTGGATATCGTCACCAATTATCTCCAGCAAACTGAGGGTACGTTGCAGCGTCAGGTGATTCTCGAAGCAAAAATTATTGAAGTTGAGCTCAGCGATGGTTTCCAAACTGGTATCAACTGGGGTTCCCTAGTGCATAATGGTACTAATCTGGCGCGCGTCGGTCAGGTTGGGGGCGGTACCAGTATCAGTGGCGGTCTTAGCGAGATTTCCGGCGGTTATACCAATTTAGACCCGGAAAATCCGTCAGCTATCAGTGGCCTGGTGTCCTCGGCTTTTGGCGGGGTATTCTCAGCAGCGGTGGAACTGGATGATTTTCAAGCTTTTATTGAAGCGGTGAAAACCCAAGGTGATGTTCAGGTGCTGTCGAGCCCGCGGGTTTCCACCCTGAATAACCAGAAAGCGGTAATCAAAGTAGGTACCGACGAGTTTTTTGTTACCGATATTTCCAGTGACACCGTCACCGGGACTACCACTACCACCACTCCCGATATAACTCTGACGCCATTCTTCTCCGGTATCGCTCTTGATGTCACCCCACAGATCAGCGCTGGTGGCGCGGTAACTCTGCATATACATCCTACAGTAAGTGAGGTGGTGGATCAGACCAAGGTTATTACCGTCAGCGGGCAAGAACAGTCGTTACCGCTGGCTTTCAGCAGTGTGCGTGAGTCTGACACCATCGTGCGCGCTCGCAGTGGTCAGGTGGTGGTTATCGGCGGGTTGATGAAAAATTCTACTACGACTGAGACTGCCTCGGTGCCACTGCTCGGTGATATCCCCGGTATTGGGTGGCTGTTCCGTCACCAGAAGGATGTTGCTCGCAAAAGTGAGCTGATTATTTTGCTCAAGCCGCAGGTGGTAATTCAGGATCAGGATTGGGCCCAAGATGTTGAACAAACACGCCAGCGTATGAGCCGATTGTTGTAGGCGCTATTAAATGTATATAGATCATTTTCGCTTTGCTGAGCGCCCCTTCTCTCTGACACCGGATACCGGCTATTATTACAATCACTACAGTTGCCAAGAGGCGATGAATGTGGTTGTGGTCGCCTTGGAAAACGGCGAGGGTATCGTTAAGATAACTGGCGAAGTTGGCACCGGAAAAACCATGATGTGCCGCAAGTTGCTCAACGATCTTCCCGATGACATGGTTACTGTTTATCTGCCCAATCCGTTAATGGAAGCGCAGCAATTGTATCGCGCGGTGGCGCAGGAGCTGGGGCTTGAATCGGCTGCAGATGTTTCTGTTGCCGACCTGCTGAATCAGTTGAACACGCGTTTGATAAATCTCAGTGCATCAGGGCGGCGGGTGGTGGTGTGTGTGGACGAAGCGCAATCCATGCCGACGCAAACCCTGGAAGCGTTGCGCTTGCTGAGCAATGTAGAAACTGAAAAACGTAAGTTGTTGCAAATTGTGTTGTTTGGTCAACCAGAACTGGATCAGCGCCTAGCTCAGGACGACTTACGCCAACTGCGTCAACGGATTGGTTTTGCTTACGCCCTGAATATTCTTGATTTTAATAACTGTCAGGGTTATTTACATCACCGCCTACGTATGGCTGGCTATCGCGGTGCGCCACTATTTACTAAAGGGGCTGAGCGTTTATTGTATCGAGCTGCTCATGGGGTGCCGCGCCTGATAAATATTCTGGCACATAAATCTCTGATGGCTGCCTACGGACGTGGGCTGCATCAGGTTTCGCGTCGCCAGGTAAAGGATGCCATAGCAGACACTGATGGTGTTGATACCCCTAATTATTGGTTGCGAATTGCCGTTGTTGGTCTTGTTGTAATTCTCGCCTATTATGGTGGGATTGAAACCGCGCACCATTTTTTGGATAAAAACCCATGAGCCTGATAAACCAAATGTTGAAAGATCTTGAGGCTCGTCGCCAACAGCAGGACAATCCAAATGCTCAGACGTTTGCGGTTGCCCCCTGTTACCAAAAGCCGCAGCGTAATGGTGTGTTGCTGGTCGTGGGCATAGTGACGCTAATTGCCAGCGTTGGATTGGCTGGATGGTGGTATTTGAACCGCCAAGATCAAGTGCTGCTAAGCACAGTGGCGCAAGTTGCATCATCAGCAAATTGTGCAACTGCAGCAGTAACAGGGCAACCTGTTGTTGCTGCCACACAAGAACCAGTGTCTGCGCGTACAGAGCCAAGTGCTGCGGTGGTGGAGGTGTCACAACCTTCAACGGTGGAGGCACAGCCCGAGCTTAAACCAGAAGCCGTGGCCGTAGCGCCAGTGCTTGCTGCGATTCTTGCGCCCGAACGCGGAGCACAAACGGTCGCGTCCCAACTTGTTGCACCAGTGATCGCGCCAGCGCTAGTATCCAAGTTAGCCGAGCCGATCAGTACTAAGCCAGCTGCCGCGGTACAAGTTTCTCAGGCAGTGTCGGTTCCAGCGCAGGCTCAGCAGATACGGGTGCAGGCCCAGCGCATGTTAGATCAGCACCAGTATCCTGCGGCAGTAAAACTGTTACAACGGGCGATCACTATGGCGGGAGCAACCCCGGTGCAGTGGCACCAGCTTGCCGTGGGTTATTTGCAGGCGCGGCAATTGGCAGCAGCTTGTCGCGTCGTCGATAGCGGATGTCAACAGTACCCCAACGATGTTTCATTGCGGGTGCTTCAGGCACGCTTATTGCTCGAAACTGGCAATAAACATCAGGCCTTAGCCGCGCTGCAACTGATTGAGCCAGCTCCGGTTGTTGCGACTGCCAGCGCATACTATGCTCTGCTGGCAACAGTGCAGCAGCAAAGTGGTGATTATTTAGCTGCGCAAAAAAACTATGCATTACTTACCGGAACATTCCCCCAACGGGGTGAATGGTGGATTGGTCGCGCTATCTGCGCCGATCAATTAGGTCAAATAAACGCTGCTACGGTCAATTTTCATCAGGCGCTACGCTGTCCACAGTTGCAGTCACAGCTCAAACAATATGCACTGCAACAATTGCAGCGCTTAGCTAAGGGGTAGACATGGTTGTGCGTAAGAAAATCCGCATTGGCGATCTGCTGGTTTCTGAAGGTATTATCACTGAAGAGCAGCTGATGTTTGCGCTGAAAACTCAAAAGTCAACTGGGTCTAAACTTGGTCATACCCTTATTGAATTTGGTTGTATCACCGAAGACAGCCTGCTGGAGTTTCTATCCAAGCAGTTACAGATTCAGCAGGTTGATCTACGCCATTTTAATTTTGATGAGAAAATTGTCAAATTGATACCGGAAACATTAGCGCGCCGCTTTCGGGTGGTGGCACTAGTACGCGAGTCTGCCGGGGTGTTGATCGGCATGGCTGATCCTACCGATATTTTTGCCCAGGATAAATTGGAATCGATACTCGCGGAAAATATTGTTCCAGCTATAGTGCGCGAGGCAGATCTGTTACGCGCTCTGGATAATGTTTACCGTCGTACCGATGAGATCGAAAATATTGCCGAAGAGCTCGGCGAAGAACTGTCACAGACCGATTTTAACCTAGCCGACCTGCTACCCGATAGTCAGCTCGAAGATGCGCCGGTAGTGCGTCTATTACAGACTTTGTTTGAAGATGCGGTACAGGTGGGCGCCTCTGACATCCATATTGAACCGGATGAGAACGTGTTGCGTATCCGGCAACGTATTGATGGGGTATTGCACGAGCAGGTGATGAAGGAAAAACGCATTGCGGCAGCGCTGGTATCCCGCCTGAAGCTGATGAGCGGTTTGGATATCTCCGAGCGACGCCTGCCCCAGGATGGGCGCTTTAACATCCGCGTTAAAAATAAAAGTATCGATATCCGCCTGTCTACCATGCCGTTGCAATATGGCGAGGCAGTCGTTATGCGCCTTCTTGATCAATCCGGCGGCTTGCTAAGGCTGGAACATATCGGTATGCCCGAGCATATCATGCAGATGTTTCGGCGTTATATTCATCAGCCCCACGGTATCGTGTTGGTAACCGGACCTACGGGCAGTGGTAAAACTACCACCCTATACGGTGCGCTTAACGAATTAAATAAAGCGGAAAAAAAGATTATTACTGTTGAAGATCCGGTGGAGTATCGCTTGCCGCGCATTAATCAGGTGCAGGTAAATAGCAAAATCAATCTCACTTTTGCCGGGGTGTTGCGCACGGCTCTGCGTCAGGATCCCGATATCGTTATGGTGGGGGAGATTCGTGATCAGGAAACTGCCGAAATTGCTTTGCGCGCGGCAATGACCGGTCACCTAGTGTTGTCCACTTTGCATACCAACGATGCTATCAGTACCGCTTTACGGCTGCTGGATATGGGCGCAGAAGGTTATGTTGTTGCTAGTTCCTTGCAAGCGGTATTGGCGCAGCGCCTGGTGCGGCGCGTATGCGATAGTTGCAGCAGCACCGATAACCTCAATGCCCAGATGATTAGCTGGTTGCATGGTTACTTTGGAACCGATGCGCCGCTGCCGGTATTTAAGCGCGGCTTAGGCTGTACCCAGTGCAATAACACTGGCTATCGTGGTCGTATCGGGGTGTTTGAGCTGTTGCAGATAGATATTGCCCTTGCCGATGCGCTACGTCGCAATGATAGTGGTGATTTTGCCCGCTTGGCCAGGGAGCAGAAAGGGTTTACCTCGTTAGCTGATTGTGCCATGGAGTTTGCTCGTCAGGGGGTAACCAGTATAGAAGAGGTGGTGCGTATTTCTGGGCAAATTGAACAGGATTAACGCTAGGTTAAGGAGTTAAACCATGCCCAATTATACATATACGGCACGCCGTCCCAATGGCGAACAGGTTGCTGGCGAGGCGGAACTTAGTTCCACTGCTGCCGTTGCAGCTCAGTTGGCAGAAAACGGTTTAATTCCCGTACAGATTAAATTGGGCGCTGCCACCAAAGCTAAAAGCGCGGGTATAACATTGAACCTGAATTTTGCCATGCGAAAAAGGAAGGTACGTACTGATGATCTGATTTTGTTCTGTCGCCAGATGTACGCTCTTACCCGCGCCGGGGTGCCGATGATGCGTGCCCTGCAGGGCTTGATCGAGTCGGCGCAAAATCCAACCTTTAAAGAGGCGTTGGCTGGTGTAGTAGACAGTCTGGAGTCCGGACGCGAGTTGTCCAACGCCATGGCGGCTTATCCGCATGTTTTCCCCACACTGATGACGCGTATGGTGCAGGTTGGTGAGAACAGTGGTAAATTAGAACAGTCATTCGAGCAACTTGCCACCTATCTCGAATTTGAAAAAATGACTCGCGAACAGGTCAAAGCGGCGATGCGCTACCCGACCTTTGTTATTATAGCCATCAGCATTGCTATGGCGATTCTGACCCTATTTGTTATCCCCACCTTTAAGAAGGTGTTTGCCGGGTTTGGTGCCGAATTGCCTTTGCCCACGCGGATTATTATGGGGCTTTCCGAATTTGCCGTCGCTTATTGGCCGTATATATTAGTGCTAATGTTTGCTACGTCATTTGGAGTGCGCCGTTATGTAGCCACCGAGCGTGGCCTATGGCAGTGGGATCGTTACAAACTGCGCTTGCCAGTCGTGGGCTCAATTTTGATGCGCTCGACCCTGGCTCGTTTTGCCCGCTCCTTCTCTATGGGTTATGGTAGTGGTGTGCCGCTAGTGCAGGCGTTAGGTTATACTGCCCGCGCCATAGAAAATAGCTATATCGGCGGGAAACTAGATGAGATGCGTAATCATTTGGAGCGCGGCGAGAGCCTGACCCGCAGTGCTGCCTCGTTGCAGATATTCACGCCGCTGGTGTTACAGATGCTCGCCGTAGGCGAAGAGACCGGTTCCATAGAAGATATGTTGTTAGAGGTTGCCGGATTTTACGAACGCGAAGTGCAATATGAATTGAAAAATTTAACCAGTGCTATTGAGCCGATATTGATCGTGGCTATCGGCGGTATGGTGCTGGTGCTGGCCTTAGGGGTATTCTTACCCATGTGGAATTTGGGCAGTATGATGAAGTAATTTGGTGGATAACGTAGGGGCGGACCCCTGTGTCCGCCCAGATTAACGTGTCCACCCATATAACAGAAAATAACAACAACCGTAGAGACGTTGCATGCAACGTCTCCATCCAACACACAAGGAGAAAAAATGAATAATCAAAAAGGTTTTACCCTCATCGAGCTGATCGTGGTGATCGTAATTTTGGGGATTTTGTCGGCGGTGGCGGTGCCTAAGTTTATTAGCGTACAGGATGAAGCAAAAAAAGCTACTGTTGAAGGCGCACGTGGCGCGGTAGCTTCGGCTATGGCATTGGCACATGCAAGGGCGGTTATGGATGGTACGGAGACCGATGCAAGTGGGAGCAGTGTAACTATGGATGGCGTTGAGATCTCAATGGCTTACGGCTGGCCTATAATTGATACTGATGCGAGCCCCACTAATTCTGGTACAGATGGTATTATGGCTGCTGCTAATCTTTCTGCGACTGATTTCGATACAGTAACAGCTTCGGGTGTTATTACGCGAGATGGTGAAACTGCAGGCGTAGATGCTGGAAATTACAATTTCAAATATACAGCGGCGACAAGTTCTAGTGTTGCTGCAAAAGTTTCGGCAGTTGTTAAGACTGTTACATATACCTATTAGCTAGGTAGGATGCGGTGAGGGCACCGAACCGCATCGCCTTTATCTAACGTACAAAACCGATGCGGTTCACTTCGTTCACCGGCATCCTACGGTTACGTAAAGCAGGTAGGGCTGGCATTGTCCGCCAATTTTAGCCATTGCACATAACAAAGGCCAACGCCATGCGCTGCTCAAAAGGCTTCACTATAATAGAACTGATCGTGGTGATCGCCGTGGTCGCTTTGCTGACCACGGTGGCACTACCCAAGTTTTATAGTCTGACCATGCGGGCTGAAGCTTTAGGTGCGCAAGGGATGATTGGCAATGTGCGTAGCGGCTTGAGTTTGCAGATGGCGCGTGGCTTGTACAACGGGGACGATTTTGCTGCGTGGGCGCATGACGGCTCACGCGCATTATTCCCCATGCACGATCTGTTACTTGAACGACCGCAAAACTACCTTGGGGTGCTGGAAAATAGCGATCAGCGCGGTAGTTGGTATGATGATAAAAACAGTCGTGAGTTGGTGTATGTGCTACGCAATGATGAAATTGTCACCGGCATTAACGGCTCACCGAAAAAGGTGCGCTGGCACATTGTGGTCGTCTACGACGACCGACCTGTAGAGACGTTGCATGCAACGTCTGTTCTAGGTTTGGTGTTACAACCATCCACACCACATAAATGGTTGTTTGAATAAATCACTACAGTATAAACATAGAAATTCACACAGGAGAAAACATGCAGACAAGAATAAAAAATCAAACAGGCTTTACCCTGATCGAGCTGGTGGTGGTGATGGTTATTCTTGCTTTGCTGG
>Ga0307990_1003878_pt1 | contig 11191 bp, 7 predicted proteins | sample EllFjometagen129_FD_203168 | JGI IMG/M metagenome (GOLD analysis project Ga0307990, IMG submission 203168) | Marine microbial communities from Ellis Fjord, Antarctic Ocean - #129 | ecosystem: Environmental > Aquatic > Marine > Unclassified | place: Southern Ocean | collected 2014-10-08
ATTTTTCCGGTGTATATTCCAAGAGTAAATCTGTTCCGGTTTATGAGTCTGTTCGGTTTGGTCGGCAGCGATACGGCGAGGATGTTACGTTCTGGCGATTTATTAAGCAGTCTTGTCAGGATGCCGGTTTGTACCGCGAGGCAGGAGAGGCTTTCTACAGTGAGATGTGCGCTCATTTCTGGCGTCAGTTTCACGGGCCAAACTATACCGAGCTTTCGTCCTTGCAAAAGTTCGGGCGAATGGTAAAGGGTCTGAGATTGCTTCCGGAACTGATATTCGGCAGGCTTCTTTTCGGGTATGGCGAAAGGCCGATTCGCGTTCTAGTGGCGAGTTTGATCATAATCGTCGCTTGCGGGATATTCTATTCTACAGGGTCGGAACATCTTGCAGGGCGGGACGGTCCGCTCTCGAACCTGAAGTTACTTGACGGTTTATATTTTAGTATTACTACATTTACAACACTTGGATTCGGGGATGTTTTTCCGAGCCAGGGGCACACTCTTGCCAGGGTGGTTGCGATGTTCGAGGCGGTTAGTGGGGCTTGTTTGACGGCTTTGTTTGTTGTTTGTTTATCCAAGAGATTTTCGAGAGGGTAGTGCATGTTACTCAAACTGACCTAATCGGCCAGTTTGAGAATTACGAATTACTAATTACGAATTGAAGATTCGGCCTTCCCTTCGGCAGGCTCAGGGCAGGGCGGCCGAGGCTATTTTATTATTTCGTTTTTGTTGGTCAAACCAGTATTTATTAGTCGATTCCGCCCTGATTCGGGCAGCTGACGGTGCGGTGTTTCTGTTGCCGCAAAAAAATCTTACTCACCGTCATAGTTGGTAGGTCTTTTTGCTGGAGTGATACGGTGTTTTTCCCGATACATGTATTATCTTTATTATCTGCTACTGCGGTGAAATAGTATTTTGCGGGGTTGAAAGCGGTTTTTTGTCGCGATTGTCAGGTTTGTTGTAGCTTTTGAAAGACTGACTTAACACTTTGAAAGGGTTTTCTGAGACCACGGGTATATTTAATTGCAACCGTTATTTTTTTTGGTATAATGTTGGCTGCTGTAATTGATTCGTTGTTTTTCAGAGTTAACCGGGAAGATGAAAAATGAGAAGCGATGTAGTAATTTTGACTGCTGAAGACGATGACGGACATTTTTTGCTGATCAAGAAAAATCTCCGCCGCGAAGGCATTTCTAACGAGATCATCAGGTTTTCCAACGGTCTCGAATTGTGGGATTTTCTTAACCAGGAAGGCGACGGTCCCTTTCGCAAAGAGAATAAGTCATACCTGCTATTGCTCGATATTCGTATGCCGAAGATCGACGGTATCGAGGTTCTGAGGCGCATCAAAGCCGACCCGCTATTGAAGAAGATTCCGGTGATTATGATAACCACTACGGGAAATTCCGAGGACGTCGATCTTTGCCATAATCTCGGATGCAGCATGTATGTCGTCAAACCCGTAGAATATGAATCTTTTGTCGAGGCAATTCGCAAGGTTGGAATGTTCTTGTCGATAGTCGAAATGCCGCAGATTCGGCAAGCTGTTTAGAAGGGAATCTTTAATGACAGAAGAAGTGGTAATTCTTATAGCAGAAGATGACGCGGGGCATTTTGCTCTTATTAAAAAGAATCTCTGGCGAAGCTGTATCGCCAACGAAATCCTTCAGTTTAAAGACGGTCAGGAGATTCTGGATTTTCTGTTATGTGAAGGTGACGGACCAACCCGAAAGTCTAATACCAAGTATGTTCTTCTTCTTGATATTCGCATGCCGAAGATCGATGGCCGTGAGGTTCTTAGCCGGATGAAAGATGACCCGGAATTGAGGAAGCTCCCGGTGTTCATGCTTACTACGACCGACGAAGAGGCTGAGGTTGAAAACTGTTACGATCTCGGGTGCAGCTTTTATATTGTAAAGCCGTCCGATTATAACAAGTTTATGGAAGCTGTGGGGAATTTGGGGATGTTTTTGTCGTTGCATGGAGTTTCGGTTCCGACGATTGCTTAGGGCGTAAGGCGTGATGCGAAAGGAGTAAGGCGTAAAGCGTTAAAAGCAATTATTAGATTTACCCTTGTTTTTTGGTAACCGTTCACGGAAAAAGAACCACGAATGAACACTAATAAACACTAATAAAAAAACCAAAAGAATTTATCCGCGGATTACGCAGATTACGCGGATTTAAAAACTAAAAAACTAAAAAACTGAACCACTAATTAACACCAATTGACACTAATAAAAGTGTAAAAAAGGGAGAAGTTGGTGTTGTGGGAGTTTAAATGTAACTTGTTGTTAGATAAAGAATTGCGAAAGTTATATTTAAAAAACGTGCATAAAAACAAGAAGTTGAAAGATTGTAGTACAGAGAAAAAAGAGAAAAGGTTTTTTGACAGGATTAACTGGACAAAAACAGGATTAAAAACTTAATAAAAAGATGAAAAGAGAAAAAGATGAAAAGAGAAAAAGGATAAACTAAAATAAATGGACGCAAATGTGCAACACACCTATATTAGTGTGTATTCGTGTCTATTCGTGGTTCACCTGTTGTGAACGGTTACAAGTGCTCTAGGCTTTTTTTATGCGCTTTGCTTGGATTTGATTTTGGGTGTTATTATGGGTGTCAGGTTTTTGATATTTCGAGTTTTGATGATCTATCTGTTGCTGTTTTTTTCCGGTTGCCGTCGTGATTTGCCTGTTGAGAAAACTCCGGATGATCCGGCGTTTTATGAGCAGGTTGACTGGCCGGTTTTCGGCGGCGGGCAGTCGCTATTGTCGGTCGCTTCGGGCAGGCTTGCCGATTCTTATAAACTTGACTGGAAATTTAAGACTGACGGCGAGGTCAAGGGTTCACCTGTTGTTGCTGGCGGGATCGTTTATTTCGGTTCGGCAGACGAGAAGGTATACGCTGTCAGTCTGGATAAGGGCAAAGAAGTATGGAAGTATCAAACCGGCGACGTTATTGAAGGCAGCGGCTGCATTGCCGGGGGGAAGGTTTACTTCGGATCGGCTGACGGATTTGTTTATGCTCTGAACGCGAAAACCGGTGACCTTAAGTGGAAGTACGAGACGGACGGCAAGATACTCGGTGGTATTAACTGGGTAAAGTTGCCTGACGGCGAGAGTGTCTGGATTCTTGCGGGCAGCTATGACAGTATTTTGCATTGCATTGACTCGGTGACCGGCGAAAGACGCTGGGTTTACGAGACGGATAACTATATTAACGGCACACCGGCGGTCGGCGGCGGCAGGGCATTTGCCGGAGGTTGCGATGCGATGATACATGTTGTCGATGTTGCCGATGGTAAGGGACTCAGGCAGATCGATGCCGAAGCTTATATTGCAGGGTCGGTGGCTATCGATGGCGATACGGTTTATGCGGGTAACTATGAGAATGTGTTTATGGCCGCAAATGTTGAGACCGGCGAGGTGCTCTGGAAGTATGAGCAGTCGGATTCGCCGTTTTTTTCTACGCCGGCTGTCAGCGAAGGCAAGGTCGTATTCGGAGGCAGGGACAATCTGCTGCATTGTGTGGATGCAAAAACAGGAGAAAGGGATTGGGTCTTTCCTGTGCTAGACGAGATCGACAGTTCGCCGGTTATCTGTGGGGGGCGTGTTGTTTTTGGCAGCGGTGACGGCAGGGTTTATATTGTAAGTCTGAAAGACGGCAAAAAGGTCTGGTCCTTTGAAGTTGGCGAGGCGATCATTTCGTCGCCAGCGATTGCAGGAGGCAAGATTTTGATTGGCTGTGACGATGGCTATGTTTACGCCTTTGGTGTGAAGTGACGTTTGGCGGTAGTAGCCGGAGTTTCCGGGCCGCGGCTTATTGCAGTAATAAATAATATTTGACATATTAAGATAAAAGTCGGCAGGATGCCGGCGGTACGGTTTCGATGAAGGACTGTGGATAATTATGCTTGAACTTATTGATGTTTTTAAGGAGTACCCGGCACCGGGCGGCGGCGAAGGGTTGAAGGTACTCAGTGGGATTTCGCTTAAGGTTGAAAAGGGCCGGTCCATAGCAGTTGTCGGGCCTTCCGGCAGTGGTAAGAGTACTCTGCTGAATATTATAGGCGGGCTCGACCGACCGACGGCTGGTAAGGTTTTGCTTGACGGCAGCGATCTTGGTACGCTTGGCGATGAGCGGCTTGCGGGTGTGCGAAATCTGAAGATCGGTTTTGTTTTTCAACTTCATCATTTATTGCCGCAGCTTACCGTACTTGAAAATGTGCTAATTCCAACACTTGCCAGAAAAACAAAATCTACGCGGAAGGAAAATACCGAACGAGCCGAATCGCTGCTTGACCGTGTTGGCCTTGCAGATTGGATGACTCATCGACCGGGTGAGCTTTCCGGCGGGCAGATGCAGCGGGTTGCAGTTGTACGTGCCCTGATAAATGAACCGGCGATGCTGCTTGCCGACGAGCCTACCGGTTCGCTTGATAAGGCAGCGACGGAGAATGTTGCCGATCTGCTTGTCGAGCTTAATGAGGCCGAGGCGCTGACGCTTATTACCGTTACGCATTCGGCGGAGCTGGCCGGGCGGATGGGTAAGGTTTTGAAGATCAGCGATGGGCAACTTGTCTAGGGAGGGCGGTTATGAATATTTTTGGATTTGTTCTTCGTAGTATTGTTTTTTACTGGCGGCGTAACGTCGGGCTTTTTTTGACGGCTGTTGTCAGTGCCGCGGTACTTGCAGGTGCATTGCTGGTCGGCGATTCTGTTCGTTATAGCCTGGCCAGGATTGTCGATCTTCGTCTGGGCCGAACCGAGGTCGCACTTGTCAGTTCGCAGCGTTTTTTTACCGTTGCTCTTGCCGATAGAATTTCCAAAAAGCTGGACGCCGATGTTGCCAGCGTTATGCAACTGGCGGGTATGGCCGGTAATAGCGATGGTGCTAAACGTATAAATCAGGTGCAGGTGCTTGGAGTCGATAAGCGGTTTTTCGATATTGCCGGCGCCGCCGATCCATTCGCTGAAAGTAAAGAAGGAATAGTCGTCAATCAGCAGGTCGCCGAAAAACTGGGCGTAAAAACTGGTAACGAGATTTTGCTTAGAATTGGCAAACCCGGGCAGATGTCCCGCGAAGCCGGACTTGTCCCGGATACCGATCTTACGGTTGTTTATCGCGGAAAGGTTGTCAAGGTTATCGGCGCTGACGATTTTGGGAGATTCAGCTTACGAGGCGACCAGATCGCTCCATACAATGTTTTCGTGCCGCTGGCGTGGATCGGTGAAAAGATCGAAAAGAAGGGCCTTTGCAATACTTTGCTCGTTGGTGGAGATGGGGTTACAGTCCTAAAAGCCGATGCCGCTTTGAAGGAGACTGTTAGTCTTAATGATGTTGGTTTGGAGATTTCCGAGGTGGCGGCAAGCGATGAAATACAGATTCAAAGCCGTCGGGTGTTTATCGATAATTTTCTATCTGAGGATTTATTGAGTATTGAAGGAGCTAAGGGGCATCTTACATATTTCGTAAACGAGATTCGGTCCGACAAAAAGGTCACTCCGTACTCGATGGTTACCGCGGTAGAAATGGATGGTGTTGCCGCCGGCGAGATCGTAATCAACAAGTGGCTCGCAAATGACATCGGCGCAAAGGCCGGCGATACTGTTGAGCTTGAATACTATGTCATGGGCGAAATGCGAAAGCTCGACATTGGAAAGTCTAAATTTACTGTTAAAGGTGTCGTCGCCGTTGATCGCGGTATTGGCGAAAGGGAGTTGATGCCCGATTTTCCGGGCCTTTCAGATGCGGAGAATTGTCGCGACTGGGAACCGGGTATGCCCGTTGATCTCGATAAGATACGCGACAAGGACGAGGCTTACTGGGATAAATATCGCGGCACGCCGAAGGCTTTTGTAACGCTAGCTGCCGGACAGAAAATGTGGGTCAATCGGTATGGAAATCTTACCGGGGTTAGATTTCGCAAAGGGGACTTGAAAAAAGGGGACAGGTACAACCTGCCTTCGGCAGAACGTAGCCAGTCCCCCTTTTTCAAGATCGATCCGGTGCAGGCGGGGTTTACATTTATGGATGTCAGGAAAGCCGGGCATAAGGGTGCGGGCGAAGCTACGGATTTTGGTCAGCTGTTTATGGGGCTGAGTATGTTTCTTATCGCCGTGGCGATGATATTGACGTCGCTGGTGTTTGGGTTTAGCGTCGATAAACGCAGCACAGAGATCGGTATGCTTAAGGCGGTCGGTTTTACCGGCGGGGCGGTTAGACGTATGTTTTTGCTGGAAGCGGCGGGTGTAGCTTTTGCCGGGTGTGTTGTCGGTGCGGCACTGGGTGTGCTTTATACCAGGGCGATGATACTCGGTCTTTCGACCGTCTGGGCAGGTGCTGTTTCGTCGACTACGATACATTATTATGGTAAATTTTCGACGGTTTGCATTGGCGCGATCTGCGGGTTTTCTGTGTCTCTCTTTTCGGTATGGCTGAGCCTTAGAAGGCACCTGCGTAAAGAGGCTCGCGAGCTTTTGAGCATGGGCGGCGAGGATATTTCGGCGATAGTAACCGGGCCGCACAAAAAAAGCTTATGGTTTTCGGCGGCTGCGTTTGTCGGGGCGTTGGGTTTAGTTTTTAAGTATTCCGGCAGCGGAGGCAGCGGGCAGGCCGGAGCGTTTTTCTGCGCTGGGGCACTTATGCTTGTAGCGGGAATTACGCTGATCCGCTCGATTCTTAAAAGCGTCTCTGGCTCGAAGGTTCGCTCTTTGGGTTCTATGCCGGCGTTTGCGTGGCGAAACTGTTCACGCCGCTGCTCACGGAGCCTGGCCGTTGTATCGCTTATCGCAGCAGGCAGTTTTCTTGTCGTCTCTATCGGTGTGTTCCGCAGCGACCCGCTTGCTCATGCAGCCGAAAGGGATTCGGGAACCGGCGGGTTTGCATTGTTCGCCCAGTCATCTGTCCCGGTTATCGGCGATCTTAACGATGCCAAGGGCCGCAAGAAAATCGCACTTGACGATAAAAAGTTTGATTCGGTCAGTATCATGCAGATGCGCGTTCGCGACGGCGACGATGCAAGCTGCCTCAATCTCAATCGCGCACAGTCGCCGCGGGTGGTCGGCGCTGACCCTGTGAAATTTCAGACGCGCGGAGCGTTCGGTAAGGTTAAGACGGTCAAGGGAGCTACGAAGAATGTATGGGATCTTTTGGATGTCGCGGGGAATGATGGCGTTGTCAATGCCGTTGCCGATAACGCTACGGTTATCTGGGCACTTGGCAAAAAACTCGGCGGCACTATCGATTTTGTTGACAGTTCAGGCAAACCGTTTAAGATTCGCATCGTTGGCATTATGGGAAATTCGATCCTGCAGGGCAGTGTGATAATTTCCGAGGCCAATTTTGTAAAACGCTTCGCCCTGGAAGACGGTTACAGGATGTTTCTTGTTGATGCGCCGTCTGATTTAAGCGGAGAGGTTTCAGATAAGCTCTCTGCCTCGCTGGTGGATTTCGGACTTGATGTTACTACCACAGCCGAGAGGCTTGGCCGGTTTAGTGAGGTGGAAAATACATACCTTTCGATATTCCAGTTGCTCGGAGGCTTATCGCTTATTCTGGCAAGCGTTGGGCTGGGGATGGTGGTGCTTGTCAATGTCCTGGACCGTCAGGGCGAGCTTGCGATGCTCCGGGCGGTGGGTTTTACCCGCAAACGACTTAGAAATGCGATAATTGTAGAGCATTTCGGACTGCTTTGCATGGGGCTGGTTTGCGGCGTTATTGCGGCGATTATAGCTGTTTTGCCGGCACTTACGACCCCGGGCCGCGACCTCGGATTTGGAATTCTCACGATTATTATCGCATTACTCACCATTTTTGGTATAATGTTTATATGGCTTTCGGCGACGGTTGCCCTGCGCGGCGAGTTGATAGATTCGTTGCGTAAAGAGTGATTTAACCTCCCTTCGGGATACATTTTTGTTATGGGTAAGTTTTTTTTGGTAAATCTTGTTCCTTTGATATTTGCTTTGTTGGCGATTGGTGTTCTTGGCAGCTGGGTTGCCGGTGATGCTGATGTTGAGCTTGCTTTGCGCGTTCCCGGTGCAGATGGAACTCCCGAAGGTGCAGGTGTTGTTGATGAGCCGATTAAACTTGTGGGGACGCTGGTTAGTTCTTCCGGTAAACCTGCCGATATTGCAGGGGCGTGGCCGTGGTTTAGAGGTGGGAGTTTTGATATTATCAGCAATGATGAAGATACAAAGCTTTTAGGCAAGTGGCCGGGCGGCGGACCTAAGTCACTCTGGTCGGTCGATGTCGGCGAAGGGTATGCGGGGCCTGCGATACTTAACGGCTGTGTTTATCTTGTCGACTATGATCGTCAGGCGGTGTCGGATTCTATACGCTGTCTTTCGCTGGAAGACGGCGCAGAGATTTGGCGTTACTCCTACCCGGTGAAGATTACCTACAACCATGGCATGAGTCGAACGGTACCGGCGGTAACCGATAAATATCTTGTCGCCATAGGCCCTATGTGTCACGTAACCTGTCTGGACTCAAAGACGGGCGAGTTTAAATGGATGTTGAACCTGCCAAAGGAATTCGGCACGGAGGTTCCGTTGTGGTACGCCGGACAGTGCCCGTTTATCGAAAACGGTAAGGTCATACTCGCACCGGGTGGCGATTGTCTGATGATGGCTGTCGATTGCGAAACAGGCGAGGTGGTCTGGAAGACGCCTAACCCTCGCAAATGGGCAATGACACATACATCGATAACGCCGATGGAATTCAACGGCAAAAAAACGTATGTATATTGCGGCGGCGGGGGCGTTGCAGGTGTTTCAGTTGAAGATGGTAAACTGCTGTGGGAAACCACCGAGTGGAAGATGCGAACCAACGTCCCATCGCCGGTCGTTATTGGCGAAGACAGACTGTTTCTCTCGGGTGGGTACGGTAACGGCAGCATGATGTTAAAACTTCAAGAGTCCGAAGGGGTCATCTCGGCGGTCAGCCAGTTTAAACTTGAACCGGAAGTATTCGGTTCCGAGCAGCATACGCCGATATTCTATAAAGGGCATATTTACGGAGTACGCCCGGACTGGCAGCTGGTGTGTCTGGACCTTGAAGGCAACGTTGTCTGGACAAGCACCAGTGCAAACAGTTTTAAAAGGCTCGGGCCTTTTATGATCGCAAACGGTTTGCTTTATGTTATGGACGGTGAAGGCAAGCTGACCCTGGCAGAAGCGTCATCGACGGGCTTTATGAAAATCTCCGAGGCACAGGTACTCGATGGAATAGAGTCCTGGGGGCCGATGGCAATCGTTTCGGGAAGGCTGATCGTAAGAGACTTAAAAAAAATGACTTGTCTGGATATAAGTGACAAGTGACAGGTGCACGTAGCGGGGGCTTCCAGCCCGGATGAAAATAATGTCGGCTGGAAGCCGACACTACAGTAACAATGCCGGCAGGATGCCGGCGGTACGAATTAGGGAACTGAAATATGTCTGATATTAAACCTAAAATTATAATATTTGGTGACCCTCAGCGAAAGTTTGTCGCCGAGTCTATTGAGCGTTTTCTTGAATTCGCCGAAGGTAGGGCGCAGGTACTGGCAAACTGTTTTCGCGGCAGTTGCGAACTGGATGTATTAAAGAAGGCTGACTTCGCGGTAGTCTTCGGAGGCGACGGCACGATACTTTCGGCAGCGAGGGATCTTGGCCAGGCAAACGTTCCGGTTATAGGCGTCAATATCGGCAAGCTCGGTTACCTGGCAGAGTTCAGTGTCGACGAACTGCTTGAACAATTCGAAGACATAGTAAGCGGCAATTCGCTGATCGAAAAACGCATGATCGTCCGCTGCTGCGTTATTCGTGACGGCGAAACGGTGTTTTGCTCGACTGCGATAAACGATATGGTTATCTCGGCTGGTCCGCCCTTTAATATGGTACATCTAAAGATATGTGTCGAGGGCCAATCCCTCACCGAGTGCATCGGCGACGGGGTTATCATTTCCACACCTACCGGATCGACAGCGTATAACCTTTCGGCAGGCGGGCCGATTCTTTCGGCGGACTTGTCTGTACTGGTAGTTACTCCGTTATGTCCTCAATCTTTGAGCTTCAGACCGATAGTTATCAACGCCGCCGGTATTGTCGATGTAGAACTGTTGCGGGTCAACGAAGGTACGACCCTGACGCTTGACGGGCAGATTTCGCACAAACTTCAGGCCGCCGACGTAGTGAAGCTACAGAAGGACGAAGGTGCCTTTCTTGTGCTGAATAACCCGCTCAGAACCCAGTGGGACACCCTGGCAAGTAAGCTTAAATGGGCCGATAAGCCCAAATATACCTCAAACTGAACGTTTGAGACCAATGAATATTGAGTTAATAATACAGAGCAAAGATTCCGGATTTAGTCCCGGAAAGTTGTTTTTTTATGTAAGTGGGACTCATGAAACTGAAAGGATAGCGATAATGATTAGAAGGTTATCGGTACTTCCATCGTTTTTCATAATAATTATTGTGTTGTTTTTGTCTGCCGATGTCGGTTTTGGCAAGACTCCGGGTGCGTCATCGCCGGCCGGTTCTCCGACAGTACCGGCAAGTGCTTACGACAGGAATTTGCAGCCCAGCCCAGCCCACAGGTACTATTTCGGCACCTCGTCCAGCACAGTCAATTCTTTGGGTTCCAGCGATCTTCAACGCTCGGATACCGGTAGTTCAGGTTCCGATCTTCGCCGGAGACCTGGTTCTTTGAGATTGAAATCTCCTTTCAGGCGTTCATCACGTTATCCGTCAAGTCTTTCCGGACCAGGTCGACTTAGGCCCTTCCGGTCCGGTTCAACCGATTCGGTAGAGCGTAATGATTTGCTGGGTCTTAGTCCTTTCAATGCTACTCGTTCCGGTAGTATCAGTGATTATAAGCTCTCGCCGTTCGATAAAAAGCTAAGAGCCAAGAAGTTCATCAGGGACAATTTCCGTGGTGATAACCCCGGCAATATTGATCTTTTTCAAGGCCCTGTCAGTTCGGATACCGAGAAATTTTCCAGAAGGCTTGACAGGCTTGCCGCGAGGAAAAAAATGATCGATGATGAATTTTTAAGTAAGAGCCGGGTATATACCAATCAGGACAGGGCTGTGTCCCGGGAGGCTAAATTAGACGTTAACCTGGTGCAGGAAACTTCTCGTGAAAAAGTGTTTAAGAATGACCTGCTCGCCGAGTCGCTCGTTCTTCCGGAATCCGAGCAGATTGAAAAG
>Ga0307990_1003881_pt1 | contig 11185 bp, 12 predicted proteins | sample EllFjometagen129_FD_203168 | JGI IMG/M metagenome (GOLD analysis project Ga0307990, IMG submission 203168) | Marine microbial communities from Ellis Fjord, Antarctic Ocean - #129 | ecosystem: Environmental > Aquatic > Marine > Unclassified | place: Southern Ocean | collected 2014-10-08
ACTCCTTTTATTTAGGATTAATTAATAACTTCGCATATAAAGAGTTATATGTCATTGCTTATTTAGCTACGTTAAATTAAAACTATTATGACAGAATTATTCATTAAAGAACATTGGGTTGCACTAATATCACTACTTATTGCTCTTTTTGGTGGGGCATCAGGTATAATTGCGATAATTAATTATTTTCGACAAAAATCAAATTTTAAATATACTCTTGCAGGTATCGTTTTGGGAGAATCTGCTGATAACCATTCATGTATGCTTCTTTTGTCAGGAACTATTTCAAATTCTGGTGATAAGCCCTTAGTTCCTACTACTTTCAATCTAGAAGTAAAAATTGGTAAAAACTGGAACAAAATGTCTAGAAGGGTTATTCCTAATAACTTAAAATTAGGAAGTGATGAAATAAACATTACCGTTGATAAACCCTGGGAAAAAGATTTATTAAAACTCAAAATATCAGTCACTCAACCAGCCCCAGCCTATGGTTTTCTTATGTTTACGAACAAAACTTTAAAAAAAGAAGCATTCATGAACACGAAAGTAATTTATAAATTGATCTGCATAGATACATTTGGAAAGAAGTATAGTACTAAATTCTCCAAAATCGATAAGAATATTGGCGAAGGCTTAACCTTTCCAAAAAATGACATGACTGTACAACCCAAAAAATAATATTAGATAAAATAAATAAGCAACAGTATATAACACTATATATCAAGTTCGCTAGCTAAATATTATTCTTAACTATATGAACAAAATAATTAAAGAAAAAACAGTTAGTAAATATCAATATACTTTACGACATTGGCCAGATAACCCTAAGCCATATATTCTTTCTCGCTTAGATACAGATAAGACCATAAAAAGTAAAATTGCTATTAGACTCGAAGAAGTTGGTAAATTTAAAACCCTAAACGAAGCCGAACTTTTCATGGATCAATTATAATATCTATTTCGCTCATCCAAACCACTCGACAGATATCCCGAAACGTTAAGCGAAATGCGTCTAAATTTTAGAGACTATTTGGTCTCTTTTCTATTTGATACTACTTCTTGAATAACTGTATTAACAAAATTCTGATATTCATTTATGCTTTCAAACTGACTTAAAACTTCTTTTTTATTACAGATTGGGTTATCTGTCTTACCTAAATAGTCTAGATAACTGCTCCATGGATGACCTTTAGCTTTAGCAATACTATGAATTTCTGGATTTCCATTGATATAACTAGATAACCAGATAAAATCAGAATTATTTTCAACATAACGAGCCTTATATCTTCCTTCAAATAAAGGACCAGAGCGGTCATATTTTTGGTTGAAATACATAACATAACCAATTCCTAATTTATGCATAAATTTTTCCATTCCTTTATCTACCAATTGTCTTAATAGAAAATGATAATGATTAGGATTCAAACAGTAGCAAACAAATTCTACTAATTTTGGCATGAATTGAGACCGAGTCTCGGGTACCCGAGACTCGGTCTCAATGATCCTTCTTTTTTCATAATCTCTCTGAGAATCAGTTGATTCGTTATTAAAATCCCTTATATTTCTTAAAAACCTCAAATAATCATTTTTATCTAAAAAAATATCTCTTTTGTTTACTCCTCTATTATAAATATGATAATATTCTCCCGTTTGAAATTTTATATTTCTCATATATTTATCTTAAATAAAAAAATCGCTAAAATTGCGACCTATAATTATATTATTCTTCTATTAATTAGATGTCAACCTTAAATTATTACTTTAATTCATTGATAATCTCTTCAGCAACAATTATCCCGTCTAGGGCTGAAGAAATAATTCCTCCGGCATAGCCAGCTCCTTCACCAATTGGATAAATTCCTTGAATATTGGTTTGGAACTTTTCATCTCTAATAATACGTAGAGGAGCAGAACTACGAGTTTCTATACCAGTCAAAACAGCATCTGAAGTAGCAAAACCTTGAATTTTGTTTTCTAAAATTGGCAAAGCCTTTCTAATGCTAGAAATAATATAATCAGGCAAACAATTATTTAAAGAAGTAGCTTTAATACCAGGCTGATAGCTGGGCTTTATTTTTTTAATACCAGTAGAAGCTTTGTTTTCTAAAAAATCTCCTACTAACTGAACCGGAGCATGGTAATTTCCTCCTCCGGCAGCAAAAGCCTGAGCTTCCCAATGTCTTTGAAATTCTACTCCTGCCAAAGGATGATCTGATTCAAAATCTTCTGGGCCAACGTTAACCAAAAGAGCACTATTAGAATTTACTTTATCCTGGGCATATTCACTCATTCCATTAGTAACTAGTCTTTCCTTTTCAGAACTGGCACCAACAACTTGTCCTCCGGGACACATACAAAAAGTATAGACTGAACGACCTTCTGGAAAATGAGCTACCAATTTATAGCGAGCTACTCCCAAAGAAGGATGATTATAAAATTTTCCATACTGAGCCCTGTTAATTGCTTCAGCAGAATGTTCAATTCTTAATCCCATAGAAAATGTCTTAGCTTCCATTTTTATCTGACGATCAAACAACATTTGATAAGTATCTCGGGCAGAATGTCCAATAGCTAGAATAAGTCTATCTGTTAAAATTTCTTTTCCATCATTAACAATTATTGATTTAATTTTTTGATTTTCTACCTTTAAATCTGTAAGTTTTGTATTGAATAATATTTTTCCTCCTAAACTTATAATTTCTTCTCGAATATTTTTAACAATCTCTCTTAATTTGTCTGTTCCAATATGAGCTTTGGCTTCCCAAGCTATTTCTGCTGGAGCTCCAGCTTTTATAAATTCATCAAAAACATATTTCATTCTAGAATTACTGATTAAAGTATATAACTTTCCATCTGAAAATGTTCCGGCACCACCTTCTCCAAATTGAATATTTGATTCTAGATTTAATTCGCCACTTTTGAAGAATTTTTGGACATCTTTGATTCTATCGTCAACCTTAGCCCCTCTTTCAATAATTAGAGGTTTGATTCCTGAACGTGCCAGCAATAAAGCCATAAATAAACCGCTAGGACCAGAGCCGATAATTATTGGTCGAGAAACTTTCTTAGTTTTGATGGGTTCTATTTTATAATTATATTCTTCAACCAATTTAACTCTATGTCTGCTAATTTTGTAGACATCTGATTTTTCTAAAGATTCTACAACTTCTTCTGGATTATCCATAAAAACATGAACCGAATAAACAAAATTAATTTTCTTTTTATTACGAGAATCAATGGCTCTTTTTATAATTTCATAATTTTTTATTCTTTCAGAATCAATATTTAAAATATCGATAATCTTATTTTTAATTTCTTCCGAAGAATGCTCAATAAAAAGCACAATTTCCTCAATTTGAATAAATTTTTTTAACATAAATATATTTTACTATTATCCTCATAATAACACTTATTAAAGCTTTACAATAATAAAAATAAACATTTTAAAGCTTTTTTATTTCTTCAAAAAAGGTTATTATAATTCTATAAACTTAAATAAATTCATGACTAAAAAAATAATCATTGCTTCAAAAAATCCAGTTAAAATTAATGCTGTAAAAATCGGTTTTGAAAAAATATTTCCTTTGGAAAAATTTGAATTCAAAGGAGTTTCTGTTCCTTCCAATGTTAATGACCAACCAAAGAATAATAAAGAAACTATGCTTGGTGGAATTAATAGAGCCAATAATGCAAAAAATAATTTTCCCAACGCTAATTATTGGGTTGGCATTGAGGGTGGTATTGAAGAAATAGATAATGAAATGACTGTATTTGCTTGGATAATTATTAAGTCTAAAAACAATAAAGGGAAAGCAAAAACAGGAACATTTTTTCTACCTAAAAAAATTATTGAATTAATTAAGGCTGGAGAAGAATTAGGAAAAGCAGACGATATTGTATTTGGACACATTAATTCGAAAAAAAAGAATGGGGCTGTAGGAATTTTAACTGGAGATATCATAACTAGAACAAGTTATTATACAGAAGCAATAATTCTAGCATTGATTCCATTTAAAAATCCTAAAATATATTAAAATAAGTCTATGAATAAAAAACAAATTATTAAAAAAACTGAAGAATATGTAAAAAAATGCATGAAAACTCTTCCTCCCAATGTTCATGATTTTAAACATGTAGATCGAGTTCGAAAATGGGCAATTAAAATAGCTAGGACTGAAAAGAGAGATATTTTTTTAACAGAAATGTCTGCTCTGTTACATGATGTTGGACGAAGCAAAGAAAACCCTCCTAAAATACTTCATGCCGATATTGGTGCTAAAATGGCCTATCAATTTTTAATCAAAAATAAACTAGTTTCTAAAAAAGAGGCTGAACAAATCACCTATGCTGTGGCCTGTCATGGTCGCGGAGGAAAAGGATGGTTAGTTGAAATTACTCAAGATGCTGACAAATTAGATGGTCTGGGAGCTATGGGAATTATGAGAGTATCTCAGGGTCAATATGAATTACCTGAATATATTAATCCTAAGGGTAGAGAAAAAAATAAATGGAAAAAGGGAGAAGCTGCTGAAATATTAAAAAAACAAAAACACGTTGGCCTTTCTGTTTTAGAAAGCATAAATTTTCAAATAATTTGGTATAATAATATTCACACCAAGTCTGCCAAAAAAATTGCCAAACCTTTAATGGAATTTATGAAGGAGTTTAGAAAATTATTAATCAAACAAATAGATATAAAATAATATATGAAAAAACCAGAACTATTAATCCCTGCAGGAAATCTAGAAAAATTAAAGACAGCTTACTTATACGGAGCTGATGCTTGTTATATGGGAATGCAAGGATTTTCTCTGCGAGCGGAAAAATCAGAAATTAAATTCAATGAAACTGAAAAAGCAATTAAATTAGCCCGAAAATATAAAAAAAGAATCTATATTGCTCTAAACTCTTTTATTTATGATGACGAGATTAAAAAACTAGAAAAAGTTATTAAAAAATTAAATCAAATCAAACCTGACGCTCTAATTATTGCTGATCCCGGAGTAATTCATTTAGCTCAAAGACTAAAAAACAAAATTCCAATTCACCTTTCTACTCAAGCTAATACTTTAAACTCAGAAAGTATTAAATTCTGGAAAAAGAATGGTGTCAAAAGAATTGTTCTGGCTCGAGAACTATCCCACACTCAATTAAAAAAAATAAGAAAAGCCATTGGCAATACTGAAATCGAAATCTTTATTCACGGAGCTTTATGTATCTCCTATTCAGGTCGATGTTATCTAAGCAAATATTTGACTGGTCGAGATGCTAATCGAGGTGAATGTACTCAACCTTGTCGTTGGGAATGGGAAGCCAATGAAACTATTAAACCTGAACGAAAATTAAAATTTGAAGAAGAAGATGGTGTTAACTATATTTTAAACTCTAAGGACCTCTGTCTCTTAGAAAAATTCCCAGGAATATTTAAATTAAAACCAACTTCTCTGAAGATTGAAGGTCGAATGAAGAGTGCCTATTATGTGTCTGTAATTTCTATGGTTTATCGCCAGGCTATTGATGATTATTCTAAGTCTCCCGCTCTATTTAGAAAGAACCTAAAAACTTATCAGAAAGAATTAACTAATATTTCCCACCGAGACTATACTATTAACTTTTGGGATGGATATAATGACAACACAATGAATCCTGAATCTTCCGGCTATATTAAAAAGTACCGGATGGTAGGAATAGTTGAAAAATATGATGAAAAAAATAAGGAACTTCATATCCAAGCTCGAAATGAAATTAAAAAAGGTGACTTTGTTGAAGTTTTAAACTACAAAGACAAAACTATTGCTAAAATAAAAATTAAAAATATTTTTGATATAAATAAAAATGAGCAGATTAACTCTGCTCATAATACTTATTATATCAAAATACCGTGTTCTCAAAACTTCCCTACTCAAGCTATAATTCGAGCTAAGATTAAATAAATTCTATCTCCGTCTTTTTCTATTTGATGATCGATAAATTGATTAATTTTTCTCCTCCTAAAAGCTTCAAACCATCAAATTGATTTTTGCTGCAAAGCAAAGTAACTCGATCTCTTCTATAAGAATCCATAATACGCCAAATAGAAAACAAATAGGAATATAGTGCCATAAACTGGCCGCCTTCACATAAATGTCCATCAATTAAAATTTTTAATTTTTCTTTATTGAGAAGATAAGCAAAAACAACATGTAAATTAGCACCTACTTCTTTACTCTCCTTGTCTACAATTCTAAGAATAACTTCAGTATCCTTTTTTTCTTCAATACAACATAAATCTGTCGACATAATTCCTCCCTTAATTATTAAATTCACCTTAATCGATATATATTTTTTAGTCAAATAAAAAACGTATCACCAAAATTAGATAATACGTTTAAAAACCGGTTGCTAACATTACTCTCGGGGCCATAAAAAATATTATAAAGACTAGAAAAAAAATTAATAATATTACATATCCCCAAGAAATATCCTTTTTAGATTTCACAATAACCTCCTTTTTGTAATTAAACTATCTTAGTACAAAAATATATATATGTAAAGCAAAAGCCGAATATTTCTATTCGGCTTTAATATTTTTGATACATACTAACTTTGTTTAGGACAAACTTTAATATGTTCTATTACTTGTTTTAATCCATCATTTAAACCATCTTTTATTTTAAGAATTCTAAATAGGATTGATTCGTCTATCTCCAAATCAAAATGATTATTTATTAAAATATCACCAATCCTATCAAAAAATAAATAATCTGGATAAGGTCTCAAATAAAAAACAAGTTCATCCATTCTTTTAAATCCTTTACTAGCTATAAAAATTTCCCATCTATCCAATAATATATTTTCCCATATATAATCTTCTTGAGGAAGTCTTTCGTTTATAGCTAAAAAATATTTTTCAAAAAAAGAATTACTCATTACTTTTAAAACTAATTTCAAAAGTAATATTAAAACCTGTTTGTGAAAAATAGAAAACAATATTAAAACCTGCATTGAAAAAAGTGTTTTAAATTTCATGAATCCTCCTTAGCCTCTTTTTTATTAATTTTACCTTAGTTAATATAAAAAATTTAGTCAAGTTCATTAAACAAAAAAAACTATAAAAAATAAATAATAGTCTTTTTCTTACATGAACTAATCTGTAATATTTTCCCGAGCTATATTCTGTTCAATAAACACTTCTTCTGGAGACATAAACTCTCCGCTCCCCTGATATAAGGAATAGTAAGTAGAACCATCTTCAGCAATATAATAATCAGCGTCTGAAGAAATGCTAGAATTTATAACTGGCAAATAAATGTCTGTTACATTACTACTAGTAGTAAGGGTTATTATTTGTTCTTCCAGATCAGAACCTGTATTAATTATTTCTATTACTAAAATACCGTCGCTAGAAATTTCAACGTACTCAGTATAGATATTATCCAACTCTAACTTTCCAATAAGAATTTTTGTTCCATGATTTAAAGAATTTTCTGCATCATAAATAAACTCTTGTAATAAAATTATTCCTTGCGGATTATCAGAAGATAAATTTATAATTTCTTCTCCAGAATTAATAATTAAAGAAGAATTACTTTGCTCATCAAGATCACAATCATTATCTAATTTCCAAGGAACAAATTCATAGCTCCATACTGAGTCTAAACAACAACCATCATTATAAATATTTTCTGTGATTTCTTCATAACGACAAGTATTTGTTTCTTGAACACAAATATTAGTTGTGCAAGAAAGATTATCATCACAATCAAAATCAGATAAACATTCTGCTTCTTTAGGTATTAACTCATTTTTACAATAAGCATTATCAAAATAAGGATTAATACAAGTATCTATTGTACCAATATTATTATCATCACAATCTATATTAGAACAGCAAGCATAATTCTCACAAGTATTATCGTTATTACCTTTTACTATATATTTACTTACATTCAAATTACTATCTGTTAATTCTGAATCTTGATACCCAGTAGTTAAAGCCATACTTGTCAGAATTAAAGATTCCTCAATTTCCTCTTCTTCTTCAGTTACAAATTCAATAACTGAAACTTTATAAGAAGAATATTCTTTAAATCCCTCAAATCCCTCATCAATATATAATTCAAGAGTATAAGTACTTAATTCTTCTGTTGAACTTTCAGTAACACCACTAATTGTTACAACGACTTCGTCTTCTGTAAAAATAAAATTTTCAATTAGCAAATCTTCTAAGACAGGCTCAATGGTAAGATCAAAAATATTATAATCCATTGTAGTAGTAGCTATAGAAACTGTATATTTCTCTACCTCTTCTTCTACTACTGGAATAAAATCAGAGAATGAGTCTGATCCTAAAATAACATAATTTTCTTCTTCCACTGGAACTATTGTATTTAAATCTAAACCTTCACTATCTGTTGAGATTAGATGAACATCAAAAAAATCTAAATTAGAATTTTCCCATACAAAATTATCTGGTACTGTATTTTTAATCCCATCTTCTAGTCCAATTATCTTTGTTAAATTAGCATCATAAAAATCTCCTAACTTTGTCTGACCACTAGTATAAATATAACTTCCATCACTATATACTTCATTAAAAATGTCTGTCTTATTACCACCAAAAACCTTGGCCTTTTTACTATCAAAATCTGTTTTCGAAATTCGAACTACTGAAGCATCTAGGTTTCTATTACCCGAAGAACTAGCACTACCTACTGCATATATATAATCTTGATCAACATACACGTCTTGAAAAGAATCTTTGCTGGAAGACAAACCATAAGCTTTAAGTTCAAAATCATCTAAATCCTCTTTGTTAAACTTAGCAATTAGAGCATCACCATATCCCCTAGTGATAACCTTTGTTCGGCCTACTGCATATATATAATCTTGATCAACATACATTGAAACGAAATGATTATCGGCTGCATTTCCAATAACCTTTCTTTCAATTATTTCTAAGCTCTGATTAAATTTAACAATTAATAGATCATCATTTCCTACACCTATGGACTGTGTTCCACCAACAGCATAGATATAATCTTCATCTAAATCAATATATTTAAAATATTCTGAACCGCTTCCACCATAAACCTTTTTATCAACAAATTCCAAAGTATCTTTATCCAACTGAACTAATAAAGTATCACTTTCTCCTTCTCCTACAGACTTAGTATAACCAGCTAAATAAATATACTTTTCATCAACCTGTAAACTATAAAAAGATTCATCATGACTTCCACCATAGACTTGTTGGCTAATGATACCTAAATCTTCTTTGTTAAATTTAAGAAGTAAAGCATCTTTAGCTCCCTGACCCAAAACATCACTAGAACCAACAGCATAAATATAATTTTCATCAACATAGATAGAATGTAAATACTCATCTCCAAAATCTCCGTAAACTTTTTTCTTTTCAATACTTAAATCTTCTTTATTAAATTTAACAATCAATATATCATTAAGTCCAAATCCTTCAGACTCTGTACTTCCAATAGCATAAATATAATCCCCATATACATAAAAAGATTCAAAAGAGTCATTGCTATCCCCACCATAAACAAGACTAGTCAAAGGCTCATTAGAATAAATACTCATATATTCTCCCAAAGGATTGTAACCATTTTTAACTTCATCGCCGTCTGAATAACCATCACCATCTGAATCAGCATCGTAAGGATTTGTATTATAAAAATTTAACTCTTCTGAGTCTGTTAAACCGTCATTATCAGTATCTATATACTCTAAACCTAAAAGACCCTCTCCCAGAGGATTATAGCCATTTCCCACTTCATTTCCGTCTGAATAACCATCACCATCTGAATCAGCATCGTAAGGATTTGTATTATAAAAATTTAACTCTTCTGAATCTGTTAAACCGTCATTATCATAATCATTATAAGTAACTATTTTATTCAAATCCTCATTAGTGATTCCTAATGATAGAGATTCAAATAAACTCATTAAATTATCCCAAGTAGCTTCGTGCCTTTTTCCTTCAAAATCTACATACCAGATCCTACCATGATCTTCTACTTGTAAAAATAACTTACCTTCCAGTTGATTTCCTAAAGACGAAGTCCAAGAATCATAAGAAGACGGAATTTGATATAAATCATTATTAGTTATTCCTGTAGCTAGTGTTTCAAAAAGAAACAAAGCATTAGCAAAAGTGACTTCGTGTTTATTCCCACTAAAATCCACATACCAAATCCGACCATGATCTTCTACTTGTAAAAATAACTTACCTTCCAGATTATTAGATAAAGCATAATCATTTGATGGTATTTTAGAACTTGTTATACATGCCCCATTTTGACAACCATTGCTACATTCTACAATTTCTCCATATAAAAAAATTCCTTCTTCTGATTCTTCGCAATACCACTCTTTCAGGCTACCGTCTTCATTACAAGCATCATACTCTGTAGTTATTAAAGGGTCTTCCACATCTAATTCTCTAATTTCAGCCTTACTCTTTTCATAATAATTCTTACCATTATCATAATCTGTGCATTCCATTTGTATTTTGACTTCAGGTATATCTTCTAGTTCTATTTCTTCCTCTTCCAAAGGTAAACCACCCTCTGCTTGAATTTGATAAACAAAAAATAGAGTAAAGGCAAAAAATATTATAACAAAAAATATAAATACTTTTTTCATATATTTAATTATTTATTTTTATATATTAATTATAACACAAAAAATACTCCTAAGAGTATTTAATTATGGTGGGTGTAGATGGACTTGACCGGCATTCGCCAGTCACCCAGCGTATGCAGGGTGAACCATCGACACTATCTTTCTATATCAAAATGTTATATTCAAATTTAATGAATGGTGGGTGTAGATGGACTTGAACCATCGACCTCGACTTTATAAGAGTCGCGCTCTAACCAGCTGAGCTATACACCCAAAATAAAAATTTATTTTTCTTTTTTTATTTTTATTAAATTCTCTTTTTTTATCTTAGACCATTTTTTAATTTGTCTTTCTTTTCTCATTGCCTCAACTCTAGTTTCAAACTTTTCAAAATATATGATTTTAATAGGTCTTCTTTGTCTTGTATATTTAGCACCTTCTCCTAAATTATGTTTCTTTTCTCTGGAACTTAAATCCTTGCAATACCCCGTATAAAGTGAATTATCATTACATCTAGCTATATAAGTATAAAATGACATAAGTTATGTTTTTATTATACGAATGC
>Ga0307990_1003882_pt1 | contig 11183 bp, 16 predicted proteins | sample EllFjometagen129_FD_203168 | JGI IMG/M metagenome (GOLD analysis project Ga0307990, IMG submission 203168) | Marine microbial communities from Ellis Fjord, Antarctic Ocean - #129 | ecosystem: Environmental > Aquatic > Marine > Unclassified | place: Southern Ocean | collected 2014-10-08
TTAAATATTCATGATGCAATTGTATTTGATTGTAAAGAAAATTATTTAAAAGAAGCATTACCAATAATAAAAGAAACAATGGAAAATTCAGTTAAATTATCTGTTCCTTTAAAGGTAGATATTGAAGTTGGAAAGAATTTGGGAGAAATGAGGGAATATTTTTTAAAATAATATATAATAATTAAAAGGAGGCAAAAATGAAAGGCTATGAAAAATATACAGTTCCGGTTCGCAGATTTCAGTATAGTAAAGCTATTATTAAGAAAAACCCATTCATTACTTATTTTGAGGTTATGAAAATTTTAAGACAAAAATTTGGTAATGTTAATTTTGAAAATGAAAATGAGGATATTCTTGACAAACCAGAAGTATCTTTGGAAGAAAAAACAACTCATAATATAAACAATAGAGGAATGTTAAAATTACATACGGAAATCAAAATTGATGCCGCTCATCATTTACCTAATTATGAAGGGAAATGTAATCAACTTCATGGACATACCTGGAAAGTAGTTGTTGAAATTGAAGGGGTTAAACATCCTAAAACTGGAATGATAGTAGATTTTGTTGAAATTAAGAAAATAGTAAATGAATTTGACCATGGATGTATAAATGATTTTATTCAAAATCCAACAGCAGAAAATATAGTTGATTATTTTTTAGATAAGTTTTCTGTTTTTAATTTTCCAAAAATTACTATCAGAGTTTATGAATCAGAGAATTCTTACATTGAAGGAACAAGATGAAAATTTCAGAAACATTCCCCAGCATCCAAGGTGAAGGAATAAGCCAAGGATACCCAGTATTGTTTATAAGAACTTCTGGATGTACTCGTAATTGTGATTTTTGTGATACTAAATATCATAAAGAAGGAAAAGAATTATCTGTAAAAAGATTGATTGCCCAGATTAACAAAAGTAATTTAGATACTGTTGTTTGGACAGGAGGTGAACCTTTATTACAAATTAAAGAGATTGAAGAAGTTATCTATTCTACTAACAAGTTATATGATTTAGAAACAAATGGGGATTTAATTTTAACTAAAAAATACCTCAACGACCTTAATGCTTTATTTGATTATATTTGTATTAGCCCAAAGAGTTTAGAAGTTGCTGAAAGAATACATTCCTTTTCTTTATCCTTTAATGTGGATATAAAAGTGGTAACTGATTTAGATAAAGTAAATGTCAATTTAATTAAATATGCTACAACATTAATGCCTTTAACAACAAATGATAAAGAAGAAACTAATCTTATCCAAAGAAGAGTTTGGGATTATTGTGTAAATCATAATTTATTTTATAGTGCTAGAATGCATGTTAACGTTTGGGGGGTTATAAAAAAAGGAAAATGATTACTTATCATTATAGTTGGAATCAATTTGATGCTGATTGTCTTAGTTTATCGAAACAATTAAAAGGAAAAGAATTCAAAAGTCTTGCTGGGGTTGCATTTGGAGGATTACCTTTATTAACATATTTAAAAAATAAATTAAATTTACCAACAAGAGTAATATTTGCTAAGAGTTATCAGAACAAACAACAAAAGGAATTAACAATAAAATTATCTGATTTAGATAAATTAATTTCACCAGTTTTAATTGTAGATGATATTGTGGATTCCGGTAATACATTATCTACGATAAAAAATTATTTAATAAAGAAACAAATTAAACATGAAATAGCTACTCTTTTCTATTCAGAAGAATCAATAATAAAACCGAATTATTATTTAAGGGTTACTAAAGATTGGGTTAAATTTCCGTGGGAATAAACAAGGAGAATTTTATGGAACAGAATTTAAAAGAGGTATTAAAGCATATTGGTGAAAACCCAAATAGGGAAGGATTAGTTGATACACCAAAAAGAATAATTAAAAGCTGGGAACACTTATATAGTGGTTATAATAAAGACCCTAAAGAAATATTAACAGTTTTTGATTCTGATGGATATGATGAAATAGTTTTATTAAAGAATATAGAATTATTTTCAATGTGTGAACATCATATGTTACCTTTTATTGGTAAAGCTCATATAGGATATTTACCAAATAAGAAAGTAATTGGTATTTCTAAATTAGCAAGATTAATGGAAATTTTTGCTAGACGATTACAAATTCAAGAAAGGTTAACTAAACAAATTGCACAATCCTTACAAGACCTTTTAAATCCAATAGGAGTAGGAGTAATAATAGAAGCAAAACATATGTGTATGCAAATGAGAGGAGTTGAAAAACAAAATAGTAGTATGGTTACCTCAAGTATGTTAGGAGTTTTTAGAGAGGATTCAAGTGCAAGAAAAGAATTTCTTTCTTTGGTGGGAAAATGAACTTACTTTTTAGTCCGGGTCAGATTGCATCTTCGGAAAATATTACAATAGATTTTTCTCATAGAAGTAATAAATTTTCAAATTTATACTTTGGTTTAATTAAGAAATTAAAAGAAAAGTTAAATATTCCCTCAGAGTATTCTATTATTTTTACACAAGGAAGTGGGACTTCTGCAATAGAAACTATTTTTGGGAGTTTAAGAAAAAATTTGGGTGTTACTTGTTTATCTTCAGGAGCATTTGGGAATAGAGCTGAGAAATTAATAGAAGAATATAATATTAAGAAATTAGAAAAAACAAAAGTTCTTTATTATGTTCAATTTGAAACAAGTAATTCTGTTTCTATAAATTATAATTATTTACATAACCAATATGATTTAGTAGTAGTTGATTGTGTTAGTGGTTTAGGATTTTATGATTTTCCAAAAGTTGATATTGTAGTAGGAAGTAGCAGTAAAATACTTGGTGGTTTACCGGTTATGGGTATTATTATTTATAAATCAAATTTACCAATAATGGATTATTTTGTAAAATCTAATTTGTATAATAGTTTTACTAATTATTTACAGTATGCAAAAATAGGACAAACTCCACATACTTCTTTGATGCCACAGTTTATAAGTTTATTTAAATCATTGGATAACTTAATAACAAAAGATAACATTATTCAAAATTGTTTATTATTTAAAGAATTTGATTTTTATATGCGAGGGGATAGAATTTGTCCAATTCTAACTTTCTATTCTGAAGATACACAAAATCTTGTGAATAATCTTTCAAAGAAAGGAATTGATGTATATTTTAATTCTTCTTATATGGTTAATACTTTTCAAGTTAGTATGTTTGCATATAAATCTAAAGAACCTTTCGAAATATTAAAAGCGGAGCTTAGAAAATGGCTAAAGTAATTTGTGAGTTATCTGGTGGAGCAGATAGTGTTCTTGCCACTATATTAGCTCAAGAAAGATGGAAGAATAATGAAATTATAGGTGTCTTTGTAAATTACTCTCAGGTATGTTTTTCTTCTGAATTGCAATGTGCGACAAAAATAGCAAATAAATTAGGAATTAAACTTAAAATTATTGATTTATTAAATATCTGGAAAGGTGGAATGATAAATGGGGAAACAAAAGGTGATAAGAATGTTTATACTCCTTTAAGAAATGTTGCTATCTTAGGAGCAGTTATGAGTTATACAGAAAGCATTGGGGGTAGTATTATAGTTACGGGAAGTAAAGGTCTTTGTAAGTTACCTGAAGATGAGTATAGTTATTATGATAGTTCATTGCCATTTTATAAGTTAATGGAATCCGTCTGGTATTATACAACGGAAAATAAACGAGTAGTTAGAATATGTCCTATTCTTGCAGAAGGTAGAAAGGATAAGATGACAAAGAAAGAAGTTTATTCTAAATTATTAGAATATGGAATAGGATTTAAAGATACTTGGAGTTGTTTTAAAGGGGAAGTATCCGAATGTGGTGAATGTCATAATTGTAGAAATAAAATCAGAATTTTTAAGGAATTAAAATGCGATTATATTTAGCAGGATACGAGAATTATGATAGTTTAGTTCCCGAAGATTGTAAGCCTGAAGTTATTAACGTTTTAATTTCATATTATCAATGTAAAAATATTAGTTTATTTAAACGATTATCAGAAGAAGGGAAATATGTTTTTCTTGATTCGGGGGCATTTTCTGCATTTACCCAGAATAATAAAATAGATATAAATAGATATATGGATTTTATTAAAAAAGTAGAAAAGTATATTAAAGTTTCTGTTAGTTTAGATGTAATCGGGGATGGGGATTTAAGTTTACAGAATTATAAAATAATGTCAGAAAATGGGTTTAATCCAATCCCATGTTTTCATCCAAAAGAAAATTTTAAGATTTTAGATTATTATTGTGAAAAATCTGATTATGTTGGGTTAGGGGGGATAGCAAGATTTACAAGTGCCATTAAGAGGAATTGGTATAACCAAGTTTTTTCTAAATATCCTAACCATAAATTTCATGGATTTGCACAAACAACGCATAGAATTTTATTTGATTATCCTTGGTATTCAGTTGATAGTACTTCATGGTTACAAGGTGGAAAGTTTGGAAGAATTGTATTACCTGGGGCTTATGTGGCGGATATTAGTAATAAAACTTTTCTTAAGAATAGTTATGTAATAAAAGCATTAAAAAAGTATTATAAGGATTTAGATATAGATAGAATTATTTCTGATTATAAATATAGAAATGCTATTAATATAACAACTTATTTAAAAATAGAAAAAGAAATAAATAATAAGAAAATTACATTCAAAAATATGCAAAAAACATTATTTTAATATATAATATAAATAAGGAGAAAGATGCAGATTAAATTAAACCCAGAGGAATTAAAAACAAAACTAAATATAGTAAATAATTGTCTTGATTCAGGAATTCCTCATCAAATTTTAACTGGGGTTTTGATAAAAACTTGTAAGAATTCAATTCATTTAACAACAACAAATTTAGAAATTGTTATAAAAACAAAATTAATGGGGAACTTTAAAGAAGATGGTGAAATTTTAGTTCCTTGTGCAACATTAAATTCAATTATAAGTAAATTGGATTCTAAAGAATGTATACTTGAAACAAAGGATAATAAATTAATAGTAAGACAAGGAAAATTAAAATTTAATATGGGGTTATTGGATAAAGAAGAATTTCCAAAAATTAAAAAAATAAATTGGATTGATATTGGAAAAGGAAAAATAAAGATAATCAGAAATTCATTGTTTGCTTCTCAAGAGGCAATTAGTTCTGGGAATCAAATTTTATATAGTTTGTTTTTTGATAAGGATAAAATAATTGCAACTGATAGCACAAGATTAATTATATCTAAAATAAATCCTCTTAAAGAATCATTTCTTCTTCCTTTTCCAACGGCTTTATTACTAAGTAATATTTTTGATGAATACAAGGTATTTCTTTCTGAAGAGAAAGATAAAGTTTTATTTTCGAATGGTGAAACATTATTGCAGTCTTCTCTTATAGATGGAGAGTATGTTAATTATAAAAATGTAATTCCAAAGAATAAATTTAAATTTTCTATTAAAAAAACTAATTTAATTTTACTTTTAGAAAGGGCAATGATAATTGATATAGATTTAACTGAGTTTATTATTACAAAGGATAAAATAATAGTAAAAAGTAATTCAAAAGTATCCTCATATGAAGAAGAAACAAAGTCAAATTTTACAGGAAAGGAATTAAAAATAAAATTTAATCCAAAGTATTTATTAGATTTTTTAAATATCTATAATGATGAAATAATTACTTTAGAAGTAGATGGTTCAGAAAAACCAATATTAATAAAAGGAAAAGAAATAATTTATTTATTTCTACCAATGGGGGTATGATATGAGTTTAATAAATAAATATCGACCAAAGCAATTTTCTGAAGTAAAAGGACAGGATAAGATTGTTCAAACGTTAATCAATTCAATTAAATTAAATAAATTACATAATGGTTACTTATTAGCAGGAAAATATGGAACAGGAAAAACAACAGTAGCAAGATTACTGGCTAAAGCTGTTAATTGTAAAAATTTTAAGAATGATGTTTGTAATAAATGTTCTTCCTGTTTGGATGCCCAAACTGATATTCAAGAAATTGATGCAGCAAGTAATAGAGGAATAGATGAGATAAGAAAGATAAAAAGGAATTCGGGGTTAATTCCATTTTTTAAAAAATATAAGGTTTATATAATAGATGAGGCACACGCATTAACTTCACAGGCAAGTAATGCTTTTTTAAAGACATTAGAAGAACCATCAAGTAGAACTAAATTTATACTTTGCACAACCGAACCCGGAAAGTTATTATCAACTATTAAATCAAGATGTTTACCTTTTTATTTTGGACCAATTAGATTTTATGATATTAAAGATAAGCTAGAAGAAATAGTACAAAAAGAAGGTTACAATTTAAAAGATTCAAGAATACTATTTAAGATAGCAGAAAGAAGTAACAATACTTTAAGGGACGCAATTAACTATCTTGAATTATGTTTACAGAATACAGAAAATAAAACATTAACTTTAGATATAATAGAAAATACTTTAGGATTAATCCAAGATGATAAGATATATGAATTAATAGATTACTTAGTTGGAAATAGACCACAGAAGTTTTTTACAGTTATTTCTTCATTAGTTTCTAACGGTAAAAAATACGAAGATATTATAGTCTATTTAAGAGGACAAGTAAAAGAAATGATATTTGTAAAGAAAGGATTAACAAAAAATATTTCTCCTTATAAATTAAAAATTATCAAAGAAAAAAATTACCCAATAGATAAATTATTTAAGATTTTAGTTACCTTTGGAAAAGCAATTAATGCAATTCAAGGATTTGTTAATCCTAAAGATATTTCTGAATTGGCTTTTTTACAGATATTCTTACAGAAATAAATTAAAAAATTTAAAAAAATAATATATAATATAAATATGATGAAAATAACTAAACATTTCGACAGGAATTTGAATCTTGGTAATTACACAACAGCAAGAGTTGGGATAACATTAGAGAAAGAAATAAATGTAAAATCAAAACAAGAGATAAAGAAGATTAGTAATTCATTGTTAGAAATATGTAAAAGTTTAGTTCATGAAGAATTAGAACAATTGAAGGAGGAAGAAAATGGAAGATAGTTTAAGCGTAACAGTAACAACAGCACAAGGGTCAGGAAATTTTGCCAACTACTTCAGAGGGGAAATTGAAGAGGATACTTGGCACAAAGCAATTTTAAAAGAAATTGTTGAAACTGAAGGTAATTTTAAAGGGACTAAATATCCAGCTTTTAGTTGGGTATATGAATTACAAGGGGATGATTTCACAATTGAGAATAAAGATAAAGAAGAAGTTCAAGCTCAAGTATTGGAAAAGACTTCCCAAAAGTTTACAGGACATCCAAGAACAAGCCGAGCTTATGAAAGATATTGCCAGTTAACTGGTGGTGAACCAGAACCAGGGGATAATGTTAGTTTAAAAGAATTGTTTGGTGTAGTTTGTAAGGTAATGATTAAGAATGCGGATAGTGGAAAAACAACTAAGGATGATGAACCAATTATTTATCACAACATTGAGAAGGTTAGTGTTAAGGGATTAAAAAAGGATGAAGAAATTACTGAATCAAAACCTAAGAAAAAAGTATTAAAGAAGAAAAATAAAGAAGAGGAACCGGAAGAACCAGAAGAGAAAGAAGAAAAGAAAGACAAGGATGATGATATTTTTAGCGATATATTCTAATGCTACTCTGTTTAGATTTATCTCTTAAGTCAACAGGATATGCAATATTTACTCAGGAGGGCAAGCTATTAGACAAGAATAAGATTTGCCCTCCTAAAGATTATACAAATCCTGAGAAGATTTTATTCATTGTAAACAATTTAAGAACTTCTTTTGATAAAGCACGAATTGTAGTAATTGAAGATGTTTATCTTGGAATAACTGGTGTTCGGAATTTAGTTTCATTATCAAGATTAGCTGGTGCAGTAATTTATTATTGGATGACTCTTAATATGAAAGACCCAATATTTTTAAGTGCTACCCACGCAAGAAAAGTAATTGGTTTAAAAGGGAATTGCCAGAAAGCAGAGGTTCAAATATTTATATTAAAGAAATATAAATTTGCATCTTCTAAATTAATTTATCATTATGAAGCTGAAATAGATAGATTACAAGAAGAAAAAGATATTATTAATAGAGAAAAACCAATTACAGTATTACAAAAGAAAGATAAGAAGAAAAGATTAGGGAAAGTTAAATATCGTTTTAATAAACTAAGTAAAGAGATTGAAAAGGAAACTGGATATGGGGAGGACAAGTGTGATGCTATATTAATTGGCTTGGCGTATAGCAAGGAGTTAAATGGAGTATGAATTAGAGCTCACAGATAAGAAAAGTTTGAAAAGAATTCAAGATTTATTTGAACACCTTTATGATATTTGCATAATACAAAATGAAGATAGCTTTGAAGAAATTACCGGCGGAGCAAGTGTTCATTACAAAGTTAAAATAAAAGTAAAAGAGGTGTGGATATAAATAGGTTTAGAGGGTATTTAGTTGAATGGTATATATTATATAAGGTAGGGCATAAAAATTGCTTAAAAGGGCATTTATGGGAGATTATGAGGTATTTTAGTGGGGGTTACATATGGGTGAATTAGAAAAAGCACAGAAATTATTGAACGATAAGTTTGGTAATAATTATTTAAATTATGGTGGTAAGTTTTCATATGATGATTATAAAAGAAAGAGCTTTGGAATATTTGCTTTAGATATTGCAACAGGTGGAGGTATTCCAGAAGGAAAGGTAGTTACTATTGCTGGTAAATATTCTTCAGGAAAAACTACTGCAGCAATTTGCATGGCTGCTGAATGTCAAAAGAATGGGGGTAAGGTTGCTTGGATAGATACTGATAATGGATTAGACCCAATATGGGCAGCTAAATATGGATTGAATTATCAAAAATTATTAATATGTCAACCAAATACAATAGAAGAAGTTGGAGATACTATTGAACCTCTAATCATAACTAAAGAATTAGATTTAATTGTTTTTGATTCAGTTGCTGCAACTCCTTCAAAAAAGGAATTAGAAGAAACATCAGAACAAAAATCAATGGGTGGGATAGCTAAAGAAGTTGGATTATTAATGAGAAAAGTTACTACAAGATTAAGGGGAACAAAAACATCTTTATTAATTATAAATCAATTAAGGGATAAGATTGGGGGTTGGGGAGCAGCAGAGTATATGCCGGGCGGAAACCAATTAAAAAATCAATCAGATATCATGATTTATATGAGAGCAAGCGATTGGGTTGGGGATAAAAAAAATCCAGAAGGTATCACAATTAAATTTAGAGTTTCTAAAAATAGAACTGCACCTCCTTTGCAAATTGGTTCATATGAATTATTATTTAAAGGAGAAGTAAATAATAAACATAGTATTTATAAACAAGCAGTATTGTTAGGAATACTAAAAAAAATAGGGGTTAATAAATTAAAAGATAAAGACATTCCCGAAGTTAAAAAAAGAATACTGCAAAGGTTGAAAGATGGAGCAGAAGATAAATTATCTACAAAAGAAAACACCAAAGAAAAAAAGCCAAGAGCAGGAAAAAAGAATAGCTAAAAAAGGATTTGTGACACCTGCTTCGGGAGCTTTCTGGCCGTTTAAAGGTGATGTTTCTTTTGAAAATTATCTTGTTGAAGCAAAGCGGACAGATAAAAAAGGAATTAGATTAACAGAAGATGTTTTAGAAAAAATTTATAAAGAAGCAACCAACGAAGGAAAGATAGCGGGAATGGAATTAGAGTTTACAGATTATTTTATTCAGGGAATTGTTTTCCGTAAATAATATATAATATAAATATGAAATACATTATTTCTAGTGATTATCATTTAAGTGAATCAAACAGATTAGAAGATACTTTAAAGAATCTTAAAGTAATTGAAGACGTTTCAAAAAAAGAAAAGTTTGATTACTATTTAAATCTTGGTGACTTCTCACCTTCGTTTAGAAAATACTTTACACCATTAGAAGCAAAGATTTTATCTAATCATATTGATAACATACAAGCAAAAAAGAAAATAGCTGTTTTTGCAAATCATGATAAAGTAAATGAAAATCTAACTACCGTTGATTGGGTTCAAGGATTACAATTAGTAAATACTTTGAATATAACTGAACCATCAGGATTAAAAATTCATGGAGCACATAGAACGGTTAGCGAAGCAGAGATGTCTTCAGGTATAAAATTAATTAATCATATAAGTTATAAAGAATTATATAAACAAACTAAAGCAGATATAATTCTTTTAGGACACATTCATAAAGCACAAATTTTATGTAAGAAAAATCCATTATGTTTAATAGTTGGCAGCATTGAAAGAATTAACTTTGGTGAGAGAAATGAAGAAAAATGTTTTTGGACTTTAAAAACAAATAAAGATAAATCTTATGAGTTAACCAAACATAAACTGCGGACAAGAACAATGAAGTATTTTAAAATAGACTTAGATAAAAATAAAATTTGGTGCAATGATGAATTGATTAAAACAATTGATGTTAAAGATGCAGTTATAAAAGTAGACATTGTAGCCAAGAAGGAAGTAATAGCTAAAATAAATTATCAAAAATTAATGGAAAAATTTAAAGGTTGTTACAAGATAAAGACTCCAGTTAATTTTATTTATTCAGATACAGAAGCATTCAAAGATAAAAAAGAAAAGAAAATATCAATAAATGACGAAGACATTTTAGAAGATTACTGTAAGTTGAATGAGATATCAGAACAGGTTAAAAAATTCAGCCAAAGGATAATTAAGGGATAAATGAAACCAAAATTTTATTACGAAACAAAAGATTGTAAGATATTTAATGACGATTGTTTAAATATTTTAAGAAAGCTATCAAGTAATTCAATTGACTTAATAGCAACTGACCCTCCATATCTTACTACAAATGAAAAATGGGATAAGAAAGAAGTATTTAATGAAGAAGTTGTAAAAGAGCTATATAGAGTAGCTAAAGATAGTTGCAATATTTATATATGGTGTGGGATAGGAGAAAAGTCTCAAAGTTTAATTAGGTGGTTTTCTTTACTTGGCAAACATTTTCATTTTAAAGATTTAATTACTTGGAAAAAGCAACGAGGAATAGGGATGAGAAAAGGCTGGCTTTATACTAGAGAAGAAATAATGTGGTTTGTTAAAGATAATAAGAAATTTATTTGGGACAAAGAAGAACAGTATGGCAAAGAAAAAAGAGAATTTTCGGGGACAGAGGGAAATTATTATGCTTCAGAA
>Ga0307990_1003883_pt1 | contig 11181 bp, 10 predicted proteins | sample EllFjometagen129_FD_203168 | JGI IMG/M metagenome (GOLD analysis project Ga0307990, IMG submission 203168) | Marine microbial communities from Ellis Fjord, Antarctic Ocean - #129 | ecosystem: Environmental > Aquatic > Marine > Unclassified | place: Southern Ocean | collected 2014-10-08
ACCAGCAATATCCGAGTAACCGTATTCGACCAGAACCCCTTAACCGTCGAAATAGCGTTCGGTATATCCTCAAAATCGGCAACGGTCGGCTTTTTGATCCACGTCTGAACAATACCGGCAACAAAACCGGCAGCGATCATAGGATTCAGGCTCGTAAGAGGAGCACCCACAAAAGAAGCGATCACTGTAAACGGATGCCCGAAAGCAACAGCTGCCCCGATCGCGCTAAGTATCCCGTTTACAAGTATCCAGATCGTAACATCATCTTTGAAATGTTCGATTCCGCCCTTACGAAAACCCCACGCAAGCAGAAAAATGATCAAAGCAGGAATAAGCCACTTCAATATCTTCGGAATTATAGATTTCGGCGGAACCACCATAAGCTCATCAAGCGACTGTTCCTTATAAATATGCTCCTTAATCCCAGGCACATGCGCAGCTCCGACAACGGCAACGATCTTCTCGCCCGGCGCCGACCGAATCTTCTGAGCAAGATAAACATCCCGCTCGTCGATCAAACGTCTTTTGACCTCAGGAAACGATTTTGCAAAATCCTCCATAATGCTTTCAAGCTGGTCCTGCTGCTTCATATTCTCGACAAGATCCTCGTCGATCTTTTCACCAAAGACAAGCCCCGCCAAAAGCTCGCCAAGCATCTTAAACTTGTTCCAGTAATTCAAATACCCCCAAACACGCTTAAGCGTAACTTCGATGTCCCGGTCGGCAAGTACCAACTCGGCACCGATCGCCTCGGCCTGTTTTGCCCCCTCAAGCATCTCGGCACCTGGCTCGACCCCAAGCTTTTTGCCAAGCTTGCGATAAAACGAAGACATAATAAGCTGAACTAGCAGAAAAAGAGCCTTACCCTGCTTAAGAATCTTAAACAGGTCCATCTTTTTCCAGTTATCACGTTCGATAAGCGAACGGTGACGCCCCTCGCAAAGCTCAATACAAATAGAATCCGGCCCGACAGCGGCAACCGTATCGATAACATCTTCAACGCTCTGCTTGGAAACATGAGCGGTACCAACAATATAAACCGTCTTACCTTCAACCTCAAGCCGCGTAACACGCTCCGGAAGTTCTAACTCTGATTCACTCATAAAACACTCAATTCATAAATAATATTAAAGCCCTGCAAAAGCATGAACGCTCCTGCAAGGCTTACTTTATAACATACTTCAAAACAAAAAGAAAGTTCGGAAAATCTAAAGACAAAAAACTAAAAAAGAACCGGGAGCATAAGCGGGCAAGGAGGAGGAGGAGAAACCCACCTGTACTCAACCGGTCCAAAAATTCTAATAATAATGTCTCGGCCATCAAGCCGATTCCTCAATTCGTAATTTGGCATTATCAAACTGGCCGTTAAGTCAGTTTGAGTCACTAATCGCCAATGATTATATCAACAAACATACCCATCGGAAAGCAGTCCTGCTCACCGTCAACATTTACCTCGCCCAGCGGCCCCGAAGAATCGCCAGGCTGCATCGGCGGTCGCCTGTTACTGTGAGCTTGATGCTGGCCACTAAAAGTCGAAGAAACAACCCTGCACGGGATTCTCTTAACCATAAAAACAGCCCCCAATAAAAACATATAACCCCAAAAGAACAGGTCACCTACCCGTCCTTACAAAGGCTATTATACCAGAAAACCAAAAAAAATTAAACCCTCACAGCAAAGAAACCCCCAATATCCAAACCAAAATTAAAACCCTCCACAAAACACCAACTCCCTCAACAGTAAGGGTGGAATTATGAGACCTTAGACAAAAAAACACAAATGAACAGAAAACTTTTTCCCCACCAAAATCCCCCGAAAATCAAAAACAACCAGCTAAAAGCTAATGGCTAACGGCTAATGGCTAACAGCTCTATCCCTAACGATCTGAACAATATCCACCAAAAGTTCCTTAGCCTCACCCCCGTCGATCCCGTTCAGGCAGCCGATTGCCCTGTCGCAATAATCCATGGCAACCTTTCTGCCATACTCAAGACTCCCGCTGCCGTCCAGCATCTCCTGATAGTCATCCGGTACCTGACCAGCCGACAAACCCTCAACAAGCCTGTCCGCCTCGCCAGCCTTAAGCGTACCGATCAGGTGTATCACCGGAAGCGTAGGCTTTCTCTCGGCGATATCCCTACCAAGCGTCTTACCTTCGCCCTTTTCCAATCCCGTAATATCGATAAGATCGTCGGCAACCTGAAAAGCCATACCAAGGCAAATCCCAAAATCGGAAAACGCCTTTATTGTTTTTTCGTCCGCCCCCGCAGCAATCGCACCCAACTGGCAACTGATCCCAAAAAGCGAAGCTGTCTTCGCATCTATGATCTCGAAATATTCCTTCTCGCTCAATCGCCAGTTATCTCGCTGCGCATTCTGCTCAAGCTCACCGGCGCATATCCGGATCGCCGTATCGGCAAGCACACTCGAGATGCGACTATCGTCAAGCCGCGCAGACATCGCAAAAGCCTTACTCAGCACAAAATCCCCAAGCAGAACCGCCGACTCATTACCCCATCTCGAGTTTGCCGTCTCGACATTTCTACGGCTGTCGGCATGATCGATAACATCGTCATGCAGCAGCGTCGCCACATGAACCATCTCGATTATCGAAGCAATCTCAACATGCAGATCACCCGCCCCGCCGCAGCACTTACCGCAAAGCAGCACCAACGCCGGACGAACCATCTTACCGGTCGCCATAGCCACATGCTCAAGACGACGATCCACCGATTCGCTCCCGGCGACCAACTGCCCGGTGATACATTCTTTTACTGCTTCGAGACTATCCGATATCGCGTGAAACCTGCCCGCAAAATCACTCTTTAGTACCGTATGAGATAAGTTCTTTTTGTCTTCAGGAGCGGGCATATTCAAAAAATTTCTTTCTAATAGTTTCGGTTATCTTACCGGGTTTTCCGTCGCCGACCACCCTGCCGTCAATACCGACAATAGCGATTACCTCCGCTGCGGTACCGGTCATGAAAAATTCATCGCTAACATAAAGATCGACACGCGTAAGATTCTGCTCGATGACCTCAAACCCCATTTCCCTGGCCAGCCGAATAACCACTTTGCGGGTGATACCACCAAGCGAACCGGCCTCGGCAGACGGAGTCTTTACAACACCGTCTTTAACGATAAAAACATTATCAGCCGAAGCTTCGGCGACATAACCCAGGTGATTATACATAATAGCCTCATCGGCACCATGGTCTATCGACTCGACTTTCGCCATTATATTATTAAGATAGTTAAGACTCTTAACCTGCGGAAACAAAGCTAGCGGATGACAACGAATCGTCGAAACGCTTACAACCTTAAGCCCCTTTGCATAAAGTTCGGCAGGATACAACTGGATACTGGCAGCAATAATAATAACCTTGGGGTTTTTGCAGATTAGCGGATTAAGTCCAAGATCACCGATCCCCCGAGTAATCACTAATCGAATATACCCGTCAACTATACCATTAGCCGCAACAGTCTTTTTCGTAGCCGCCGTAAGATCGTCAATACTCATACCAATTTCAAGACGAATTACCTTCGCCGACTCATAAAGCCGCTTAAGATGAGACTCAAGTTCAAATATCTTACCACCATAGACGCGGATCCCCTCAAACACACCGTCACCATAAAGCAAACCGTGATCAAAAACAGAAACCTTAGCGTCCGCCTCATCAACCAGCCGATCATCCATCCAGATTTTCATAAACTTTATTCCTAAATAAAACAGCCTCGCCAAAGGCGATTCCTCAATTAGTAATTCGTAATTAGCTTTTCTCTATTTTCCCGTCAACCAGCCGAATCACCCTGTCGGCCCTGTCGGCGATCCGGTCATCGTGCGTAACCATAACGATCGTCTGCCCGGCCCGATTAAATTCTTCTAACGCCTCTAGGATACCATTTCCTGTCTCAGAGTCAAGGTTTCCTGTCGGTTCATCGGCTAAAAGCAGCTCAGGTTCATTAATCAGGGCCCTCGCGATAGCCACCCGCTGCCTCTCACCGCCGGAAAGCTGATACGCTTTATGCTTAAGCCGCTCGGCCAGCCCCATCCGCTCAAGCAGCGTTATTGCCCTTTCATTCGCAGTTTTCCGCTTAGAAGCCCACCCAATGCTGTTACTTCCGGCCATCGCAGGCAAAAGAGTATTCTCAAGAATATTCAATTCGGCAAGCAGGTGGTAGAACTGAAAGACAAACCCGACCGTTTTATTACGAAATCCGTTAAGTTCCCCGCTCCTAAAACTCGAAAGCGGCTTACCGCGAAACTCAATGCTCCCCGAATCCGCCTTATCCAGCGCCCCAAGCAGATGCAAAAGCGTACTCTTACCGCTGCCGGACGCCCCGATGATCGCGACAAACTCACCTTCCTTAATAGAAACATCAAGCCCGCGCAAAACATCAAGCTTAGTCTGCCCCATCTTATAAGACTTATGTAAACCAACACCTTTAAGTATCACAATAATACTCCAAATATTAAACAGCCTCGCCGAAGGCGAAACCTCAATTCGTAATTAGTAATTGTTTTTCTATACTTGATTAACCTGAAGCACCTCAACAGGCCGCTTAAACCCTGCCTGAACAGCCGGCACAAAAGCCCCAAACAAAGACGCCCCGATAGCACAAAGCACGATCACAGCGATAACAACAGGTTCGATATCATGCGGGATCTCACCGATCGCATAAATCGCCCTGTTCCACGGCTGCCAATGAAACGTCTCAAAAACCCACGCTTCGATTTCATTCATATTATATAGAACCGCACACCCCGCCGCCGCTCCTATCGCCGAACCCACAATGCCCACCATACCCGCGAACATAAGAAAAATACTCACCACAGACCAACTGGAAACACCTATGCTTTTCATGATCCCAATATCCCTGGTCTTATGCCCGATGATCATATAGAACACCACAAAGATAACGAACACCGTAATCACTCCCAGCATCGAAAAAAGTATCATAAGCATCGTCTGCTCCTTCTGCATGCCCGCGATTATCTCGCGCCTATACCGAAACCAGTCCTCAACCGAAACATTATCAAACAAATTCGCATAAGCCTTATCCTTATTCCGCTCGACATGCTTCTCCCACATCGCCGCAACCTTCGCCGTACCATCGTCGACACTAACACCTTTGGTAAACTTAATATGCAGCGAGTTGATCCGCTTAACCTGTCCGCCCATCTCGAACATCGTCTGCGTCTCGGCAAACGGCAGATAGATCATCCCCCCGTCAACCTTAACAAGCCCGCTATGCGTATCGTCACTGTAAGCAAAAATCTTCGAATTGGTAATATCGGCCCCGCCTTTAGCAAGCCCTCCCATCGCGTTAAGCGGAAAACACGTAATCTCAAAATCTTTTACAGGCGAACCGTAATGACGCAGATATTCACCCGAAGAATCGCTCTGGTATAAAATTGAAATACCCAAAACCCCTCCGGGAAGGTTCGGATCGATGGAACTGACAAACGCATCCTCCGGCTTATCCTTGTGATAATACAACGTATCCCCGAACCCGGTCGCCGCAGAATGCCTGCCAGGGTCGACACCCCTGATCTGAATGCCGACATTATCCTCAGTCCCGGGCCGCCTCAGCAAACCGAACCCGTCAATAACAGGCGAAACACCGCTAATAAAATCTTGTCTTTCAAGATCGCTCACAAAATCTTCATAGTATGCAAACCCGACCATCGACTCGCTATGGATAACGCAGTCGCCAGAATAGTTATGGTTCTTTCCCTTGAAGTCATTAACAAGCCCGATCATCACGCTCATAACAACTACAACAATAAAAACACAAAGCGCAATAGCCGCTATCGCCAGAACACTAATCCGACGCGTAAGAAAATAACGCATTGCCAACATAAGTTTATACATACAAAACCGCTTATCGTATCGCCAGCATCTTGCCGACATTTGTTTTTAAATTAAAATGCCCCGACCGTAAGGTCGTTTCCTTATTTTTATCTTTTCTCTTTTTTTCTCTGTGGTCCTCTGTGCCCTCTGTGGCTAAGAAGAAAACAGACACAAATCATAAAAATTGTAAGCAGATCTTCGCAAAACAAACACCTTTTCTTTTAAAATTAATTCGTGTTCATTAGTGTTCATTCGTGGTTCCAATACTTATCATTCATATCTCAAAATTCTAACCGGCCGAACCCGCGACGCCGCTATCGCCGGAACCAGAGCCCCCACCGCCGCCGCCAGTATCGCAGCCCCTGCGATCCAGTAAACATAATCCCAGTACACCACATTCGGTATCCTGCTGAACATATAAGTGCTGCTCTTCCAGAGCTTCAGCCCAAGCGCCGAACTAACCCACGCCTCAACCGAGTTAATATTCGTTGTAATCACCCACCCGACCAGTATCCCAAGCGCAGAACCCGCGACACCTACTACAAGCCCGAAGAACACAAACAAGACCGCAACCCCCGACGAACCAAGCCCGCAGCTTTTGATAATGGCAATATCTTTGATCTTAGTCATTACGATCAGGTAGAATATGCAGAAGATAAGAAGGATAACCCCGCCGCTGACGATCCCGAAGATAACCATCAGCATCCACATTTGCTTGCGGTACTCGACGATAAGCCTCGCCTGCCGCAAACGTGAAGTCTCAACCTTACCAAACGCCGTCCAGTACAGATCCTTTTTCTTGCCGAACTCAAGCCACACGCTGCGTATCTCATCCACCGCCGTAACGTCATCAACGCCTCCGGCCAGTTTGATATGTATCATATCGGCGATTTTACCCTTACCCGGATAAAGCTTTTCGGTAAGTTCTTCGATGGGCAGGAATATAAAATTGCTGTCAATCTCGTGCATACCGCTCTCGGAGATACCCGCGATACGAAAAGCTATGCGTTTAGGTTTATCACTGCCGCTCACAGCCGTCGTAAGCTTCACTTTCCTGCCGACAAACCCTTTAACCTTGTCATAGTCATACTCATCGGTAACAGCGTCGGGCTTTGCAACAACCCCGATCCCCACATACCCCATGCCTGCCTCATCACCTGCAACCTCACCTCCGCCCACAAGATATTTAGCAAAAGGCGCAACCTTATCACGCCTGTCAACCTCGATCCCCCAGAGTAAAACCGCCCTGACATTTCCTTTGCCGATAAACAAAAGCCCACCGTTACTCGAAAGCACCGCCGTCGCTGCCTCGACAATATCAAGCTTTTCAAGTTCGGCGATAAACTCGTCGTAATCGGGAATCCTCGCTCCCTTCGGAGCCTCGACAATAACATCCCCCATACTCTCGACCGCACTATTTTCAACAGCATCGATAAACCCCGAAAACAAACTCGACACAACAATAAGCAACCCGCAGCACATCGCAACAGAAGCGATGCTAAGCAGAACGATCTTCTTCCTGCAAAGATATTTAAAACAAAGAAAAAGACTCAAATGCTTCATGCAAACGTCCTAATTTCAATCCATTTAAAAACGCTTAAAAGCGCGGGAGCACAAGCTCCCCGATCAGACTCCAAAACAAAATTAACACCCAAAAATATCAAAACATCTCAACGACAGTTTTTTTTATATAACAGCATCCGCCGAAGGCGGTTTCTTTTTTTCTTTTTTAACTCTTTTTTTATCCGCGTAATCTGCGTAATCCGCGGATAAATTATTTCCCAAGCGGCTTAAGCAATGGGAAAAGCACAACATCACGAATACTAGTCTCGCCAGTCAGCAGCATAACAAGCCGATCTATCCCTACCCCAAGCCCGCCAGCCGGAGGCATACCATACTTCAAAGCGTTGATGAAATCTTCATCCATCGTCGCCATCGTCTCATCCTGTCCGCGAAGCTGTTCCTTAAAATTCGCTTCCTGCACAGCCGGGTCATTAAGCTCCGTATACGCATTCGCGATCTCCATCTTAGCGATAAACAACTCAAACCGCTCGGCATAATTAGGATCGGACTTGCTCCGTCTTGTCAAAGGACAAAGAGCCGCCGGGTAATCGATCACAAACGTAGGATCGATCAAATTATCCTCAACCGTCTCTTCGAAAACCTCATTGATCACGACCGCATCATCCATATCCGCCTCTTTAAACCCAAGCTCTCTCGCCTTGGCCCGAACGGCTGCCATATCGTCAATATCACACCCAGCATGTTCCTTCAGCAGATCGGCATACTTCGCCCTGCGCCACGGCCGTGCATAGTTAACCTTCATCTCACCAAACTCGATTTCCTCGCCTTCACAATGTTCCTCGATCAGCGTACACGTAATCTCTTCGGTGACATCCATCATATCATTGTAATCGGCATACGCCTGGTAAAGTTCCATCATCGTAAACTCAGGGTTATGCCTTGTGCTAAGCCCCTCGTTACGAAAATTGCGATTGATCTCAAAAACCTTTTCCATCCCGCCGACCAAAAGCCGCTTCAGGAAAAGCTCCGGCGCAATTCTAAGGAACAGCTCCATATCCAAAGCATTATGATGAGTTATAAAAGGCTTCGCAGCCGCCCCGCCGGCGATAGACTGCATCATAGGAGTCTCAACCTCGCTGAAACCCTTATCCGTAAGCAGCCGACGAATCGTCGCGATCATCGCACTGCGTTTCTTGAATGTCTCCATAACCTCCGGATTCGCCCAAAGATCGACATACCTCTGCCTGTACCGCATATCAACATCGGTAAGCCCGTGGAATTTCTCCGGCGGCTGAAGCAAAGACTTGCTAAGCATCGTAAGGCTGTTAACCCAGATAGTGATCTCACCGGTTCGCGTACGAGCAAGGTCGCCGCTGGCCCCGACAATATCGCCAAGCTCCAGCAGTTTCGCAACATCCCAGCAATCGGCAAGCATCTTTTTGCTAAGCCCGATCTGGATCGTTCCGCTCGAATCACGCAGCGTAATAAAAATAAGTTTACCAATATCCCGCAGAAGAACGATACGACCCGCCGCACATGCAACCTGACCTTCTTGATCGTCAACAAACCGATCCTTAATAGAATCCGCGGCCTCAACACCCTCAAACTTACCGCCATAAGGGTCAACCCCAAGTTCACGATACTTTTCAAGCTTATCCTGACGATGCTGCTGCAATTTATCGATACTGGTATTCTCGGACACTGACTTTCCCTTCAAAAAAACCGCCAAAAAGCGACTAAATTACCATTAATTCATAAAATCAGCGATTAGCATACACCAAAACCAGCAAAAGAGCAAGGAAAGTATAAAAGAATATTTAAACAGAAACCCGAATCGCACTTGTCGCGTCGTAGCAAAGCGAAGACGGAAGCGCAGGGATAAAACCCAAAACAAAACCGTCAGTAAGTTCTTTGAGGGGGGTGGGCCAAACAACACCGCGGCAGAATTGCAATTTGAGCAAAGCGAAATCCCGATTCATCGGGACTACCCGAATAGACCAACTAACACAAAAATTGCTTAAAACTTATGGCTTAAAGCTTATAGCTTTTAAACTACTTCTCAGCAACTGCCTTTTCAGGCTTGGCCTTTTCAGGAAACTCAACCAAACCGCCCGTCTGGATGATCTTCGACTTTGCAACCATAATCGCAACCCGCATCTGAGGATCACCATCGATAGTCTCCTGCGCCGTATACCGCTTAACCGGCTTACCGTTGCCATCCACATGATCGGCCTTGGCAAGAACATCATTGGACCACTGGATTTCGCGATGCTTCTTGATCTCTTCGCTGGTCATATCAACCTCGACATCAGGAGCGATACCCCAGTCCTTGCGCCCTTGTTTAACCATCTCATAGCGGTTCTTAACCCGCTGATTAGACGGAAGGTGATAATACGCCATAGTATACTTAAGCTGCGACCCTTCGCCCGAATAAGGAACAATCGTCTGAACGCTTCCCTTACCGTAACTGCGAGTCCCAACCAGCGTCGCACGTTTAAATTTCACATCCTGAAGTGCACCGGCTACGATCTCCGAAGCACTCGCCGAAGAACCGTTAATCAAAACGATAAGCGGATAATTAGGATGCGTACCCCGTTTCTTAGCACGCTCATAGTTAGCGATACCCCATCGCGGCTGGCTCTTAACGATCAGCCCGCTATCGACGAACATATCAACAACAGCCGCAGCCGTCGACAGATACCCGCCCGAGTTATCGCGAAGATCGACAATAAGCCCCTTCATCCCGCGCTCTTCAAGATTATGAAGCTGAGCCTTCATAGCCGGAGCGGTATTCGCCGTAAAACCCGTAAGACGCATGTATCCGATCTTGTTGACAGGATCGATCATATGGCCCCACTTACCCGAATTTTCTTTCGACGCGGTTCCGCCATTTTTATCGCCATCTTCGCCACCGTTTTTCCCACCGCCATTTTCAGGATCTCTAACCCATCCGCGGATCGTCGGAACTTCAATACGGGCACGTAAAAGCGTAACATCCTCTGTCTCGCCCTCTGCCGCATCTTCATGCCGAACCGTAAGCGTAACTTCGGTACCCTTCGGACCGGTTATCTTGCTAACAACACAAGTCAATGTCATATCCTTGGTAGCCTCGCCGTTAACAGCAAGTATCTCGTCGTTAGCATCAAGATTCGAATGGTAAGCAGGAGTATCAGGCAGCAAACTCGCAACTGCCAGAACACCCCGGAGCTTCGTTATATGAACCCCGATACCGGTAAAGTCCTGAGTCATGTTTTTCTGAAAATCAAGAACCTTCCACGGCCAGATAAGATTCGTAAACGGATCAAGAGCCTCAAGCGATGCTTCGGTGTATTGAGCAACGATAATCTCCTGAGGAATCCCGATCGTCATTTTATTAAGAGCAAGAACCTCGGCGAAAATACGTACAAAATCGTCGCGTTTAACGATCTTGAAAGATTCGAGGTCACCTTCAAGTCCATTCTTTATCGAAGCAAGACCTCTCTGCCAGTCATCCATAGCCTCGAGAATAACCTTGTAATTTACATCCTTTTTTTCCGCGAAAAGAACCTGCCCAAGAGAACTGCACTGATCGATCGCTTTTTTAGACATCTCTTTATAATCAAGCAAAGACACATAGCTGAAATCCAAAGCCCGTATAGCCCGAACAAGCATCTCCGGCTTGATTCCCGAATGACGGTCTAGGCTCTTTTCGCAACTGTTATCCTTAAGCGACATTTCAATCATCGCAAGCCGTGTAAGCCTCTCGGCCTGGTCTTTGTATTCCTTATTATCCGGATAAAGAGCACCCAGCCAGTAATAACAG
>Ga0307990_1003884_pt1 | contig 11179 bp, 7 predicted proteins | sample EllFjometagen129_FD_203168 | JGI IMG/M metagenome (GOLD analysis project Ga0307990, IMG submission 203168) | Marine microbial communities from Ellis Fjord, Antarctic Ocean - #129 | ecosystem: Environmental > Aquatic > Marine > Unclassified | place: Southern Ocean | collected 2014-10-08
ATAAAAGAATAATCCCACCAGGGGAAAGTATTGTTGCCGAATTTTTTTATAAGTCCAAATATGGAGAGAAAAGCGGCTACAAAGACAATCAAATATACAAGCTGTCGAAGTTGAGATCTGGTGCGATGGGTATGGATAATCAAATAGAAAATGATGACGTAGTTGCACAGCAGGATGAATGACCAGATGCTGGTATATGTGTGAACGGAAAAAACAGTGGACAGAATTGACAGGATCAAAAGAACAAGAATGGGTTTGTCCAATGGTGTTTTAATCCATCCCCAGTTCCAGGCAAGGCTATTTTCCAGTAAAAAAGCGGTCAACGCAAGCAGGGTAATTAGATGGATGACGCTTATGGCCCATCCCTGAACCGAGCCTAATGCCAGGGGGGTGAAAACGAGCAGGGAGTAGAGGGAATAGTGGGTTAAGGATGAGAGCATAAGGCAATAATCAGAAGACAGAAGTCAGATGACAGAAGACAGACGACAGAGATCAGATGACAGAGATCAGACGACAGAAATCAGATGACAGAAATCAGAAGACAGATGACAGAGGTCAGAAATCAGATGACAGTTAAAGATTGTCTCAGTTGTGCGTTACGGGTTACGAGTTTGGGGTTGAGCGCATAGTGCATGGCGCCCCAGTACGATCTTTCGGACCTACGGGGCAAGCATAGGGCAGAAAGGAAAATTAGGTTACGGGTTACGAGTTGCGGGTCACGGGTTTGGGGCATACGCAAAGGGCAATAATCAGAAATCAGATGACAGATGGCAGATGGCAGACGACAGACGACAGACGACAGACGACAGTGAAAAGTTATCGGTTATTGGTTAATAGTTATCAGGGATAAGGGTTGCGCTCTGGTTAAATTCGCTGCACTCTTTTTCTTCGAAAAATTTAACAGGGTAAAGATTGCGGGTTACGAGTTGCGGGATGATGCCTTGAGGCAACCTTCATATCCGACCAACTCGGGGAAATACTTAGTGTATATACCTCTGTCTCTGGTAAGGATGGCACTGCATTTTGCCGAAGCGAATCCTCCAATATAAAAATCTGACAAGAAATGCTTTTTGAGATCCAAGTTCCAGCCACACTGAGGGCATTTTACTTTTGTTTTTCGTTTCAAATATCTCATCCATGCTTGTGCCGCGGCAATGACAGAATCGACGCCAATCGGTTCTATGACTATTTTGTGTTCCTCCAAAAACTCTCCCAATAGCCTGGTGTTTCCTTTAAATTGTGGCATCAGTTCAGCGAATACAACAGAGGGCGCAAGCAGGTTCTCTTTTTTTGAGAGAGCAGTGTACAACTTGTCTTGAAAGCTTCTAAATTCATCTTTCAAAATATCAAGCAGGATAGTAGTATCTACGCAGACTTTCAATTCACTTTGCCTCTGACTTCATCCATATATTTCATTGTTGTTGGTCCGCCTTTGAACCGTCCGCGCCACTTTTCCCTTACCGTTTTTATTGGGTCAACAACAAGGATATATTGTTGCCCCTCTTTTGTGATATCAACTTCAGTTCCAGGAAGGATACCCAGCTCCTTTCTAACCTTTACAGGTATTGTAACTTGATATTTGGCCGTTACTTTAGACAATTGCGACACCTCCCGAGGTATACCTTTTATTCTTTTTGAGTATACCTGTTTCTGCATTGCCTGTCAATTCCTTTTTCGTGAGCTACAAGGCTGGTGAAAGGTTGACGGTTTCGTAAAAAACTAAGTTATGCCGCTTCGCAGCACTGTAACCGAAAAATAACTTATCTATCATATCAAAAGGTTATGATTTAGTTATTTGAAAGTCCAACTTTTGCGTTGCGCTGTATTTCGCAATCATTTAACGTATGATAAGTAGGTTTCATGATTACAAAGTTTGCACGCTTTGAATTTGAACTTTTTACGAAAGCGTCTAAATCGGACTTTTTACGAGTTCATCAAAGGTGAAAAGTAAAAGGGAACGAGTTGCAAAGGTCTCGCATATACAGCTCCGCTTCTTTGATTACATGGCCGAATATCACACAACCCATTGAAATTATTATTTTTATATTCTGCCATTAAGGCACCAAGGCACGAAGAAAGAATAATAAATATATCCTTTGTGTCTTAGTGTCTTTGTGGCCAATATTATTGGTTCCGGTTAATCCGGATTAGGGTATTATATTTTTTGACGTAGCCATAGTTGCCCGGGTTGAGGGCCATGGCTTTTTTATAGTATTCCAGTGTCCGGGACAAATCTCCCAGTTCTATATATGCCTCGGCAACGTTGGCATGGAAAACGGCGTTTTTGGGCGTAAGACCAATGGCCGATTTCCAATCCTCGACAGCGCCGGAGTAATCTTTGCGGCTTAGGCGAAGTTTTGCCCGTTCATCAAAAAGCCGGGGACTTGGCTTGTCCGAATGCCGGATCATCAGACCGATCTCTCTTTGGGCTGTCTCGTGTTTTCCGAGCCGTTTGAGCACCCCATAAAACATGCGCCGGTAATTTATATTGGACGGCTCCAAAACGGTTGCTTTCTGAATATTCAGCTCCATCTGATCCCAGTCTTTTTCTTTTTCAGCCATACGGGCCAGCCAATAATATGCCTCGGCCGTGGGTGTCTGCCGGTTTAACTCCGTGAGAATTTGTCGCGCTCTCTTGTATTGTTTCATGTCAATGAAATAGCATGCCGAAATGACATGCATCCTGGGAGAAAAAACCAAGCCATGGTTTGCCTCCCGGTAGAACGTGTAAAAATCATCCCCATGGTTTTTATTCTTGAATATATGACCGATTGCTTGAAAAGCCTTCTCCATGGGCTCGCTCAAGGATAACGCCCGGATAAAGCTGATATTCGCCTCATGGGTCTGATTGTTCTGAAGATAGAGACTGCCCAGATGAATATAGTCCTGTGCTGAAATTTTGTTTTGTTTACACTCAAGCAGTTTCTGAAAATGCACAATGGCATCCGGCCAGTCTTTGTCTTCAGCCAGCAGGGAGGACATGGCCCTGTTAGCGGATTCGGGCTGAACGCCCCGGCGGATGGTATCCAGAAGGCCTTGTTTCACGGCTTTTTTGACGGAAGGGGACCACAAGGGTTCTTTTTTCAGATTCGTAACCACCGGGGGATACATACCGGCCAGGGAACGGACCACGGGAATAAGCGCTTTGACATTGTTTTGACGATACAAATAGCGTGCCATTGAATAATGACAGGAGATGCCGTTGGGTCTTAAGTGAATGGCTTTTTCAAAAAAGGGCAGGGCATGATAGGGATTGTTTTTGTTTTTCGGGTGAAGACGATCATAGAGTTGTTCCAGACGGCTTTCTGTTCTGGCGAGGCAATGGGCGATTTCCGCATCCAGCGGGTTGTATCGAAATGCACGAAGATAAGACTCCTTGGTTTCTTTGGTATTACGGAAAGCCTGGCCAAGCATTTTTTTCTTTCCCATACTCAGTCGCGCATCTGCCAACTTCTTCCAAATTGTTGCATCTCGGGGTTGATAGGAACCGGCTTTTTTGTAGTTGATGACCGAAAGACCGAAGTGGCCATTTTTATGCTGATTCCTGGCTTTTAGGTAGTAAATCTGGGAAATAAAACGGGGATACAGGGTGTAAAAGGCTGCTGCCGATAAGAAAAGAACTATACCGCATACCGCGTAGCGAACATCAGGAGGCGCATGGAGTGGATATTTATTCGCCATAATATTTCGAGTAGTATTTGTGGTAATATTTGTAATAGCCCTCTTTTTGAATGTTTACCCGGTTCAGAACCACTCCCATTAAATTGGCCTGTGCGCCATGGAGCTGCTCCACGGTCTTTATAACCAGGTTTCGATTCATCATTCCGGACCGGTTAATCAGCAAGACGCCATCTATGCGGGACGCCAGAAGCAGCGCATCACTGGTGGGCATCACCGGGGGAGAATCGATGACCAATATATCAAATTTCTTTTTAAGAAAAGACAGCAAAAACGACATTCTGGCGGAAGCCAAAAGCTCGGATGGCGCCGGGGGGATACTCCCGCAAGGGAGCAGAAAAAGATTGTCTATTCCGGTATCTATGATTGTGGACGCCACTTTTTTCTCAAGGAAGGGAAGTTCCTCTTCTCCGAGAATGACTTTGCTGTATAACCCATGGATGTCGATGGGGTCAAAGGAAGATCGATTATAATCGGACGGAGAAAGCTCTTTAAAGGAAAACTCGCCGGATGTGAGCTGGAGTGCAGATCGAAGACCCTCCATCATATGGATAGTCAACGGGCCTATTAAATCTTTTTCTGTTAACAGCCCCATATTGATTAGAATAAAGCCGAGTTTCTGACCGGTATGTTTTTGTTTATCTATGGCATGTTGGGCCTGTTCTTTGGTGATGTGTCCGCTTGCAGTGAGCATAGCGGCCATCTTTTTCTGTTCCGGCCGTTTGAGCCAGTTGAGATCCATAAGTTCACCCTGCAGGAAAAAAAGCTCAAGTTCTTCTTTTCCGTCGGACAGATGCAGGCGACCGGTCTTTTTTTGAAGGGTTAACAGTCTATAAAGATCGCTTATTCCGAATTTTTCGCCGATCCGACCGCTTGTGATAGGCTCATTGAATGCTTCGGAGAGCAATCCGGTGAGACCGGGAGATTCTTTTGAAGCGATTAACCGGCCCAGCATGGGCTTTCTCAAGTCGGCATCAATCATCAGGACGGTCTTGCCCCTCCGGGTTATGGTATGGGACAGGTTTGCAACGGTGAGGGTTTTTCCCTCTTCCGCCCCGGCACTGGTTATAAGCAATGAGCGAAACTCTTTTTCCATAAAAGCAAAATCGATATTGGTTCGTAACGTTCGGTAGGCCTCGGCAAAACGTGAATTTGTCGAAAAATTCTTTAAAAATAATTCAGTGGATGGTCCCGTGCTGTTCTTGCGATTTTTCTTTTCTTTTTTATCATTGACTTGTTTGTCTTCAACTTCGGGAATTACTGCAAGAACCGGCAGATCGAGATGCCTGCGAACATCTTCCTCGGTGCGCAGAGATCGGTCAAGGTATTCAAAGAAAAAGACAATTCCAACGCCCCCCATCAGTCCCAGGATGAGACCCAGCATGAGATTGCGCATTTTGTTTTGGATAACCGGCGCTCCGGGGATTACCGCTTGCTCGACAATCCGGATATTGGAAACATCGATGTTGTCGATAATGTTGGATTCTTTTACTTTGGATAACAGGATGTCATACAGCTTCTGGTTGGTTTCCACATTCCTTTGAAAAATCTTATAGCTGAGTTCCTGACGGTTGGTTTCCATGGCCTCATTTTCAAAATCGGCCATGGTTTTTTGCAGTACTTTTTCTTTAGCGGAAAGGATCGAGACTTCGAATTTAAGGTTTTCCACCTCTTTTAAAACTTCTTCGTTGAGTTTTTTCCGGGTGTTATCCATCTTGGTCTTGGCCTGGATCAATTTGGGATGTTTGGGTTTGAACACTTTGTTGAGCTGGGAAATTTCCACTTCCTGGTCAAGAAGTTGTGAATAGAGGGTGTCGATAACCGGATTCAGAATTACGGAGCGCGCATAGAGAATATTGGCGCCTGATTTGGAAGAGGGCATTAATTCCTTTAATTTTGCGTTAAGCTCAAGCCTTCTGTTCCTGGCCTTTAAATAGGATTCATTGAAATCCGCTATTTTGCTGGCGATTAAGTCTTGTTTTCCGCTAAAGGAGAACAGTTTTTCTTTTTGTTTGTATGCAAGGAATTCTTCTTCGGAGTCTTCCAGTTTTTTCTTGGTCTCATAGAGCTGATCGGTCATCCAGCTTAACGTATTGCGCGAAGATTTAAGTCTGTTCTCAATATTGAAATCAATATATGAACTGGCAAGGGTATTGGCGATATTTTTTGCCAGAACCGGGTCGGAATCCGTAGTGTTGATTTTCAAAAGCCGCGTATCTTCCACATGTTCGATGTCGATGCCGCCTCTTAATTTTGCGAGAAGTTGGGCCATTTTATCAACCGGAACCAGGGGTTTGTTTTTACGTTTCAGCAACAGGCCGATGTTGTATTTCAATTTGGCCGCAAATGTCGGATCCGGATTTTTTTGAGATGCTTCCGGTATTGTTATTTGGTCCAGCTTAAGATTTTTAACCACCCGCTCCAACACCGGGCGGGAAGTCATCAGCTTAAAGTGGGTGTTGAAATTTATTTCTCCCAGATAAAAGCTCTCATAGTCCATTATCTGACCGGTAATGGGAGATGTCCTTCGTTCGCTTTCAATGACGATGGTTGCCGTGGTCTTGTATACGGACTGCAGTGTAACGTTATGGACTATGGCAAGGCCGATACATGTGATGCACGCAGCAATGATTATCCATTTCCGCTTTGTGAGAATAAAATAATATTCCGAAAGGTGTTTGGATGGTTCTGTTTCGATAGTGTTTTGCATGTTGCCCTGTTCGTAGGGTAGTACCTTAATCGATCCAAAACTCGATTAGGTGTTATCAGTTATTAGTTATCTGACTTCTGCCCTCTGACTTCTGTCCCAGGTCAGAGTCTTCCGGCTCTGCCTGAAGAATTACTGCAAGAGTTTGAAGTGAACTAAAGTTAAGGAATTCTGCCAATTATATAAAATCAGTGGAGCAAAGCGACTCCATAACTTTAGGCACTTTAGATCACTTTAGGCACTTTTAACTTGTCTGGCTTTCAGGAAAACAGCCTTTTTTAAGGGCAAATCAAAGCCAGCTCCTTTGGGCCAGGGTTCTTTATAACCAGGTTTCGGGAATATGGATCCGGTCTCCGGGTTTTATTTCGACGTCCGGAATTTCTCCTTTTTTCACGTCATTGAGATTTATTTTAATGATGATCTGCTCGTCCCCGTTTTGTCTGATAATTCGCGTGCGGTTGGGTGCGGCAAATTTGCTGAATCCGCCGGCCATGATACAAGCATTCAAGGCGGTCAGCCCGTCCTGATAGTCATAAACCCCCGGATCTTTCACTTCCCCTTCAATATAAATTTTTGATTCGGACAAATTCTGAGATACTTGAAGCGGAATATATACCACATCCCCTGACTGCAGCACGATGTTCTGGCTCATATCGCCTTTATCCAACAGCGTTTTAAGATTAATTTTTACAGGATCTTTGTCGGAAAAAAGACTGTGATTCTTTTTTCCCGGAGGCACATGGTCCGTTGATTGGTGCAATATGTAAGCGATATTGCCACGGTTTGAGGATACCCCGCCGGCTTTGGCGATAAGTTCCATTAACGTGGCCTTGGATGTCATTTCGTATAATCCCGGAGAGCCAATTGCGCCGGAGATATAGTATTGGAGGCTGTGGTATTCTTTGATAACAATATTTATTTCAGGATCGACAAAAAAATCAGCAGTAAGAGGTTTTGTGACCAATTCTTCAAGCTGGGGGATGGTCAAGCCTTCCGCCTTGACAGAACCGATAAACGGGACATTTGTCATGCCCTGAGAAGATACGGTGAAATCGGCGGTTTGTTGTTCTTCGCCGCCGGCGTATATTGTCAGAGTAAGGACATCGCGCGGGCCGATTCGATACGCCGTGCCTTGAGCCTGCAACGGCTCGCGGCATACCAGAAGGGTTAATGGGATGAGTATTGTGGCAATAGAAATTAATTTTAAGCGTTGAGAGCGAATCATTCGTCATACCATTAAAATAGTTTACCCTATCGTTGCATAAACAACACATCAGATTATAATTGCAAACATGAATGGTTTTTTTAATTCCGGTTATTTTCTGCCTAAATTATAAGCGAATTCGAGATTTGCCATAAAATAGGTATTATCATAATCCAGACCTGAAATATTGGAATCCCGTTCCTCAATGCCTCCGGTAACAGAAAACGTCAGCCACCTGGCAATCTTATATCCGATGCTTCCGGAAAATTCGGTGATATCATCATTTCTGCTGGTGTTTTCGTAATCTGCAGTCATATAAGAAGCTTCCAAATCGCCTGAAAGCCTGCTCGAGAACTCATGCCCTCCCCTTAAGATAAAACGAGTGGCGGTATAATAATTGTTCCCGACAGATTGATCATTAAAATTCTGTTCAACATTGAATGAAATATAGGTTCTCCGGTTCGCAAGCGTGCCTTCGCCGTCAAAATTAAGATGATAGGTGAATACATCTATATCATCGAGTTCGCTGTCATCAAAATTCCTGTTTTGATACCCTGCACCTGCTGAAATTTCAAAAATTCTCAATTGTTTTCTAAAAATAAGTTTTGTCTGATTGGAAGTGTAATCCGAGGTACCTTCATTGTAGTCTTTTTTCCAGTATTGAAATTCAACATCCATGGAAGACCTGCGGGTGAAATTGTAAACCAGATTCACCAGACCCCGGTTTTCATCGGAATCCTCCGTGTTGCCCGAACTATATTCTATATCGGTACGGCGGTATCGGAGACGCAGGCTAAATTTAGGCCCGAAATCATAAACCATGAGTGGGGTTACCTGGTTGATGTAATATTTTTCTCGATCGATGGAGTTACTGAATATGTCTGACTCGCCGGGATCGCGGGTTTTGTAGTAGGATTCATTCAACCCCACAAGCAGGCGATCAAATGCCTGGTATCTGGCTTCGCCGGTGAGCGTATGGCCGACAAAGTCGTCATCGTCGGTGGGTTGTTCTCCGGGGGGCACGGAATCTCTATCATTATAATAATAGGCATCCAGTGTGTAATCGAGCATCAAATTGGTTTTGGCGGTTTCAAAATCGACCCTGAGACCCGGCTGAAGTTTATATGTATAAACTTCCCTTTCCAAATCCTGGGAATGGTAATAATTGCTGTCCAACTGCCAGGAAGTTGATAGCTTTGGTATTATCTCAAGGCGTTGTGCCGTGCATATTGACACAGGAAAAGATAGTGATAAGATGATCGTCGTCCATAAGATTAGTCGAGTTTTATTGTTGCTCATAGTATTCTCAGAGATCTAAAACGCACAGGTGTCAGTTACCTGTTATCCGTGATTTGTTAATAGAGTGTTTTTGTGGCGATATTTTTATATTTCTGCCATAGGTGAGATATAATTTCTCCATTCTTTCTTCCAAAACAGTTAACCCATAACTGATAACCAGATTTTGATTATCCCGGACCTGAGGGGCTGGCTGGCTCTTCATCCTGTATAGGAGGAATTTCTTCCTCGTAATCCTGCTGGAGATTCTGTATGGGAGGATCTGATAGATTTTCTCCCCCATCTTCCGGGGGCTCATAGGCCTCAGCTTCTTCAAGTGCTTTGGCTTCTCCCTCTTCCTCAGCTTCCTCAACTGCTTCGGCTTCCCCTTCTTCCTCAGGTGCTTCATACGCCTCGGCTTCACCCTCTCCTTCGGGTGGTTGATATTCTTCTTGAGGTTCCGGGATAGCGCCTTGTTCCACGGCGTCTTCCTGATCCTTTAGGGAATCTTCAATTTGATTATCTGCATCAATTATGAACTCATCCGCCCATTTGACAACTTCCGTATAAGGGTTGTTTTCGGCCAAGGCCGTGGCCCAGATTTTAACTTCCCGGGACGCTATTTCCCTGGCTTTTGCACAGAACCATAATTCCTGAACAGAGGATATCTCCCCCTTGGCGGCTTTTCGCTTGGCCTCCAGACACTTTTCATAGGCGGCATGGGCCAGATAGGAAGCTTTCTGAACAGGATTTTGATCTGCCAAGTTAGTGGGTACGTCTTTTGCTATTTTACCGTGGACAAGATCTCCAAGGGTGAATTTGGCACTGCCTTCCGTAAACGTAATGTAAATTTGACCATCCGATCCGATGCTCAAAATACCTGCAGTGCCCCTTATTCCGATAACTGATTTTTCGGTTTCAAATTGGGTTTGCACTTGTCCCGTACCGGTTTTAAAGAACATTTTTCCCATGAACAGCAGGATGCGCCGATTCACAATTTTGACTTTTTTGATTAAGCCTTGTTCCGTTTTCCTTTCATGAATAAGCAGGTTGGAGTTATTTTTAATGTCTACGACAGCCCCGTCGGAAAATGTGATGGTGGCGGTTCCTGTTCTGGTGACCACTTTGTCTTGAGAATAAAGGGGAAGGTTATTTACGGGTGTTACCCCCCATTCACCGAGGCTTTTTATAAGGACTGTCCCGGTAAAATTTGTCAGACGAGCGATGGGGTCTTCGTCGCAACAGGCGGGTGAGGGAAGGAACATAGAAAATAAAAATAAAATGGAAAAAGCAGCATAGTGTGATCTGCATGGAGATGGCATAGTATCCTCCCTATTATAATTTAGAACCCTGCACTTTTTGATCTGATGGAATATCAAAACCGGGTTCATTACGTGTAAAACCCTTAAATTCCGGGTCGGCCCCATCTTCTATGGCTTTTCTCTGAGCTTTTTTGGCTTCTTTGAGGGTTTCTTTGGATTTTTCAATCTGTTGTCTGGCCCATTCAAGGACTTTTTCATCGGGACTGACCAACAAAGATTCGGCATAAGTCAAAACTTCTAACGCGGATGTTTCCTGGGAGATTGCTTTTGCCAGATCTAACTGGGCCTGAGGCATCTGTTTTGCAGCAACTTTTTTTTCGGTTCTTCTTATCTGATCTACAGCGGCTTTTGCCACAAAGGTTGCTCTTTGGACAGGATTCTGATCTGCCATGTCTACGCGAACTTCTTTGGCGATGCCTCTAATAAATTCTCCAAGAATGAATGATGCACCACCTTCAGAAAAATGGATATAGGTTTTGCCGTCAGCTCCAATGCTCAGAATACCTGCAGTGCCCCGTATTCCTATAACGGCTTTGGTTGTTTCAAACCTTGTTTCAATTTTTGCTTTGCCGGTTTTAAAATGAAGTTTACCTAAAAATAACAAAATCTTGCGCTCAACAACCTTTACTTTTTTGATTAAGCCTTTTTCTATTTCTATTTCCCGAATAAGCAAGTTGGAATTATTTTTGACATCCAATACGGCGCCATCGTTAAAAATAATCGTAGCGGTTCCCATTCTGGTGACCACTTTATCCATTGAATAAAGGGGAAGGCCTTTGGCGGGTTTAAGTCCCCAGTTACCCTGACTGTTAATCAAGACAGTTCCTGAGAAATCGGCCAGCCTGGCAATGGGCCGCTCTTGGGAAAAAGCGAGTCCGTGAATAAAAATGGAAGAGAAAAGTAAAAGGACAAAAGAAATAAATAATAATTTGATTGAAGTAAACATGTTACCCTCATTTGAGGTATATGTATCCTTCTCCTCGAATTTTGCTT
>Ga0307990_1003885_pt1 | contig 11177 bp, 9 predicted proteins | sample EllFjometagen129_FD_203168 | JGI IMG/M metagenome (GOLD analysis project Ga0307990, IMG submission 203168) | Marine microbial communities from Ellis Fjord, Antarctic Ocean - #129 | ecosystem: Environmental > Aquatic > Marine > Unclassified | place: Southern Ocean | collected 2014-10-08
AGGCAGCGAGTGCGTAACTTTCGTCAGCATTTATGTTTTTGGACTCCTTTTAACGAGGCCTGGAGGCCAACCTCGACACGCGACTGCCGCTTCAACTTAACCGTCGAAACCAGTCATCCCCGAAAGCAAAATTTATTGTGTCACATGTGGCATGAAAGGCAACCTGAAAGAGACAGTTCTGTTTCAGGTTTGCGGGCGGACGGGTGGCTGACGTATGGTGAATGAGTATGCAAAGCGGGAGATTTTTCATGAAAACACACTGGATGGGTTTGATCGCACTAACACTGGCTGTTTCTGTAAACGCGGCAGAGGTTGCGCAAGTTAAGGTGACGGGAGATCGCGTGAGTCTGCGCGCCGAGCCGGAGGTTAATTCTGTTTTGCTCGATCGTGCGATGTTGGGGGATCTGCTGACTCTGAAGGACAATTCTGAGGAGGAGTGGGTTGGTGTGGCCCCGCCGGATGGCATGGATGCCTGGGTGTATAGCGAATTTATTGATAAGGGGAAGGTTGTCCCTTCGCTCCTGAATATTCGTTCCGGTCCGAGTTTGAGTCACAGTGTGATTGGTGTGGTCCAACGGGGTGATGTTGTTACGGTTCGCGGTGAGGCTGATGCCTGGCTGCGTATTGCGCCACCGGACGAAACGGTTGTCTGGATCAGCCGCAAATACGTTGAAGGTGCCAGCGCACCGCTGGTGAATCCCGAAGCGGTCAACGTTGTGAAAACCGTTTTTCAGCCGGAAATCAATTCTGTGATGGCGGCCGCCTCCGGAGTGACCGGACTGCCGGATGAGCTGGTTCCCGATCCGAAAAAAGAACAGGGGGGCGAGGTCGTGCTTAGCGGTATTCTGAGGTCGGTTGGGGGACGTTTATGCAAGCTGGTTAAGCCAGATGTGGAAGATACTGCCGTCTGCTATGTGCGTGGCAATGCGGAACAGATGCATGAGCTTGAAGGTTGCTTGCTCACGATCATCGGCAGAGCCTATTGGATGCGCGATTTTGATCTGCCGCTTATTCGTCCAGTTAAAATTCAGCTGTCGAAGTAGACGGGAGTCTATTGCATCCTCCTTCGCTATAGATTTGGAGGATAAGTCAGACGTGCGCAGTTTTCTTGACCGCCGTAACTTTCGACGAAGGCTGGGTTCAATGTTTAATGCCGCCGACAAAAGTCGGGATAAGCTTGCTGGAAACTTAAATTGATCAAAATATATGATTGATCCGGTTAGGGTCATTTATTTGATCAGAATAATTTTTTTGCAGACCTGAGGTATGCCGAACGTGCTTTTCGTATCTTCGAAAAGAAGCGAAGCGGCAATAATTAACTTAAACCACTGCTGTTGAACGGGTAATTATTCTGTCCTCAATTATTCTGATCATTCTTGGTGTTTTTTTTGGCCCTAGAAAAACAGAGTTTCGTGCAATGGGTTAACTTCATCAATAGTGTGAACCCGACTTTTGTCAGATCTGTCAATGTTTGGAAAATTCAGCGATCCACCACTCCATTATTCCGTTCGTCTTAGCGTATGGATGGTGATTTCGGGCGGGCAGTTAAAGCGCACGGGAGCTGATGAAGTTCCCGCGCCGCGAGAGGTGTAGCCGATCATATCGCCGTGCTTCCATATTCCTTTGCGTTGCGGTTTGCGGCAATGCGAGTTGACGATCAGCGGCCGCCCACCCGGCAGGCAGATTTGTCCGCCGTGCGTATGGCCGCATAGATAAAGATGGATGCCGGCTTTAGCCGCTTGTGGCGCAATTTCGGGCGAATGGGCCAGCAGGATGCGGAAACCGTTCTCCGGAATTCCCTTTGCCGCTTTTTCAAGATGATCGGTTTTATAGTGATAGGGGTCATCCACGCCAATCAGGTAGAGGACTTCTCCGTTGTGTTCGATTGCTGTTTGTTCGTTTAGAAGCATTTTGAAGCCGCCCTCTTCGAGCAGGGGCACCATTTCAATTTCATCGTGATTCCCGAGCACTGCATACGCAGGAGATTCCAGACTGTTTAATAGTTCAATCATTTGGTGCACCGCTGTTTTAAAATTTCCGGCGGATTCCTCCCGGTAGTCGCCGGTAAAAAGGCACAAATCATAGGTCTGTTGTCGAATATTCTTTTTCAGAATACCAAGCAGGTCAGGATTGCTGTCGATGTGCAGGTCGCTGATGTGAAGAATCCGGTAACCGTCGAAAGCTGGCGGTAGTTCCGTGAAAAACAGTTCATTTTCCTCCACCTGCAAATCCAGAGCGTTGCGCCGTCCGCTGTGATAGAGGCCGACGGCACGCAAAATCAGGCGGATGGTGCATTGCAGGGTGCGGATTGCCCGCAGTGACAAGCGAAACGTGCTTGCGCCGCACAACCGCATGCAGTGCGATTCCTGTAGTTTCTGTCGTTGAGCCAGCTGTTCTTCGCCCAGCCGTTCCTTAAGTTTTGTATAATCGACTTCTGTCACGGCTTATCCCTTTGCTTCCCATGATTTTGCCGACTATATTGCCCTATTGTATTCAGATTCATAATCCTAATCTTACTCATGAGCATACTCGTCGTGTATAGAGGTTAAGAACCGATTATGATAAAGAGTAAGAGTTAAATGAATAAAAAAGCAATAGATAACGGAAAATTGGACGGGCAGGTGGAGCGCGTAGTTTTCCGCAATGAGGAAAACGGTTACACCGTGCTGCGCGCCAAGGTGCGTGGGCACAAGGATCTTGTGACGGTTGTTGGCACGGCATCGAGCATCAGCCCCGGCGAATGGCTGGCTGCCGATGGTGAATGGATACTGGATTCCAGTTATGGTCCGCAGTTTAAGGCGGAGATGATGCGCGTCTCCCAGCCCGACACCATCGAGGGCATCCGCAAATTTCTCGGCTCCGGCATCATTCGCAATATCGGTCCGAAATATGCCGAAAAGCTGGTCGAGGCGTTCGGGCGCGATGTATTCAACGTCATTGAAAAATCCTCCGGCAAACTTTTAAAAGTCGAAGGGATTGGTCCGGGGCGCCGCGCAAGTATCAAGGCGGCGTGGGAGGAGCAGAAGGGCATTCGTGAGATCATGAGCTTCCTGTTCAGTCACGGGGTGAGCACTGCGCGCGCCTTCCGCATTCAGAGAACCTACGGCGAGCATGCCATCGAGCGCATTCAGCGCGATCCATATTGCCTCGCCCGCGATATCCGCGGTATCGGATTTCTAGTTGCCGATAACATTGCCCGCACGCTTGGCATTGCCAAGGATTCCGAGCTGCGCGCCCGCGCCGGGCTCGAATATGTTCTGCTGGAAATGACGACCAACGGCCACTGCGCGGTGCCGCGCGGTGATTTGCAGAGTAAAGCGGTTGAACTGCTTGATATTCCGCCCGACCGCATCGGCGGCGCGCTGGAGCATTTGATCGAAAACAAGCGGCTCATCCACGACGAAGACAGGCGCGGCCGTCATCTGATTTATCCGCCCAAGCTTTACTTTGCGGAATGGAATTTTTCTAAAAAACTAACCGAGCTGAACTACGGCAAACATCCGTGTCCGAAAATCGACTTTAAAAAAGCGCTCGAGTGGGTGCAGAAGAAAGAAAAGATCGAGCTATCTAAAAACCAGTGCGAGGCGCTGAAGCTCGCCGTGCAGGCTAAAGTCATGGTGATCACCGGTGGGCCGGGTGTCGGTAAGACCACGCTGGTGAATTCGATCATTCAGGTGCTGTGCGCCAAAAAGCAGAATGTTGTTCTTTGTGCGCCGACCGGCCGCGCCGCCAAGCGGCTCAGCGAAACTACCGGGCTTGAAGCCAAAACCATTCACCGGCTGCTGCGGTTTAATCCCGGCACCGGCGGGTTTGTTCATAAAGAGGAAAACCCGCTTGAAGGCGATGTGTTTATCATTGATGAATCCAGCATGATTGATCAGGTGCTCGCGCAACAGCTTTTGGATGCCATTCCACAGCGCTCCGCCGTTATTCTGGTCGGTGATGCCGATCAGCTTCCGTCCGTCGGGCCGGGAAGGGTCCTGCGCGATGTGATTTCCTCTAAAGCAGTTCCCGTCATTGAACTAACCGAAATTTTCCGGCAGGCGGCTGAAAGCCGGATCATCATCGGCGCGCACCGCATCAATGAGGGGCAGTTGCCTGAATTTCCGGAAGAGGGTGACAAATCTGCTGATCTGTATTTCATAGAACAGCCGGATGTCGCCAAGGCCATTGGTGTGATCAAACGGATGGTCAGCGAATCGATTCCCAGGCGGCTGGGCTTCGATCCTATTGAGGATGTGCAGATTCTTACCCCGATGCGGAAAGGGGAGTTGGGCGCCAAAAATCTAAATCAGGTGATGCAGGCGCTGCTCAATCCGCGCGGAAATCAGATTGAGCGTTTTGGCATTGTGTTCCGCGAGGGCGATCGAGTGATGCAGACCGAAAACGACTACGATAAAGAGGTGTTTAACGGCGACCTCGGCCGCATCAACACGATCGACGAAGTGCAGGGCGAAGTGGTTGTTAAAATTGATCACCGGCTCATTAAATATGAGTTTCGCGAACTCGACTCGCTGGTGCACGCTTACGCCATCACTATTCACAAGAGTCAGGGCAGTGAATATCCCTGTGTTATCATTCCAATGCACACGCAGCACTTTGTGCTGCTTCAGCGCAGTCTGCTTTATACTGCCGTCACCCGCGCGAAAAAATTTGCGGTGCTGGTTGGCACCAAAAAAGCGATGGGGCTGGCGGTATCCCGCGCCGACTCCCGCGAGCGCGTCACCACGTTAAAGGAACGGTTGCAAAGTCAAAGATGATCAAAACAGCAATGAGATTAGGATTGGCGGTGGTAGTGATGGGGTTTTTTGCAAATTTTCTTTGGGGTGGGAGCGCGGATCAGAAGGCAGATGTCGCAGCGCTGATCAAGGGCGGAGCTCTGGTGGTTGATGTGCGTTCGTCGGGGGAATTTTCGGGCGGTCATGTCGATGGCGCCGTCAATATTCCTTATAATGTGATTGTTCGGGAAATCGACCGTTACGAGTCTGATAAAAACCGTAGAATCATTGTTTACTGCCGTAGCGGAGCTCGCTCGGCTGCCGCAAAACGAGCATTAGAATCTACCGGTTACGTAGATGTCATTAACAGCGGTAGTCTGCGCGCCATGCGTCGCGGTATTCAAAAATAACAGGCTGGGTGTATGAGGAGGATAAATTAATTTGATGTGGCCTCTCCGTCTCCCCAGAGCGAGGTCGAAGGGCTGGGCGAGACGACTTCGTTAAGTTCTGTAGTTGCGGGTGGTGACCGCGGAGAGTTTTCGCCGCAAGAGAGCACTCCCAATCACTCGGGATTTTCACAAAGAACGCAAAAACGTAGACGCGATGTCCTCATCGCGTTTTCCAATTTCTGGATTTTTAACCGCTGATTATCTAGCGCAGCAAAGCTGCAACCAAAGAGTTTTGTCGAAAAACAGACCCTGTTTAGTTTCTGTTGTGTACGGGGTTGCTGATAATAATGCGCACAAAAAACAAGAAAACAACGGATAGTAGTGCAGATGTGCGCGGATCATTTTCGAACTTTGGAAACCACACCTTGCAAGGTGTGGTTTATGTTGACTGCGGTTTCAGACCTTGCAAACGCGACGAGGGCGTCGTGTCTATTTTCCCAGACATTGGAAAAATCGGCTCTCGTCCGTGTCCGCCGTGAAGCGAGTTTTCTGCCGTGAAGTGAGCTTTTTACCGTGAAGTGAGCTTCGCTCTACTTCTGCGGTGCTCTACTTCTGCGCCGCTCTGCTTCTGCAGTTTATCGGTGTCCATCCGGGGTTGAACTCTGATACATTTCTCGGATGAAGTTTGCAGATAAAATGAGTTTGGATCGGTTGTGTTTGATGGCCGGGGTCGGTCTGGTAGTGGTGACGATTGCCGGGTTTCTCGGCCGGTTCTTTTGGGTGTTCGATCTCTTTTCGCATTTCCGGGTGCAGGTTTTTCAGGCCGCGCTGGTTTTGATTGGTATTGCGATCTGGAAGAAAAATAATAAACAGCTGATCGCATTCATTCTGCTGGCCTGCCTGAATTACGCTTTTGTGCTTCCGTTCTATTTTGGTAAGCCGCCTGCGGCAACAGAACAACCCGCCCGGGCAATGTTAATGAATGTTCTCGCATCGAATAGTAATACGAAGCAGGTGCTGGCGGCGATTAAGGCGGCTGATCCCGATCTGCTGGTGCTTGAAGAGGTGACACCAAAATGGGCAGAAAAGCTGGCTGAGTTGAATTATCCGTACTGTGTTGCGGATGTACGCGACGACTGTTTTGGAATCATGCTGCTGAGTAAGCACCCGCTTTCGAATACCCATGTGGTGTATGTTGGCACTGCCGGTGTGCCGACAATTACCGCAAATGTTTATCTGCCGCAGGGTGAAATCTTTCTGATCGGAACGCATCCGGTTCCTCCGGTTAGTGCGGCGTATTCCAGACATCGGAATTCCCAGTTGGTGGCTTTAGCCACGCTGGTTGAAAAACAGAAAAAACCAGTGCTGTTGATCGGTGATCTTAACACATCACCCTGGTCGGCACACTTTGTCAGGCTGTTGAAAGAGTCCGGTCTGCAAAACAGCATGAAGCATTTTGGCTTTCAGCCGAGCTGGCCGGCGAATAATCACATGCTGCGTATCCCTATCGATCAGATGCTTTATTCGCCGGAAATCCGGATTCACAACCGCACCATCGGGGGCGATATCGGCTCAGATCATCTCCCTGTAATTGTCGATTTCACTGTTCAGTAGATAGGTGTCCTGGATACGGCGAACACATATCCTTTCTCTTCGTGCGTGGTTTCAAAGCCGATCGTAGTCTTGATAGAATCATTTATTTAATAGACATCGCGGTGTCTTTGCGTTAAAGATCTTTTTAGTTTGTCCGGAATAAGAAGCGCTTGAATCGCTTCGATTTTAACATTCTTCGGCACACGGGAGTTTGAAAAATGATTCAAGAAATGTTGCGTCAGGCTGTTTTGGGAAAAAATCGGGTGGAGTTTTATTACGAAGGCGGCACTAAGGTGATTGAGCCGCATATGGTGGCCTGCAACAGGGCCGGACATATTTTACTTCATGGCTGGTTTTCTCGCGGTGACAAAAAATTCGGGGAGGAGGGCTGGCAGGATTATATGCTGGCCGGGATCTCCAAGCTGAAAATTCTGCCAGAAACCTTTCCCAAAGCCCGCTTTGGCTACGATCCGCTTAGTAATCGGAAATTCTGCTGCATCGAGTTTTGTCTCTAGCATCATGGCAATCGCCTATTGTTGTAGGATAGGGTTGCACTCCCTCTGGTCATTGCTTTCGTTCCGAAAGTCTCGCTTCGCGTCTCTGTATTCAGAGAGCCTGTGTCTTTCGTTCAGGCAGGGGAATACACGCTTCCGAATACGGGAAGCGCGTCCTGCAACAGACAAGCGACAGTTCATGCATGACCCTAGCCATTGTTCCAATCGTTGGAAGTCTGTTGTATAGGTGCGCATATATTTTTCCAAACCTTGGAAGAATCGGTCAAAAAATTTCCGAACCTTGGAAAATGGGTTTTTTTGGCACATGTGGAGATTGAATAATTTCTAAAATGTGGTACAAATTGTCACAGTTTTAAATAAGGAAACCCTATGAAATCCAGGTTTTTAGACAAATTGATCGATCGGCTGGATCGGCTTGACTCCGATGCTGTTCAGACGCAGTTTTTGCATCTGGCTCGCGAAAAGGGTCTTTTAGAGACGATTTTTCAGGCGATTCAGGAGGGAATCGTGGTGGTCGGCTCCGGTGCGCGCATCCGTTATGCGAACCGGACGGCGGAAAGCTTGTTTGGTTTTAAGCTGGATGATGCGGAGGGGCAGCCGATTGCGCGCTACATTCGCGATATCGACTGGCAAAAGGTGTTGAATCTGGATGAGGACGAGTGGGAAAAACTGATTCGCCGTGAGATTGAGGTGACCTATCCCGATCACCGCTTTGTGGAGTTTTATGTGGTGCCGCTGGCCGCGGTGGAGGAGGGCGCGCCGGGCGCAGTGGTGATTTTCCGCGATGTGACCCGCGAGCGCGAAAGCACGGAGGAGTCGATCGAGTCCGAGCGCATGAAGGCGCTGACGCTGCTGGCCGCAGGTGTGGCGCATGAGATCGGCAATCCGTTGAATGCGGTGACGATTCATTTACAGCTGATGGAGCGTGAGCTCGAAGAGGTGAATGATCCTGTTCTACGTGACAGTTTGACGGAGCTGGTGGAAGTGTCGAAGCGTGAGGTGCATCGCCTCGATCGGATTATTACTCAGTTCTTGCGGGCAATTCGTCCGTCGCTCCCCGACCGCAAGCCGGTGAAGATGGTGCGTATACTCGACGAGACGCTGGAGTTGATGAAACACGACATTACCAATCGTCGGATTTTGGTGGAGCGCAAGACGGCAAAGCATGTGCCGACGGTGCCGGCGGACGAGACGCAGGTGAAGCAGGCCTTTTTTAACATTATCAAAAATGCGCTGCAGGCGATGGAGAGCGAAGGGATTTTGAAGATCACTACGGAGGTGACATCACGCTTTGTGAGTGTCTGTTTTGAAGACAACGGCCCGGGAATTTCTTCTGAGGATCTGGGGGCGATCTATGAGCCGTACCGTACGACGAAAGAGGAGGGATTTGGGCTGGGGCTCATGATTGTTCAGCGGATTTTGCGCGACCACGGCGGTGAGATCGAGATCAGTTCGACACCGGACCATGGCACGGCCTTTACGTTGCATTTTCCGCGTGACGATGTGCGGATGGCGTTGCTTGAGGCGCCGGGGAGAGAGTAGGTGTTTATTGCGTATTACGTATTGCGTACTGCGTATTGCGTACTGCGTATTGCGTATTGCGTACTGCGTATTGCGTACTGCGTATTGCGTACTGCGTATTGCGTATTGCGTACTGCGTATTGCGTATTGCGTACTGCGTACTGCGTATTGCGTACTGCGTACTGCGTATTGCGTACTGCGTACTGCGTATTGCGTATTGCGTACTGCGTACTGCGTATTGCGTACTGCGTACTGCGTATTGCGTACTGCGTAATGGAGAGAGTTATGAATTATGCTGAATGGGAAAAGACAGTTCCTCTGGTTTTGACGAAAGATCTTCTGTGGAAAATGAAGGTCTATCGCTATGCGTTATTTCTTTCTGACATCTGTTGGAATGATGTGTCGAAGCTGGCGCAGGATGCCCGGACAAAATCTCTCGCGAATCAGCTATATCGAGCTGTTGGATCTGTTTGCGCCAATCTGGAAGAAGGATATTCCAAGCAGAGCGCCAAGGATCGCGCTCGATTCTATGAATATTCTTTGGGATCGGCGCGTGAAAGCCGCGGTTGGTATTACCGGGCACGATATCTTTTGGGTGATGAAATTTTTGATCATCGGGCCGGCATGCTGACTGAAATTGTAAAAATGCTGCTAACGATTGTTCCAGACGAACGCGGCAAGCGAATTTGTGAGGAAGCAGTTGAATACGAAGTGAAAAATATTCGGGATAAAGAGGTCCCTTTTTAGAAAATACGCAATACGCAATACGCAATACATAATATGTAATACATAATATGTAATACGCATTACTCGTTACGGATTACGAACTTCAATAATGGAATAATTTTATGAATACAAAACCAGTTGTTCTTATAGTCGATGATGAAAAAAATACGCGCGACGGGCTGGCGCGGGCGTTGAAGCGGTCGTATGAAGTCCATACTGCGGAGAGTGGTGCGGCCGCTCTGGATATTTTGAGCAACACGTTGGTGGATGTGATGCTGAGTGATTTGCGGATGCCTGTGATGGATGGGATGACGCTGATGCAGCGCGCGCTGGCCGGTTCGCCGAATTTGGTTTGTATTCTGCTCACCGCGTACGGAAGTGTGGAGATGGCCGTAGAGGCGATGCGCCATGGTGCGACCGATTTTTTGACGAAGCCATTGAATTTGAAGGAGTTGGAGCTGGTGCTGGAGCGTGTTTTGCGGTCGCGAAATGCTGAGACAGAAAACCGGCAGCTCCGTGAACAGCTCGATTCGAAGTTCGGCATGGAAAATATGATCGGCAATTCGCCGCAGATGCATGCGGTGTTTGATACGATTCGGCAGGTGGCCGGTTCGCGCGCGACGGTGCTGATTCAGGGCGAAAGCGGTACCGGCAAGGAACTGGTGGCGAAAGCGATTCATCAGCTGAGCAGCCGCAATCACGGGGCGTTTGTTCCGGTCCATTGCGCGGCGCTTTCGTCGACGCTGCTCGAAAGTGAGCTGTTCGGCCATGAGAAGGGGGCATTCACCGGCGCGGCAGAGCGGCGCAAGGGCCGTTTTGAGATGGCCGATGGGGGGTCGCTGTTCCTTGATGAGATTGGTGAAATTGACTCCAGTGTGCAGGTGAAGATTCTGCGCGCGCTGGAGGAGCGGAAGTTTGAACGGGTCGGCGGGCAGGATACGGTGGAGGTGGATACGCGTCTGATTGCGGCGACCAATCGCGACTTGAAGCAGATGGTGACGGATGGCGATTTTCGTGAAGATCTCTATTATCGTCTCTATGTGGTTGCGATTATGTTGCCGCCTCTGCGCGAGCGTACTGGCGATATTCCGCTGCTGCTGAAGCATTATCTCGATGAGTTTAATGCGGAGAACGGACGGGATGTTGAAGGATTTTCGTCGGATGCGCTGGATCTTCTGGCTTCTTACAACTGGCCGGGCAATGTGCGCGAGTTGCGTAATGTGGTTGAGCAGACGGTGGTGTTGTCGCGCAATAAGCGCATCGGTGTGCGCGATTTGCCGGCGCATATCCGCGACAGGGATGATGCCGGCGTTTCGGTGCCGGCTGGGTCTGGCACGCTGGGAGAGTTGGAAAAGCAGGCCATTGCGCAGGCGCTGAAGGCTGCTGGAGGGAATCGAACCCGCGCAGCAGAGCAGCTGGGGATTAGTCGCAGGACGCTACACCGTAAGATTGCAGAGTACGGATTTGAGGAACTTAAGTGAGTTTAAGGTTGAACAAACAGGGGGGTTTCAGGATGCTTCCTGATCGCGATTCATAATGTGTAATATGTCATTTGAGAAGAGATCATCTTTCCAGTTGCCTACGAGGCATTGATCATTAAAAATTCGTCTCGCGGATTGATATTTTTTTGCGCAAACTTTTGAGAGAGAATACTATGGCGAAACAACCGGATCAGCCTTTTGAGTCGACCCTGCTGGACCTTGTATACAGTTTGG
>Ga0307990_1003886_pt1 | contig 11174 bp, 8 predicted proteins | sample EllFjometagen129_FD_203168 | JGI IMG/M metagenome (GOLD analysis project Ga0307990, IMG submission 203168) | Marine microbial communities from Ellis Fjord, Antarctic Ocean - #129 | ecosystem: Environmental > Aquatic > Marine > Unclassified | place: Southern Ocean | collected 2014-10-08
TTGGAACCGGGTTATACCTTTGTTTTAACCCCTCTCTTGAAAGATGGATTAAATATTCTTCTTCATTTTTGAATGGTTCTGGAATAGTGGATTCTGGTAAAATTGGTCCTGGGAAGTTTATTTCTAGGTTACATCTATTAGCTATTACACTAGTGTTTTCAATAGCTTGAGGGTAATCTTTGAAAATTTCAGACATTTGTTCTTGGCTTTTAAAATAAAATTCTTTGCCATTAAATCTCATTCTTTTTTCATCAGAGAGTTTTGCACCAGTTCCAATGCATAATAAAACATCTTGTGACAACCAGTCAGAATCTTCTATATAGTGAATGTCATTAGTACAAACAAGAGGGATATTTGTTTCTTTAGAGAGTTTAGCTAAAATAGGATTAGTCTTTTTTTGTTTGTCTAAACCATGATCTTGAATTTCTAAATAATAGCGATCATTATCAAAGATACTAGAGTGCCAAAGAGCCCTCTCTTTAGCCTCTTCATATTTATCATTTAAGATTAACTGAAGAATTTCTCCACCAAGACAGGCTGAAAGGCAAATAAGACCTTCATTATATTTTTTTAATAATTCATCATCAATTCTAGGTCTTTTATAAAATCCTTCAGTATAAGCAATTGATACTATTTTAAGTAAATTCCTATATCCTGTTTCATTCATTGCTAATAATACCAAATGATACCGTTTGGTATCATCTTCGTATCCTGTGGCTTTTCTTAAAGTGTGACCTTTTGGATTTGAATAACATTCACAACCAACAATTGGGTTAATACCGGCTTCTTTACAGGCAGAATAAAAGCGTAGGGCACCAAAGAGGTTCCCATGATCTGTAATAGCAAGGCTTTTCATATTTAGTTGTTGAGCTTTTTCTACATATCTTTCAATTGGAGCAGCTCCGTCTAATAATGAAAAGTCTGTGTGATTGTGAAGGTGAACAAAATTGGTCAATATTTACTCCTGGATCTAATATCTAAATTAACAATATTTAAACTAAAGAATTAGTAATTTTTTTCTATATACTTTTTAGAGGGGGTTATTTGATATAGAATTGTTTGTAATATTCTCTTAGCTCTCTCTTTTTGTAAAGGGGTTACGCCTTCAATATTTTTATCTATTTCTGAAATAAACTTATTTGAAATAGAAATTGCACTTTTAGGTATAATTGGAATTTCTGCTCCATCTAATTCTGAAGAGACAATAGAGGAAGTAAAAATTCCGGCTTTTGGGAAGGTAACACTTAATTTAATATTATTAATTAAGGTTTGATTAATATCTGACCTAAATGCAAAAATTACAGTAGATTCTGGTTCTTTTACAGGATTGCCGATACAGTAAAATCTTTCAAAATCAAACGTGTCCAAAGGTATTTTTATTTTTTTTATCAAATTTCCTTTTTCTAATAAAATTAAACCATTTTTATACATTTTTTCAACTGGTACAAGTTTTGTAGTCATCTTATTTTTTGAAAAATCAAGCAACTCAATACTCGCTCCCATACAGCTTAGAGTGCCAGGTAAAGAAAATCTGATATTTGAAGTTGCTAGAGCTCCTCCAATTGTAATTTGATTTCTTACTATATGGGTTGCAGTATTACTTAATGTGCTTAGTAATAAATCGTTGAAAGCAAGGTTTCCAATTTCTAATAGCTTATTAGTGGTAACCATAGCACCAACTTCAACATGCTTTATATTTCTAGTGACATCAAAGAGTTCTTTTATTTTTTCAAGAGAAATAATCTTCACATCTGAACTATCAAGAAACATTTTTCTATTTTTCATTATGTAGGTACCCCCAGCAAAAAAAATAGAATTGGGGTTTTCTAGTACAGTTTGATGTAATTCATTTATACTTTCAGGTAAAATTAATTTATTGTTTTTATAATACACGGCGTTTTATCCTATCTTTCAAAGCTTTTATTACGATATTGTATAAAGCCTTGGAGGTTAAACAATTGCATGAATTAAGAGAAAATTCCCGATCAGCTGTTGCTAAATCAATTGGATTTTTTTCATCTTCATCAACAGCTTTTGTTAAAAATTTTCTAGATAAATCATCAATTTTACTATCTATTCGTTTGGTTTTTGCTTTTAATAACATAGATTCAATTATTAGAGTTTTTGCTTCATAGCAGGTAGGACACGGCTCACTATTTAGGGCGTCATATGTTCTTCTAATATTTCTATAATGGGCACTTTGCATAAAAGCTTCAAAGGTCGTAATTGTTGTACCTTGCAGTCTATAAGCTGGAATTAAACAGCTTAAAAAGGGTTCTTTATCGACAATTACCAAACAGTTCCCACAAACATTTGAATTGCAATTTCTGTTAGGAATATCGACATTTAAATCCTCATATAATATTTGAGATAAAGGTTTCATCTCATCAACATATAATTCAAAAGTTGTTTTATTTAATTTTAAAGATAATTTTATCATAGGTCATCTCCAATTAGGGATAAAATATTTTCACTTGATGTGGGTAAACTCATGCATTCAATGTTTAGTGCCATTTCTAGTGCTGTATTAAAAGCGGCTGTTACTACACCTTTGAGGCCACTGGTTATACTATCACTAATTTCAGCATATTTTTGGTTAATCTTTATATCTATATTGAAAGCATTTCCTTTTGCAGTGATAGCCCCAATTTCATTTAGACAATTTACTATTACTTGTTTTAAATTAGATTTATAAACTATTTCATCAACCAAGGTACCTATAGAACAATTTGCCCAAACCTTATAAACAACAGCTTCAAGAGTTAATGGATTAACACTTGCTTCAATTATTAAAGCAATCCAAGAGTTGCTAGAAAATAAATTAGTTTTATTATTCTTTTTTACTCCTCCAACTGTAACACTAATTGGAAGTCTTTCAATAAATCTTTTTTCATTTATTTTATCACAAGCTAGTTTAACCTGTACTGCCATTATTCCACTATTTGAAGAAAGCACACTTGGTCCACTATCAATTAAGTCAGGACCATCTTTACTAAATTCAATATCATCAACTTTAACATCAAGTTCTTTAGATATTATTTTTTTCCAAATTTCACTTCCTTTACTTTTATTAAAAAAGGAAGTGTTTAATTCTGCTTTTCCATCAAAATTTAAAGTTAGATTAATTTTGGGGGTTGCATATGCTTCATGTGAAGATGAAAACCCACTTATACTTGGAGCAATTGCTAAACCAATTCCCCTCGCATAAGGGGTAAAGGTTGATAAAGTTTTATCAAGGGCTGAATTTACTTTGTAGGCAGCATATTTTCTATTAAAAAAACTTCTCTCAACCAAATCTTGTAAAATCTCTTTTTGGTCTTGTATTGAATCCATTTCAAAAATTGTTTTGTGTATTGTACTTTCAAAAAGGCTTTTAGAAATCCAAAAATAGGGAGAAAGGTTAAAAATTTTTCCCAATTTGGTGGTATGTATTTGTGTTGATGCAATTGCATTTACATAGCCTAGTCCGCCATAAAAATGTGCGGGCTCTAATGGGCTTTTGATAAAGATAAAATTTATTTTTATAGCCTTTAAATCATAGAGAGGAATTAAACCAGCAATATATTGCTTGCTCATTTCATCATAAAATATTTGGCTTGCCCCTTGCTCTATTGTGACATTGATTTTTTCAATTAATGTTTTTTTATTTGCTATTGAATACCAGGTTTCTCTTTCAATATTAACTTCAGGGCGAATACTTGAAATATTATCATGAATATAGACTATTTTGTTAGTTTTTATAGCAGCTAAAGCTGCAATACTAGCTAATATAGCTGGTTGAATTAACATTTCATCTTTTTTTGTAAAAGTTTTCTCTCTATGAACAATAATTTTCTTTTTATTAAAACCACAAACGGTACTAACTGAGTTTACAATAAAAGCCGGCCATTGAGTAGGGCTATAAATATTTAAATTATCATCTACCAATTCAGCGATAACTTTTGTTGTTTGGTTTGTATTTGATTTAATTCTATCAAATTTAAGTTTTGATTTAAGTGAGTTGTAAAGGATTTCTTTTTTTTCACTAGCCTTTTTAGGACTCTCACTTTTTTGCAAATCTTTAGCAATTTGAGAATTAATATCAAGAATTGTTTTTAATTCTTCATCATAATTTCCCTTATTAAAATCAATACTTATATCTTCTGATTTTTTTTTGTCGCTTTCTTCCTTTTCAATATAAGAAATTTTTATCTTTTTAATTAACTTTTCAACTCTATCCAAACTCGGAGCAAAAATACCAAATAATGGTTGATCAATATAGGAAATTGATGAGGAAGCTAAGAGTGGAATTGTTTTTTTTGATATTTCAACTCTATTGGATCCAATAATATCTTTTGGGAAAATTATTATACAATCATTAGGGATTTTTGGTAGTTTAAATTGAGGATTTTTACCTACCCCCTCTTTTGCTTTTACAAGTAAACCATGCAAAGCTGCTTTATTATTTAAAGAAAAATTTTTATTTCTCATAATACCCTCTTTGTTTAAGAATATCACGAAAACCGCTCTGTGGAAACTATCAAAAACTTATATCTTTTATGGAATATTTATGAATTGTGTTGTAAAATATTAGCTATGAATAATAAAGAAAAATTATTGGAAGAAGTAAAAGATATAAGTAGTAAAATAAGAGCTTATCAAAAAGCTTATTATATAGATTCTAGTTCCATTGTAAGTGATCGAGAATATGATAGATTATTTGATCGATTAACTTTGATTGAAAAGGAAAACCCTGATTTAAAGGCCTCTGATTCTCCCACTCAAAGAGTTGGTAGTGACTTGGATTCAACTTTTGATGAAGTAGAACATACCATTCCTGTTTTAAGTTTAAACAAAGCATATAGCGGTGAAGAAATAATAAGTTGGATTAATAAAAGTCAAATAAAACAAATAGCAGAGTTAAATATTGTGCTAGAGCAAAAGATTGATGGTATTTCAATTGTTTTATATTATGAGAAAGGAATATTAATTCGAGCTGTTACAAGAGGTAATGGGACTATCGGTAATGATGTAACAAACAATGTTAAGACAATTAAAGAAGTACCTTTAAAACTACCAGAGGCTGTTGATGTTGCTGTTAGAGGTGAGATTTATTTGGGAAAAAGTGAATTTGAAAAAATAAACAAAACACTAGAACAACCTTTTGCTAACCCTAGAAACTTGTGTGCCGGAACAATAAGACGTAAAAAAAGTAGCGAAAGTGCAAAGATTCCACTCAATATGTTTATCTATGAAGGGTTTTTTGAGGGTGATGAGTATACTTTTAATTCCCACGTTGAAATATTAGCAAAATTAAAGAGTTTAGGATTTAGAATAAATCCATCAATAGCAATTTTTTCTCAAACAAAAGAGGCTGCTAAAACCTTGTTAGAATCAACTAATTTAGAGGGCCATGTTGCTCCTTTTGATGAACTTTATTCGGAAATTAAAAAGCAAACAGAAAATCGTGATGCTCTTGATTATGAAATTGATGGTTTAGTTGCCAAAGTTAATGAAATAAATGTTAGAGAAATTTTAGGATATACAGTTCATCATCCAAGGTGGGCTATTGCTTATAAATTTGAATCTCCTTTTTCTCAAAGTGTTGTAGAGTCAATCGATGTTCAAGTTGGTAGAACCGGCAGATTAACTCCTGTTGCTAGAATAACTCCAGTATTAATCGGTGGCTCTACAGTTAGTAATGTTACTCTCCATAATCAACAATACATAGATGAATTAGAGTTAGCTATTGGCGATGGTGTCGAAGTTTGCAAAAGAGGTGATGTTATCCCTGCTGTTGAAAAAGTTGTTGAAAAAAATGAACTTGGACAAGTAACCTATAAAATGCCAACCAAGTGCCCGGTTTGTAATTCAAGTGTTGAGGTAATAGGCTCCCACACTTTTTGTCCGAATGAATATTGTCCAAAACAAATATTTGGCAGATTAGAATTCTTTGCAGCAAAAAGTCAAATGGATATTGATACTTTGGGCCCAAAAACAATCGAAGTATTATTAAAGTTAGAATTAGTGAAAGATGTCCAAGATATTTATAATATTGATTTTGAAAAATTAAGTTATGAAAAAGGTTTTGGTGAGAAAAAAATAAATGCAATTATAAAAGCTATTGAAAAAAGTAAAACTCAGCCTTTTAGCAGGGTTTTAACCTCTTTAGGAATTCCTGAAGTTGGGAAAAAAATTGTTGATACGCTTGTAAAGAATGGGTTTATTTCAATCGAGAAGTTGTATGAACTTGTAGATAATAAGAATTATGAAAGTTTATGTGCTATTGATTCGATTGCAGAAAAAACTTCTCACAATATTATTGATACTTTAGATGATAAAGTGATGAGAGATAGAATAAAGGCTCTAAGAGCGTGTGGCTTGAATATGGAAGAGAGAGAAATATCAACACAAGAGTTTGATCAAATTTTTACAGATCAAGCTTGGGCTGTAACAGGATCTTTTGAAAACTTTAATCCTCGATCTAACGCCCTTGAAGAAATTGAAAAGCGTGGTGGTAGAACTGTCTCTTCAATTTCATCTAAAACAACTCATTTGTTATTAGGTAAAGGTGGTGGCAGTAAAAAAACCAAAGCACAAAACTTGGGAATTACTATTGTTGAAGAAAATGAATTTATGAATTTAATAGAAAATAAAGGCTCAAATACAAAAGAAATTCTTTTTGAACAAGGAGAGTTGTTCTAAAAAATATATAAAAATTAAATAAAACTATAAAAAAATATATATGTTATTATAGAGTAATATTCAAAATTTCATTATTTTTATAAAAATTATGAAAAAGGAGTCAGTGAATGAATGAATTAGCAAAGGAATTAAATGAAACTTTGAAAGGTAGTGTTGTTTACGAATTACTATCTGATTATGGAAGAAGGATGTATTTTCCAAAAGGTATTGTAGCTCAAAGCGCACAAGCAAAAGCAAAAGCTACCAGATACAATGCAACGGTAGGACAAGCTTTTAAACATGGCTCTCCTTTGTATTTAGAAGAAATTTATAATATTTTTGATAAAGATAAAATAACTCCAGGTGAAATATTTACATATGCACCTGGTGGTGGATTACCAAAACTAAAGGAACTTTGGCGAGAGGATATGCTTGAAAAGAATCCTTCTCTTAAGGGTAAATCTTTTTCTATGCCGGTTGTAACAGGTGGGTTAACCCAAGCTTTATCTATTATTCTAAGACTATTTTTAGATGAAGATGATAGTGTTTTATTACCACATTTATTTTGGGACAATTATGATTTAATAATTAAAGAAAATGTAAATGCTTCTTTTAATACTTTCCCACTTTATGATGAGAGTAATCAAGATTTTAATATAGAAGGGTTTAGACAAGCAGTTCAAAGTTCAACAGGTAAAAAACTTGTTGTTTTATTAAATTTTCCAAACAACCCTACAGGTTATACTCCTACTATCGAAGAAATGGACCAAATAGCAACAATTCTTATTGATGCAGCCGCATCAAATAAAAAAGTACTAGCTATTTGTGATGATGCTTATTTTGGGCTATTCTACGAAGAAAATACAGCAAGAGAATCTTTATTTGCTAAAATAGCAGATGCTCATGAAAATTTATTTGCCGTTAAAGGTGATGGTGCTACTAAAGAAGCTATGGTATGGGGATTTAGAGTTGGTTTTATTACAGTATCAACCAAAGGTTTTACACCAGAGCAATATACAGCTTTTAATACAAAAATACTCGGTAGTATAAGATCTTCTGTTTCTAATTGTAGTAAACCTTCCCAAAGTTTATTGGTTAAAGCTTTAGAAAATAAACAATCATATAATGCTGGAAAAGAAGTAGCAAGAATAGAAATGGAAATGAGATATCGCTTAATCAAAGAAAAGTTAAAGGAAAAAGAATCAATAGATTATCTTAAACCTCTTGCTTTTAATAGTGGTTATTTCTTATCCTTTGAATGTAAAGGTGATGTGGAAGAATTAAGACTATATCTTTTAAATAAGTATAATATTGGTGCAATAAATATTATGAATAAAGTATTTAGAGTAGCATATTGCTCTGTAGATACAGAAAATTTAGCTGATTTGTTAGATATAATTTATAAAGCTGCAGGAGAACTATGGACCTAAAAACAAAAATTTACCTGGTAAATGCAAAAAATGAAAAATTCATGGGTATTGGTGTAGTATGGTTATTAGAAGAGATTAAAAAACAATCCTCATTAAGGGCTGCTGCAAATGAGATTGGAATTTCCTATTCCAAAGCTTACTCAATGATGAGCATTTTAGAAGATTCCTTAGGTAAAGTTGTTTTAGTCAGAAGACGAGGTGGGTATTCGCGACAAGGTGCTTATTTGACGGATTTTGGAGAGGAATTTCTTAACGCTTACAAAGATTTTCACAAACATTTAAAGCAAATAACACAACAACCTTATGATAATTTTAATAAAGAATTAAATTCTTTGTTAGAAGATTTTGATAAGGCTGGAAAAAAGTTATAATATTTACAGCAGGATTTCTATATTTATATGTAGCGAATCCTGTTTTATTTAGGAGGAATTTTAATGAATAAGAAATCAGGAATAGGGTTGAAGTATAATTTTGATATTACAAATTTGGGGATACCAAAATTAGCAACTCCAATAATGATGAGTGAAGACCATGGGGACGGTCAAGCTGATTATGTTTGTGATGAGGATAGACTCTTTTTTAGTGTTGATTCTCAAATTGATGAGAATGGTATTAGAGTGCCCTTGGTTAAAGATACTGTTGAAAAAGCAGGTCCAAGAAAAAAAATATATTTTAATCCAGCCCATGTTCACGCCGCAATATGTACTTGTGGGGGAATTTGTCCAGGCTTAAATAATGTTATTCGCTCTATAGTAAGATGTTTTTGGTACAGATATGGGGTTAGAAGACTTAGTGGTGTTCAATATGGATATCGTGGTTTATTAGAAAATTCTCCTTGGCCATTAATTCCTTTAGATCCTGATGTTGTTGATGATATACAAGAAAAGGGTGGTACAATACTTGGTTCAGCTAGAGGTGGAGGAATGCAAGTTGATGAAATTGTAGATTCTTTGGAAAAACTAAATATCAATGTTTTAATTGCTGTTGGGGGCGATGGTACTTTACGTGGTGCCTATGATATTGGTGAAGAAATAAGAAAAAGAGGCTTAAAAATTTCAGTAATTGGAGTTCCTAAAACAATAGACAATGATTTGTCTTTTATTCAAAGTTCTTTTGGATTTGATACTGCAGTAGGTGCTGCTGTTCCTAGTGTTAGAGGAGCTCATGTAGAGGCTAAAAATTCTATAAATGGAATTGGGTTAGTTAAAGTTATGGGTAGAGAAAGCGGCTTTATTGCAGCTCACACCTCTTTAGCTCAAAGCGATGTTAACTTTTGTTTGATACCCGAAAATCCTTTTGATTTGCAGGGTCCTAATGGTTTATTCAATCATTTAAAAGAAAGAATAATGACTAGAAAACATGCAGTAATCTTGATTGCTGAAGGAGCTGGTCAAGCTTTAGTCCCTTCCACAGGAAAGAAAGATCCATCTGGTAATGTTAAATATACTGATATAGGTATTTTCCTAAAAGAAGAAATAAAGAAGTATTTCGATGAAGAAGGTATTGAGGTAAATATAAAATATATTGATCCTTCCTATATTATTCGAAGTGCTCCAGCCAATTCTTTTGATTCAATTTATTGTGCTAGACTTGGTGCTCATGCAGTACATGCTTCAATGGCCGGAAAAACACAATGTTTAATTTCTCAAATTAATAATAGATTTGTGCATATTCCAATCAAACAAGCTGTTATAAAGAGAAATCATGTTGATATTGAAGGGAGTTTGTGGAGAGATGTTATCGAAAATACTAGACAACCTTTCTCAATGAAAAATGATATAAATATTGATTAATTGAAAAAATTTCCTTGAATCGATAAAAAAAGAGCGAAAAAAAATATTATTCTCATTTTTTTGGAAAAAAGGGGTTGAACAAAATTCTTTATTTTTATATCTTACGGCTTGTAAGAGAACAAAATTCCTAGTTGAATTTTCTCTTCAACCTCCTTTTGTTTTACCTCGGTAGGCTTTTACCTCCTTTTAGTCTGCTGAGGATTCTTTTTGCCCAAATTAAATGTTAATATTTAATCGAGAAGCCTGTGGAGAATTGAATATCTCTATAAGTGTCAATTGAAGGTTGTAAAATTTGATAGTAAAGATAAGAAAGAGTTGAGGTATTTACCACTTCAAGATAGTCATTAGAAAAAATAGTATAATCAAACGCACCATGAATAACATGCTTAATTGAATAGATTCCATTTTTAAATATTTGATCGCCATAATTAGGCTTATCATCATTTGAAGTTGTTAAATCATCATTAATATGGGTAGGAGTGAAAATATCAACTTCACCCTTTAACAAGAGAGAATAGTATAACAAGGCTTTAAACTTGTCTAATTTGTCATATTTACCTTGAATTTTAAAGGCAAGGCTGTCGCCACCTTCTGGATATCCAATAAAGGTTGGTTCAATTACATAGCTTTGATCAATAACAAATGTTCTATCAAAGGTAATAAAATCAACCATATCCCGTCTGTATAAACAAGGCAAAGCCATTAAAGCTTCTGCAGATAAAGATAAAATATCATCCTTTATTGGTATAACATAGTTTAGACCACTTGAAAGACCCCAAGCAGCAGATTGACTATTATCTTCATTTGGAGCTTTAGCTTGGTCTAGTACTAATTGGGTGTACCAGTTAACTTTATTAAAGAGTAAAACTTCAGTTTCAAGATGAGCAATTGCATTAAACATGCCTCTCATATTTATATTATGATATATATATGCAGGGTTAAAGTATAAGAAAATATTTTGAGTATTTTGATACATTACATTTTCACTAACTGCAAATCTGAAAAAATCAAAAGGCATAAACTCAAGTCTATGAGTCATGAACATTTTGGTTGTATCATAAGCACTTTCACCATTATCAGTCTGAGTATTTAAAAAAGCAATTGTGTTATTTATATTAAATTTTTCAGAATAGACTTTAAGATTTATAAAGTTATTTGTAATATCTCAACAGTCGCAAATTCGTCTCGACCAAGAGCTCTTTTTTTAAAATTACACAAAAAAATTTTAATTTTCAATAAAATAGATTATAAATTTGAAAAATATCTAATAATTTTATAAATAAATAGC
>Ga0307990_1003887_pt1 | contig 11174 bp, 11 predicted proteins | sample EllFjometagen129_FD_203168 | JGI IMG/M metagenome (GOLD analysis project Ga0307990, IMG submission 203168) | Marine microbial communities from Ellis Fjord, Antarctic Ocean - #129 | ecosystem: Environmental > Aquatic > Marine > Unclassified | place: Southern Ocean | collected 2014-10-08
CACCTTGGTCTTTGTAAACTGTAGTTGTTGCTACAATATCAGATGCTGTAACTAATAATTCTGGGTCAGTATAATGTGCATATTCTGGATTTAAAGTACTTTCCATATTGGAGTTAGTACTTGGGTCAAATGCTTTTTTCTGTGCATTAATACCTATTTCGTAAACATCTCCACTTGCAAAAGGAGTTCCTGCTCCTGCTACTGTTACAACATTTGAACTTACACTTAATGTTACTCCGCTTTGTCCATTTACTAATACATCTGATAATCCAGCACTTGAAACATATTTGATATAAGCTATTTGGCTTGAATCAGTTATACTAATGTTTAAACTGCTTAATGTTATAGTTGTTGAACTTGTATAAGTTGCTGCCAAATCATTTGGACTCATAAATTCTGCAGTTGGCATACCTCCGCCAATGTTTTCTGCAATATACCTTAACTGAGCTGCCCTTGTTCCTTCTGCATCTGCTGCTTCTCCAGTAGTACCTGATTTAGTATCTAAAGAAGTTGTATCTCCTGCAATTATATCAACTGCAGTATCTAACGCAGTAAACATTGTATCATCTGTTGAAATAGTTACTGGACTTGATGCTGCCATTGCTGCTGTTCCAAGTGCTGGAGTTTTTGTATCTAAAGAAGTTGTATCTCCTTGAATTGTGTTAGTATCTGAATCGATAGTTGTTAATAAAGCATTACTAGCACCGATTCTATCGATTCCTCTATAAACAATTTCAAATTCATCTGCTGCTCCACAAACTGGATAACCAGTTATTTGAGCTCCTGCTAATAAAGTTATAGAAGTGTCTGTTACGGTTGCACCTTTAGTAAGATAAATCCAACCTTGTGTTTTATTTTCAACTTTGATAATATCTGCTAAAGCCAAAGCTCCTGCAACTGTGAATGAACTTGCATCGTCGAAACCAATTGCTAATGCTCCACCACCTAAATTTGTAGTTGTAACATAATAGTCTTGACCTGTAGCTTCACTCATTTCAGCTGTAACGTCCATAGTATCTACAGTTACAACTGCATTTGTTTTAACTTGTCTGTCGCCTTCTATACCTTCTATACAGTCTGCGAATAGATTATTAACTGCGTTATTTGAATATCTTGTCATTTAGTTTACCTCACCGTGTTTTAAGTCTGATGAGATCGACTGTTAAATTAAAGGTTCTTGAGTGCCTCTCTTAAATCATTAACCTTTAGCTTTTTGTCAATCTCTAAATCATTATTTTTTATATACTCTTTTAATTCATCTTTTGTCATAGAGTCAAAATCAATCACTTTGTCTTCCTCGACTTCTGGTATTTCAGTAGTTAGTTCACTACCTTCTGCCTCTACTATTACTTCCTTAGCAACTTCAGGTACTAATTGAATAGTTTCCTGTACAGCGGAAGTATCTTGATTAAGCTTAGCCATAATATTTAATGGCACCTCGTCTTCCGCGATGAATGTGATAGAATCGTATTCTAAATCTTTCTTAAAGTATCGGTCTAATTCCTTACAATAAAGGGTATCTTTAGCGACATATATCATTCCAGCTTTAAATTTATAAACGAATTCTCCTTCGACTATTTCCATTAAGCCGTGAAATAAGTGATGTTTTATAGAATATGAACGTAAGTGTTTTTCAGGTAGCTCTAGCACTTCCCCTACTTGAATCATGAAATCAGAATCATCTGAATCGAAATATCTTAAATTTTTCTTTAGTTGTACTTTTACCATTTTCCTTTTCCTCCTTGGAATAAAAAAATAAAAACTAGCCTAAGCTAGAGTTGCTGTACTAGATACAATTTGCCAGTTAGTGCCGTCGAATACTAAAACTACGACATCTCCTGTAGTATCTAATGTAATAGTTGCGTAACCACCTAGATTAGTAGGTGTTATAACAACATCGCTAGTATCTAGAGTTTCACATTTAATGATTTTTATTTGTCCTGCTACACCATCTGCTAAAGCGATAGTAATATCTGCTGTTGCGTTAGTAATATAACCGGAATAAACTTCATTTAATGGGCATGTAACTGCTCCATTTGTTGCTGCATTAGCTGTTGCTCCAGCGATAATACCTTCGGATAGTAAATAACCTTTAACCCTTAGGTTTTTCATTATGTTTCTTGGTTGTGTCATTTTAGTTTGTCCTCTTGTTTCTTGTAGTCCAACCCATAGTTAAACTATGGCACCACAGCTCCTAGTTGAGTTTCAACGAAGAGATAAAAAATAAAAAAGTACTGCAATGTGTTGCTATTTAGCAACACTTCTGGTAAAAGACCAGAACTTAAGCAGTAATAGTGTTGATTTTAACAATTCCCTTAGGTCTTGCACAAGCAATTGCATATCTAATATATGCTACAACGTCTAAGTGTTTAGAACGTGCTGCCTTTTCAATCTCAACAGTTAATGGTTCTCTTTCGTAGTATCTAATACTAGCCAAGTCAACATTTACCAATAGTCCGTAAGTAGCAGTTGCCTGACTAGTTACTAGAATGTCAACACCGAATGGAGTTGGGTAAATACCTTTTTGGATAAGATCTGCGTTACCATAGTTAATAAACTTTAGTAAGTTAGGGTCTGTTCTTAGATATTTGAAAGCGCTTGGGTGTAAGATTAAGAATTTTCTTCCGTCTCCTGCATCGTCTGCTTCTAATACGCTTAAACCATCACTTATATCAGAGATTATGTCTGCTGAAGTAGCTGACCATAATGCACCTGCTGTAACTACGTGGTTTGTTGGTGCAGTAAAAGTTTGTCCTGCATAAGTACCACCTGATACAAAAGTATTAAGTGCTGTTAAGAAGTCAGAGTTTATGTGCCTTGCGATACCGAAACCAATTGCTTCTACGTGATCATTGACTAAGTCCCATCTAGAATCTTTAATCCAATTAATTGGAATTCTTGGAGCAACTCCTACGTCTTTGATAGTTGCGTATTGTCTAGTAAAGTCCATTACTTGACTTGGATATTCTCCGCTTTCTGATTCTTGTTCAGGGTTTAACCATGAATCTGTTGTGTTATAATCTACTACTGGCCCATTTGCTGGGTATACTTTAGCTAAAAGCGGATATATAATCTTAGGCTGTAATGCCTTGACGATAGTATCATCAACTTGTTCTTTAAATAAAGCCCATGTTGAGTTGCTAGATGCTGCTATTCCTGAGTATGCCATCTTAACTTAACCTCAATTGGATTCTAATAGTTGTTGCTGCGCCGCCATTTGCGTCGAGTGCTACACCAATTATATCGCCTGCATATCCTGCAGTTCCTGCTGTTCCAGATAAAGCGACGGAACCTGCAGTTGCTGATGCTTCAACGTGTGAACCAATTAAAATAGTTGTTGCGTCTGCATAAACTCTAACGACTCCTCTACTACATACAGTAACTTTGTTACCTGTTGCAATTTCATTATCTGTGCTTGTTCTACTAAATCTGTCTCCTCCTACTGCAACTCCTAAATAAGTTGTTGCACCGTCGGCTACAGTTGAAACTGTACATGTGTCAGTTCCAGTTGTTGTTAATTCCACTAAATTCCCAATGTCAACAGCAGCATCAACTGTAAAGCTCATGTACTGGCCGTCTTTAATGAAAACTGGTGTGGAAACTGTTCCTCCTACTGCCATTTTACATATCCCTCACGAATTTCTGAGCGCTGTTTGCTCCATTGAAGCATGCGTCCCATTTTCCAAAATCACCGAATTTTTCAGTTCTTCCATTTGCGCCCATATCAGCCACATCTAGTCCTACTTGGGAATTACTTCCACCAAATTCTGGTACATTATTGTCTTGTACTTCAAGTTTACTTCTTAAAGCTTTAACTTGTGCTGTTAAATCAGCTAGTTCTGTATTCTCTTTAACTTCTGTTGAATCATCAGCTGTTGCGACTGAACCTGGTTTCATCATGTTAGCTTTGTTTTTAGCATTGCCTTCATCTTCTGAAGCACCAACTGTGCCTTCACCTAAATGTTCTGTTGCGATGTCATCCTGTGCTTTCTTTGCTTGACTTTTATTTGCTGAGAGTGCTTCTTTACCCATATCTTGAGTTTCTGCTCCGCCCATTCTAGAAAGAATTTGCTGTAGCATGCCCATGATTTGTTGCATAGGGTCTCCCATTTGGTCTTGCATTTCCGGTTCTGGATTAACAACTGTTTTTTCATTGGAAGTTTGTCCGTCTTTTACGTCCATTTTATTTTCCTCCGATGCATCAAACTGGCTTGTGTTCCCCATATTATCTTGAACGAACTGATCTTGTGGAGCAGAGTTCACTAATTCTGGAGTACCGGTTTGAAGTTCTTGTTGTCCTACTTTACCTTCTATTGTCTTTATACGCTCTGCCAAATCTCTGAGTATTGTTTCAGCACTTGGGGCTTCTCCTGGCTGCGCCGTCTGCGGGCTTGAGGGGGCCAGACCACCTGGTATTTGATTGTCAAGTTGTGATTTATCCATCTGTTGACCTGCTTGGTCTCTATTTTCAGCTGGAGTAGTGTTTGTATTATTATCTGGTGTATCGTCTGTACCTTTGGTTTGAAAATTATCCTCAGAACCATTAGTATCATCAGCACCTTTCTTTTCAAAATTATTTGGTTTCTTTTTATCTTGTTCGTCATTCATGTGATCACCTAATTCTTGAATTAACACATTTTCAATTTTGGCCTCACCATCAGCAGGGTCATTTGTTAAAGCTATGTGTAAAGCTTTAGAAACTTCTGTCGGAACTTTGTAACATTTTCCTTCATCGTACTTTTTATTCCTCTCGTGATTATTTTCACAAGTATTACCTTCCATTTCAGAACCACATAAAGAACAAACAGCTTTTTCGACGATTACTCCCATTGAGGCAAAGTTAACTTCTCTTTTCCCGTCAGAAGTCATTCTGCTTAATTTAGCAATGACATCAGGATGTGTAACTTCTCCCTTTGTCCATAGGGATTTAGTTTTTGGGTCGTACCATGCTCCTTCATCGGATGAATAAGACCAGCCAACGTCAAAGTGTGGAGAACTAAGTTTATTTAATGTATGTGATGAACCTTCTGAGCCTTGTAAGTCATATCTGTAAGGAACTGACCTAAACATAGGTGCAATTTTCTTTAGCATTTTCGCTGTCCAAAAAAGTCCCTTTTTATTAGCACCAACGTGCATTAAAGGAATAATTAGAATTGCTCTTGAATGGTCATCTGCTATTTCGATGTTATTAAAGCTAGAAGTAAAGATAGAAAAACTGTCGTTTGGTTTATTTAATGCTTCCATGTGATTCATTAACCTATTTATATTATATATTATGTACAGGGCTACTTATAAATGTTTCTATTTTTATGCATAGTATTATAAACATTTCCTTGATATTTGGCTTGGTCTGCCATATTCGCTCCTGGTGTTGGTTTTCCTTCTGGTATAGGATTCGAAAAAGTGTTGCTTTTTGGCAACGCTGTCGATATAGGGTCCGACATATTACTGGCTTTTAAGTCCATTGTTTGTTGATGTAAGCCTGCTCCAGGCATAGCTGAGCTACTTATTTCGTTTTTTTTTAGACCTTTTTCCATTGCTGGGAGTCCTTTATCTTTATTGTAATAGTCCGGGTGTTCCTTGAGGTGATCTTTTGCGATACCTTCATAAGCTTGTTCATTATCCATCTTAGGATTTTTCTTAACCTTATCGATAGTATCTTTGTGTTCCTTCTCAATTTTTTTACCTGTAACTACTGCTGGGCCACTCATTGTCATCTTTGTAGGATAATCTGAGTTGTCTGCAACTGATGCTTTTTTAGCATCTGGGCTCTTTCCTTTGGGACCTAAGTCTAATTCGTCAATCATGTCTCTAGCCGCCATTCTTGATGCTAATCTTCCCATAAGAGAATCTTGTGCATCTGCCGCTTCTAATTGTCTGCCTTGCTTTGGAGGTGTCTGATGAAGATTCATCCATAGGTCTGAAAATACTTTCTTTCCAGGGATTTCTTCTTTCATTAATGGGTCACTACCCATTTCCTTCTTAGACATCTTAATCCTCTTTTTTCATAGTAGATTTAAACATGTCTTCGCCTGAGCCTGTGTGAAGTTGATTTTCTCCTTCTTTAGCTGGTTTAGCTGAGACTTTATCTGGTGAACCAGTCATGTGAAGCTTATCAGGAACTTGTACAATATCTCCTAAGATGCCTTTCATTGTTTGTGTTTCCACCTTGATTTTGTCCTTTTGTTTTGTGTCAAATTTCTTTTTCATGCCTGCCATGAATTTACCGTCCACTGTTTGTGGTTCATATTTTTCTGTCATAATAAACACCTCCGTGTTTTGTTCCTCATTGTTTACATTTCTTGACTTTCTAAGCCAACATGTTTTTGAGATAATTCTCCTTTATCGCCTTTTAATTCATGTTGTTCATATCGTGAGCCACCTAATTGAGATGGGTCTTTGACATCATTAACATTTCGACTTGAATCGTCTTGTTTGCCACCTACGTCGCCTGAGCCTCTTAATAATTGCATATTAGCTTGAGTGTCGAAGTCTTCTGGAGTTTCTTCTTCAGGTTCATTCATTGCTGGTGGATTAGGCACATCATCTGATAGAGGGTCGTCGATTCCGATTTTGTTTATGTCTTCTGCAACTTGCTGTGTAGATGGTATTTCTCCTACCATGAATTTTGCTCTATCTACATCGATAATACCGGCATTTAATAACGCAATTGCATTTGATATAGTTTGTGTTTCGTCTTGTTTGAATATGTTTTCCCATTCTACCTTAGGTAGTTTAGGTTCGGATGCTAACCAAGAATCATATACAGTTAAAATATCTTCGACTACATCTGACCCGTTTACCATCTCTTTGACTTTCTTTTTATTCAAGTACTCGTAATGTATTCTTGGGTTCATGATTTTGTCTTCAATTTGTTCGGCAACGATTTGTTGTGGTATTTTCATTCTGGACAAGAAAGTCTTATCTGATTCTGAAATCATTCTATCGGTGGAACCAGCTGACTTGAAATATGTTTCAGGGACACCAGTTGCTGCAAACATTTGAGTATCCATATCAGCTGCTAATACACCGATTTCGTCTTTACCTTGGCTTACTGAGATGACAGTTGCATCCCATCTATCTGTAGTAATAGGATCGGAACCTGGTTCCATATTTTCTAAGATATTAGACATTTCTGTTTGTTTAGCTGCTACTTGTTTAGGTGATATACCTTCTGTAGTTAATTTCCAATGAATCATTGGTTTAGTGTATTTCTTAAACAAGATAGGACTTAAGATGTTTACGTCTAGACGAGCTGTTGCTGGGTCTATACAAGATTTAACATCTGAGAAACCAAACGGATATTCAGTAAAGTCATTGATTTTAAAGTGGCAAATATCCTCAGGATGCATTACAATTGGCGTTGGATAAGAAAGGGTTACACCTGATAAGATATTTGGGTTAACTCTACCATCACTTGGATAAGAAGCGATTGTAGTTCCACCTATAACTGGGGGCAGATATATGTAGAATAGAATCTTTGTAGTCATTGGGTCTAAGAATATCTTGATTCTCTCTGGCTGTAGAATTGTAATCTTGTCTACTAATCCCTTTTCGTCTCTCCTTAATGCCCAATATGCATTACCATAAGTATGTAAGTGGAAACCAGTCTTAACTAATTTCTGAGTTTTAATTTTTAGTCTGTCAAATAGATATCGTCTTAATAATTTTTCTTCTGCAACTTCCATTGACTCTGCTCCGTAATTAACATCGAAGCCACATCCTAATGATAGTTGTGCTTTTAATAATATGCTTGCATTCAAGTAAGGAACGTTATAAACTAAGTCTACATTTCTGGCATAGTCTTCTGGAGACTTGATAGAACTTAGTGAGAAGTATAATGCCCAGCCCGTGAAGATCTTACCATTGACGATATAAACCCTATCCCCAGCCATGGCCTGTGCGTATGGAATTCCTAAAACTCGATCATCTTCTGCTGTCTCTAGTTTTCTCTTCTGTACGAATTGCTCACCAGCATCCTCGTACCTGTTTGCTCGTTCAAATATCCTGAGTTTGCCAGAATCGGCAACTTCTGCAATTAAGTTAGGATTCTTAGCACTCCATGCTTTAAGTTGTCTTACATTACCACGAGCTAGACTTTGATTTTCATTGAATTGTCCATCTTTATCGAACATACCTTTACTTGTGAAATCTGCTTTAAGCTTTGTCATATCTTTTTCGAAATCTTTATTCATAGAATTTTTAGCTTTTTCTTCAGCAAGAAACTCATCGAAATGTTTTGTCCAAGAATTATTAGAAGCAGCTAAAGGATTATCCGTAAGATCAGACTTACCATCTTTTCCAGCTAGTAAGATCTTTTCAGTAGAATTATTTGTTGCCATAATATATATAGGGCTAGGGTTGTTTATAAATATTTCTATTTTTACGTAGTCACTGGATAGATTTTACATCCTCATACTGCCGCCTGTTCTTCTAAACTCTGCAGACATGTAGCCATCTCTATTACGACCTCTGTCACGTCTTCCTTTATTCACAACTAGAACTTCCTTAGCTGAATCATCCATTGGATGATGTACGTCATCATATTTGTCCCACGGATTTGTAAAGCTAATGATATCAGTTGCTGAAGACATAGCAATATTCTTAAGTGCGAGTAGAGTTGACCATAGTGCATCGTCGTGTTCATTAGACGGATGGAAATACTTAAATAATCCTTGTTCTGATACTTCGAATTGTTGATTTAAGAACTGTGATAATAATGTTTCTGCTCGTTTAGGTAATTGTAAATGATAGCTTTCCAGGAGCATTCTAGTAGTAGATATCATTTCAGCTTTATTCTTGTTTGTAAAAGCAATGGCTCCTCTTTTATTTTCTTTATTTTGTATTACTGGGACATCATTTTCAATTAGTCTTTCCACGAAACCTTTTTCATTTGAATAGTCTAGATTAAATTCATAAGGCTGAAATATTTTATGAAATAGTGCAATCTGTTTTGCAATCAATTTATATGGCGTATCTAATTCGAAAGTAATCTGTGCGTAGAGCTTAATGGGACGTATGTCATCCCGGAGGATAGTGTAAACAGTGTTGTCGTTTTGTTTTCCTAAGTCTAATCCTGCAACGAATGTAGCACCATCTCTAACTAATTCATTTATATGTGCCGCCTTTTCTTTTGTAAACTGTTCTATCTTGTCCAGATAATCATAATCTCCTAAATTCCAACGACCAGTTAAAGTTTTGTTCTCAGACATTTCAGGTTCGAACCATATAGAAGGAAACGCAAGGACTCCCTCTTCCATAAATTCACATAAATATTCCTGTCTCCATAGAGCTTTTGGTGATATATCTCTTTGTCCCATAACATAAGCTTCCGAAAGAAAGGGACATTCGAACCAAGGTTGCTTAATAGTTAATACATTCTTAGATTGAACGCTTTGGTAGAAGTGATTTTTAGTTTTAGGTGTACCAGCTTCGATTACCAATGCATTAGTTGTCGCTCCAAAAGGTAGAATATCTGCATTATACTTCGAATCAGTGATATCTTGTGACTCGTCTATTATAATACATGTTGCGGTATATCCTCTGATTTGCGATCCAGGTGAAGCAGAAAGGAATTTTGCTTCATTTCCGTTTTTACATTTGATGACTTCGGTATTTAGTTTAGTTATAAACCCTGCTATGAAATCTGATTTATTAATCAATACTTGAATTTTCTCATAAAGGTTTTTTATCTGGTCTTTAATAGGAGCAACGATTGCAATATGCTCAGGCATCCATTCTTTATTGATTACTATTCCTTTACCATATAAAATTCTCCATAATATATAAGAGGCAATTACAGTACTTTTACCTGACTGTCTGCTCCAGATAGCTAATAAATGTTTATGTGTTTTAGTAGAATTGATAAAAAGTTTCTGTTTCGGTGACAACTCTCTTTCTAAGAAGACTTCAATAAAAGAAGCTGGATCATTCTCCATTGATTGAATGATTTTCTCTGCATCGTTTGCTGATAGTTTACTCTCGTCCATAGTTCATTGCCTGTGCCATGATAGAAGCATTTACGGCCTCTAGTATTAATTCTAAAGCTTGCTTCTCAGTGAATCCTGCTTTTATATATTCTTTAAACAAAGCGAACAACTGTTCTGCAGCTAATACATTATTTGCGTCTCGAGCAATCATTTTGTATCGCTCTCAATTACTTTTATGTTTTCGTTTCTTATTCTAAGTTGTTGGAGCAGATGAGCTGTAAAGTTTTTCTCTGCTTTTTGGTCATCATCTGATTTAAGCATTCTATCTAAAGCTTCTGTGGCAGTGATTATAAGCTCGGAGAATTTCATTTTCGTCTTGAGTAAAGGATTCTCATAATAAATAGGGCCAGCGGGGGTTTCTTTCTTGAGTATCACTCCAAGTGAAGTAAATGCTTTGTTTGCTCGTCCTGAGTTCAATATGTTTCCAATTAATTCACTGATAATTAGGAATGCTCGAGGATCTGAGATATCATATCCTGCATTAACGAATTTTTGTAGGACTTTTAGAACCTCTTCCTTTTCATATATGCATCGGTCGTTTTGAAGCACATCATATGCTCTGCCTTCGATATAAGCTTTATATGTCGCGTCTCTTTTGTTTTGAGCACGGAGGGTATTCTCTGCGGAATCATCGAGTTCTACTTCTTCTTCATAAATAGCTTCGCTTACTTTACTTGCTTCTGCTCTTAGAGCTTCAAGTCTTTTTCTTGGGTATTTACATTCCATCAAAACAGGGCAGTTGACACACCGCATTACTTCCATCTTAAACTTTTTAGTAATGTCTAGCACGGCCTCATTGATTTGCTCTTGAGCATCAAGAATAGTATCATCTGTATTTGCTACCTCTTTTGATACGCCCTCGGGCTCCAAATTGTTACTTACAATTTTTTCCATATTTATATTAATATTCTGATATATATATATTTTTCGGTTAGCCCTTGCTAACCTCGAATTCTGAACCTGTATACAGGTGAAGAGTTTTTCTATATTCTTAAACTTATAGTTTAAGAGCTCCACATGCCAACTGGATAAATTAATTATTATATATAATAGTAATCATAAGTAAACCGTGATACATCATAAGTTAATCCTATGATATTTCCTTATATTAATGGTAATATATATAATAAAAAATAATAGTTATCCAGAAGTAATCCAGTGAACTTCAAGTGATTGTGCCGAGAG
>Ga0307990_1003889_pt1 | contig 11172 bp, 10 predicted proteins | sample EllFjometagen129_FD_203168 | JGI IMG/M metagenome (GOLD analysis project Ga0307990, IMG submission 203168) | Marine microbial communities from Ellis Fjord, Antarctic Ocean - #129 | ecosystem: Environmental > Aquatic > Marine > Unclassified | place: Southern Ocean | collected 2014-10-08
AGGCCAGCTCTGCGGTCCGCCGGCACCCCATGAGAGGGGTTTATTATTGACCCGGGCATAAGCTGAGAGGATCAGCCGGGAAAGCAGTGGTTCTGAAGCCCGGCGCTTGATCCCATCCAGGGCACCGCGCAAAAAATTCGTGTCCCAATAATCGCCGCCCGGTTCGAGGGGGCCAAAAACCGGTACCAGGCCCATGGCCACAGCGGCTTCTGCCAGGGGTAAGAAACCATCCAGGAAACGTTCGGTAAGATCCGATTGAGCCCATGCTTCTGAGCCCCAACTTTCCTGCTGGTTGGCTTTGTCAAACAGAATGACATATTTGACACCCCAGCGTTTGTAATTTTCAAATAACAGCAGCATCTCATCCACCGACGGTAGATCACGGGGAGTGATCTGGAAATGCAATACCGGTTCAATGGCTTCCATTTTAAGGGTGGCAATAAATTCCTCTGGAATTGCCCTGTTTGTGGGCGCATTTAAAACGATCCATGAGGCATCCAGCTGCTTAAGACGCGGCAGCCACTGACCCAGGTCTTTTCCGGAGTAATGCTTGCTGTCGGAACGATAGTGAAAACCAACTTTATCCATAAGATTTGTCTCTTTCTAATTTTTCAGGTAACAACTAAGATGCAAGGTTTATGCCAGCAGTCCCTGAATTCAAGGGGGAATTTCGGATTAATTCAAGGGATGCTATAATGCGGGAGATGAAGAAAATCCTGCTCACCGGCGCCACCGGCTTTATCGGTAAAGCCCTAACCCGCCATTTCTTTGAAACAGATTACGAGCTCCGGGTCCTGATCCAGCCCACCAGGAAATCCCCCGATCTTCCCAAGGGCATCCCCGTGGAAGCGGCAGTTTCCGGCCTTAATGATCCCCGGGGGCTGCGGGCTGCCCTGGTGGATGTGGATATTGTCTATCATCTGGCCAGCCAGGAAGCCCTGGGTGCCAGAGGAGACTTGCTGGAAATCGATATCCAGGGTACTAAAAATTTAGTAGAAGCAGCCCAGGAAGCGAGTGTGGACCGTTTCTTTTATCTCAGCCATCTGGGAGCGGACCGGGCCTCAGCCTACCCACTCATGACGGCTAAAGCTATTGCCGAGGATCACATTCAAAAATCCGATCTCGATTACACTATCCTACGGACCGGGATCGTCTATGGTCCTAATGACCGCTTCACCACCGCCCTGGCTCAAATGATCCGGTACATACCCTTGATCTTTCCCCTACCTGATAAAGGCGATTCCCTGCTCCAGCCGCTCTGGATCGAAGATCTTGCCAATATCCTGACCTGGTCCCTCGACAATCCAAAAACCAAACGAGAATTATTTGAGATCGGTGGCCCGGAACAGCTGAGCTTCAGGGATATCATCATCACTATGCTGGATGTGATGGGGCTGGAGCGTTATCCGGTTTCGTTCAATACCCCCTTGATCCGCTTTGGGACTGTGTTTGCGGATTACATAAACCTGGACATTCCCACCAATATCTTCTGGCTGGATTATTTGGCCACAAATCGGACCTGCTCGCTTAACACTGTGCCGCACGTTTTCAATTTATTACCAAGCCATTTTTCCAAACGGATCGAATATCTTCGACCCCTGGACTAAAAGGAAAACCATGACCTTGTACGATATCTCGCTCACAATCGCGGAAGACCTTCCTATATGGCCCGGTGACCCGAAAATCGAACTCAAGAAGATCAGTCAGATCGTAAACGGGGAAGAAGCCAACGTAACCCACATCTCGGCCTGTGTCCATATTGGCACGCACGTGGATGCCCCGGACCATTTCCTGGGAAATGGGAAAACTGTAGAAAACCTACCCCTCGACCTGCTGGTCGGGCCGGCTTCTCTGGTGGAACTGTCAGTTTCAGGGCAGATCTCAGCTACAGATCTGCAAAATGCAAGCATCCCCCAAGGGATAAAACGGCTGCTGATCAAAACTACCAATTCCCAAATATGGGCTGAAGGTATGAAAGAATTCAGGGAAGATTTCATCGCCCTGGAAGCGGATGCTGCGGCATTCCTGGTGGATCAGGGCGTGCAAGTTGTGGGAGTGGATTACCTTTCAGTCGCCCCATTTTCTGACCCAGCGCCCACTCATCGGATACTGCTTGAAGCGGGCGTGTTGATCATCGAAGGCCTCGATCTTTCCGGGGTTGAAGCGGGAGAATACACTTTATTATGCCTGCCGCTCAAGATCAGTGATTCAGATGGCGCTCCAGCCCGGGTCCTGCTTAAGAAAGATTGATTTTTCGGTAACTAAATCTGCCTGAATTAGATTTCATACAATGGAATAAACAAAGGAGGAATGGATGTCAAAACAGCTCTCGATTTTGATCCTGATCTGCTGCCTGTCCCTGGTCTTTGCAGGCTGCGCACCCGCCCCCGAACCCACTCAAGAACCCGCTCCTGTTATGGAAGAAGAAGCAATCCCTGCGGATACTCCCCTTCCCTCAACTGAGGAGCCGGAAACTGAAGAAGTTGAAGAAGAGGAGTCAGCCATGGTTGAGATGACGTTAACCAGTCCGGTCTTTGCACAGGACGAAGCAATCCCACTTGTATTCAGCTGTGATGGTGATGATATTTCACCAGAATTGATCTGGAGCGGCATCCCTGAAACTGCGGTCAGCCTGGTTCTGATCATGGATGACCCGGATGCACCCGTGGGCACCTGGGATCACTGGCTGCTGTTCAACATGCCGCCCGATCTGGAAGGTCTACCACAGGGAGAAACGGCTGGAACAGACGGAAATAACAGTTGGAATCGGACCGGTTATGGCGGACCCTGCCCTCCCGGAGGTACTCACCGCTACTTCTTTAAGCTGTATGCCCTGGATACCATCCTTGACTTACCCACCGGCACAGCCAAAGGCGCTCTGGAAGCTGCCATGGACGGCCATATCCTGGGCCAGGTTGAGTTAATGGGAACGTATACTCGTTAATTGGATAAGGATGCCTGATACTACCAGGATACGGTTTCCTCGAAAGGAAGCCGTATCCTTTCTTGTTACAACATGATATACTAGGGGGGAGTATATAAGAAAGAGGTATATCGAATGCCAATCTATGAATATCAATGCCCCAGCTGCGGGGAGATCTTTGACAAATTGATGCGCTTTTCAGAAGCTGATAAAGTGCCAGTCTGCCCCCACTGCGGTGAAAAAGAAACTCAAAAGAAGATCACTGCAGGCGCAGTGATCGGAGCTTCCTCTGGTGGGAGTTCTACGGCGGCTAGTAGGCCAGCCAGCAGCCCCTTCACCTGAGCAAGCTGTTAGTGCCAGCCGTGTGCTGGACCCAATCATGAAAATCGGAAACCGGGAAACCAAAGAGCAGCTGATCAAACGCCTTAAGCGGATCGAGGGCCAGGTCCGGGGTATACAATCCATGCTTGATGAAGAACGTGACTGCCGCGAGATCATGCAGCAGCTTTCTGCGGTTTCATCAGCGGTCAAATCAACCAGTCGGACCTTCTTCCAGGATTACGCCGCCCTGTGTTTTACTGACATGGGAGCAGATCCTGATTCCAACCAGGATCTGCTGGCCGAGATGATAGCCCTGCTGGATAAAACCCCCTAACTACATAATAATCATTCGGTTTTCTCAGAGGAAGCCGAATCCTTCGCGAGCAGGGTCTTTTCAAAGAAATCCCCAAGTGCTATAATTTTGCCTGCATACGGGCGCGTAGCTCAGTTGGTTAGAGCGCACGGTTCACATCCGTGAGGTCGATGGTTCGAGTCCATTCGCGCCCACTCGCAAAATATGACCGCTATTCATTAAGAATAGCGGTTTTTATTATATAATACAGATATGCAGAGATGCAGATATCAGGCAATATTGCACGTTTATATACGTTAAACAGGCAAATTTGCACGTTATCAACAGGTTGGGTAGCAAATCTCTAAGAGAAAGTGCTTCTTGTGGGGAAAACTTGGGTAGAACGGATTGCTTGAATTCAATCATGTGAGTGAATAGTTATCGCTACGAAAGGAAATCAGTATGATAAAACAACCTTGGAGAGTTACGCCGAAAACTACCTTGGGCAAGTGGTCGGTCAGTCTCATACTCGCAATGCCAATATTATTTATCATTGGCACATCATTCACAAACTCGTTATATAATTCAATCCCAGCAGGTGGAACTATTTTGAAAGATATTGCCGCGAGACCTGCGTTGGCACTTACGATGCTTGCTGGAATGGTTGCCGGAATTTCAGCCTTCATCACAGGACTCTTGGCAATCTTGAGGAAGAAGGAAAATGCGCTACTGGTTTATGTCGCTACCGTGATTGGAGCACTTCTTATGTTGTTTCTCACTGGCGAAGTAGTGTTTCCTCATTAGGAATTTACCCCTATAAGAAACTTGATCTATTGTGTTCTTTAAAAAAAGCTGCCAACACCCGCTGCAGCCTCCCGCCGGCTGAGCTTTTTCGTTAGAGTACAATCATCAAGGCGATATAATTCAAGATAGTTACCAAAAAACCGGTTCGTGATCTGTCCACCAACGTCCACACATAACAGGAAACGTTATTCTAATTGAATAGCGTTTTTTTATATTGGGCAAACTTTACATATGCTACAATCATGATTAACAATCCAATACTCACCAGAAACTCAGGGTAGCAGATGCCCTTCCAGGATGCTTCACAAAGCTCATCCGTTAGAATTCTCAAAACATCATGAGCAAGACCCTTTTAAAACTAGGAATAGTGAAGAACTCCATTGTGAAAGATTTATTCTATTTTGCTATCCCAGCATTAATAGTTTTTATCACTGAGCTTATATTTTGCAGTAGAGATGGATTTACAAATTTTTGGATATCAATTTGGAATTTGATAAAGTATCCTAACGCTATATTAGAACTATCAGCGCTAAGAATTGTAGGCTATGGGTTGTTTTTTTCAGGGCTTGCTGTCATGATCGCTGGGCAACTAACACTTTCTCGGAATTATTCTGGAACTGTGCTAATAAAGAAAGATCACAAACTTATAACTAGCGGTCTATACCGCTATACTAGAAACCCAATATACCTTGGAGGAATATTTGTTCTGATTGGTATTGCTGTATATACACCAAGTTTGTATGGTTTGATAACATCTTTCTTTATTATTCCAATTGCATTAATTAGGATAAATCTTGAAGAAAAGTTATTAAAAGAACAATTTGATGGGGATTATTCAAAATATGTGGGGAAAACAAAGAGATTAATTCCGTTTATCTATTGAAATATAAAAAATAACGGTTCGAGATCTCCAACCCCCTTGGGTTGGTATTGCAAGATGGGGAATTGGATAAACCTCTTCTTGCTGATGTCCCCTAACGTCCACTACTCGAACTCCTTGGTTTCATCAAGTGGTTTTTCCCTTAAAATAAAGAAGAAATCCTTACAACAACCACGGCGACAATACAGCTGCATAACCTATAATATATACTAAAGTTTATAAAACTCGGTTATCTTGAAAGGTAGCCACGTATAGAAAATTTTACGGATTCAGAAAATAATTTACCTAAGGATTGGTAGATATGGAAAATCGTGACCCAATTGAGAATGATCCAAAATATAAAGAAGTAATCCGCCAAGTAGATCAAGAAGTGAAAGCAAAGCTTGGTGACTCTGGACCTTTAGGGCACTGTCATTTGTTATGGGGATTGAAAAAGAAAATATTGTTAGAGCGATATGGTATTTCGTGGAAATCTCCTGCTGATCTGAGTCCCAATGCCGAGTTTGATTAATAAATGTAAATTAACCCAATACTAAATTTACAGGGAAAAAATTCGTAATCACTCCATTCAAACCCACTTCTCAAAAACCACCTAGGGTCGGTTTTTTTGTCAATCTCTCCTTTAGAACCATTTCATTGAAAAGATTAATCTAATTCAAAACAAATCCGGGTTTAATGCTATCATGGAAGTATCACTACATCGGTTTATTAATAAATGGGAGGTAAGTTATGGGTGATAAAGGAAAACGAGACAAAGGCCAACGCGAGACCAAAAAAAAGGCCAAACTCACCATCAAGGAAAAACGCAGGGAGAAAAAAGAGAAGATCAAATCTGGCACAAATCCATCTCAAGTATGACTCGGTTCTAAGTAAAACACTACCCGTAGAAAATTAAAAATTAGTCATATTTGACTGGTTAGATATCTTTTCCCTAACGTCCACTATAAAACCACCCTTCCAGGGTGGTTTTATATATTCCCACCTGAAATTGTTGAATATTCTATAAAGTTCGACAACCTTATCTAACCAGATGAATCATGAATTTCGAGGGGAGAATTACAGTTCCAGTGACCTCAAGGGCAAACCTGGTGCAAATAATGCTGTAGATTTTATCTAGAGTCAAATCATTGGATATTTTATAGATATTTGTCTATTGACAAAGAAACTGAGCCGATTTTGATCAAAAAAGAGCTATAGCCTAAAATTTCCTCAGGAAATCACCAAAAACAAACAATTTAAAGATGACCTAACAAGAATGATGGGGGTAAATTCCCTCGTGCAGGATATCATGAATTAATCCAGATTTGTATTAATTTTCCTCTGGAACAAATAAGTTTACTGCTCAGTGGTAACCATCTATCATTCTTATTATGAAAGAATTGAAGGTAGGTGCTGCCGTGTGTTTAATTTTTATCAATATATTTCTAAAAGTCATGTTATAGGTTTGTTATAAAAATGAAATTATTGAACCGATTTCAGACCAAAAGTCCTCTTCAGTGGGACAAATTCACCAAATTTATGAACTGGAAAAATTTCTTAAACAGGATAAGGCATTCCATTCAGGTGAAGATCACTTTGCCATATATTCTTTTATCCGTAATTGCTGCTCTGGGAGGGGGATTAATTATCACCCAATTGATCGTACGCTCAATTGATGAACGGTTAAATGGCTCTCTGATCGAGACAGGAACAATCAGCAAAGAGATCATTGTTGATAAAGAGGACGAAATGCTCGAATCTCTGCGGCTGATCACTTTTATCAGCGGATTCGATTCTTCGCTCATCAAAGAAGATCCAGAGGGTATTAGGGGCTTGATCCTGCCGGTTGTATACAACAGCTCTGATGATGCGGTAGAGATATTAAACACCGCGGGGATCGGGATTATATCCGTCAGGCGAGATTTAGAATCGGACCAGGTGCATTATTTGATTACCAAAGGCAGCGCCCATTTTTTTAATGAGGAAATTGTACACAAGATACTCAATGGAGAAGTTGATCAGCAGGGCGATAAATATGCTGACCTTATCATGGTCAATGGAAATGATTACCTCTATGTGGCCGGTCCTGTCAAGGACGACGAAAATAATATTATTGGGGTCATTCTGGTTGGAAGCCTGGTCAGTGAAATAGCGACTGATATCAGAGAGGAAACCGCGGCCCACATCACAATCTACAAACACGATGGTCAGGTAATTGCCAGTACTTTTCATGAGGAAATCCCATTTGACGGAACCTATGCAGGGGAAATCGTAGCCCAGCAGAATGACAGCAGCGTAATCCGTGATTTTTCAATCCAAGATCTTACTTACCGCGAAGTGATCTCAAACATGGAGCTACGCGGTGATAAGGATGTCGGCCTATTAGGTGTTGCTTTTTCGACCAACTTCCTTCGTGAAGCCAACCAGGAAACCAAACTCAATATATTTGGCATGGTATCAACAGTCCTTTTCGTCATCATATTTATCGGTGTTTATATCGCCAGAATGATTACAAGCCCTATTCAAGCCCTTAAAACCGCCGCTGTAGCCGTGTCAGAAGGAAACCTGGATATCAGCGTGGATCCTGTTGGCAACGATGAAATCGCCCTCTTGACCAGATCATTTAATGAGATGGTTTCCAATATCAAAGAATCAAAGATTGAGCTGATCGAGGCCTACGATCGCACTCTGGAAGGGTGGGTAAAAGCCCTGGAATTACGCGATGAGGAAACTGAAGGCCACACTCAGCGTGTCACTACTATGACAGTAGAATTGGCAGTCCTCCACGGAATGAACGATACTGAGCTGGAAAATGTCCGCAGAGGAGCCTTGCTGCACGATATTGGCAAAGTTGGCGTGCCGGACGGTATATTGAATAAACCAGGCAAACTAACCGAGCAGGAGTTTGAAGTCATTAAGCAACATCCCTGGTATGCCAACGAAATGTTATCCGAAATATCTTTTCTTGTTCCTGCTATGGATATCCCTTACTGCCATCATGAAAAATGGGATGGCAGTGGATATCCGGAAGGAATAAAGGGTGAAGCCATCCCCTTTGCTGCAAGAATATTCAGCCTCGTAGATGTCTGGGATGCCATTACTTCGGATCGTGTCTATCGTAAAGCAATGACATTCAAACAGGCAATAAAAGTCATTGAGAAAGGACGGGGTAATCATTTCGATCCTGCCTTGACAGATTCTTTCCTTGATTACATCAGGAAGGTTGAGTAAGGGATGAAATCGCTAATTCTTGGTTTGTTCGAGGACAGGAATAGGAATAGAGGCCTATTGGTCATCTTATTCTTGCTCATACTGGTATTGGGCTGGTTTTCCGCTGCTCTTGCCAGCAATTTTTACAGCACCGAATCGATCAGTTTCATCGATTTCCCGATCTTGATAGACTCAAGAGCAAATTATTCTGCAGACCAATCAGGCATAGTGATACCGGCCATTGAGATGGGAATTATTGCTGAGGTTGGCTCAGCAGAGATCCTGGCAGAAGTTCAAAAAGAATTAAGCGAGCCTGTTCCATTGGAACAAATACAAACCCAGAATCCTCCATCAATCGAGCTCTCACTTACCAGTGATCGCGGAGCCCTCCTTGAGCCAGGCGGCGATGTTGAATACCATTTATTATTAACGAACCAGAGCTCAGGCAGCATCTCCTTGACCAGCCTGGTAGATAATAAATGGGGTGACCTGAGCAGTCTGGGCTGCACAGTAAATATCGGGATCGGTGCCCAAGAGACCTACTCCTGTGTTTTCAGTGGTTTGGTTGAAGGAAATGCAGGGGAGATAGTTAGCCATACTGTAACCGCAATGGGGGGGGATAATTTTGGCAATCTCTATCAAGAGCTCATAAGCAAGTCCATCACCATTGCAGATTCCATCCCAACATTTTCCATCGACACGGGCGCTGAAGTCATCTCGGTGGCTGAACCTGGCAGCATGATAAAAATCTTTGTAACAATCACTAATACAGCTAATGAAGCTGTGTCAATTATCAGTCTGAGCGAAACTGATGGGGGCAGCCTGAACGGTAACGGCAATTGTAATTCAGCTGAGAATCCTTATCCAGAAGAACTTGGTCTGGGAGAAATTTATACATGCAGTTATATCAAGGAAATAACCGGAAATGCGGGAGATATATTAACTACAACCACAACAGCCACCATCGAGGATGACGAGGGAAATATAGTTGTTGGTTCAGCCAGCACTCCTGTTAATATTGCAGATGTGACTCCTTCCCTGGTTTTAAGCAAATCTGCATATCCTTCAAATCTTGACGAACCTTCCGGCCTGGTGACGTTTACCATGTCAGTCTATAACACCTCACCTGAAGCTGTTTATCTCATAAACCTGATTGATGATCAATTTGGCAGCCTGGAAGGGAAAGGGACCTGTCTTTCAGATATATTGATTGAACCCGGTGTTACCTATACATGCGCCTTCACCGAATCTCTGATGGGAAATGCTGGCGATATTTATATCTCAACGACAACAGCATTTGTGTCAGATGACGAGGGCAACACAGTATCTGCTACAGATGTCACAAAGATTACCTTCCAGGATCTAGCTCCATCATTGGAAGTTAGTAATTTCCCGTCATTATCCTCAATACCAGAGCCCGGTGGAACACTATCACATACAATCCAGATAACAAATACTTCAGTAGAAAATGTCCAAATAACAAGCATCCTGGATAACCAGCTGGGGAATTTGGCAGGTGTAGGCACTTGTGGGGCATCTGGAAATCCTTATCCATCATCGCTAGCTATTGGCGGTGTATATCAGTGTCAGTATTCAGCGGATATCAGCGGAAATCAAGGAGAGATTTACAGCAATCTTGTTACTGCCACAGTCCGGGATGATGATGGCAATTCGGCCTCTGCTAGTGCCTCCGCATCCGTATCCATTACTGATGTTCTGCCCACCATCATAGTTACCAACCAGGCTGGTGTAGCAACCGTCAATGAACCTGGTGCTGCTGTGACCTATACTGTCGAGGTCCAGAATACCTCGCCAGAATCTGTGAACCTTACCGCGCTGACCGATACCCAATTCGGGGACCTGTCCGCTCAAGGATGCCTGCTGGGTTCGATTGCTAGCGGAGCTACCTATGCGTGCGATTTCAACGGCACCGCAGCAGGGAATGCGGGGGATGTCTTCGCAAACACAATTTCGGCTGTGGTTTGGGATGATGATGGCAATTCGGCCTCTGCTAGTACCTCCGCATCCGTATCCATTACTGATGTTCTGCCCACCATCATAGTTACCAACCAGGCTGGTGTAGCAACCGTCAATGAACCTGGTGCTGCTGTGACCTATACTGTCGAGGTCCAGAATACCTCGCCCGAAGCATTAAATCTTACCGGGCTGATCGATGATCACTATGGTAATTTATTCACCGAAGGATGTTCCTTTGGGATGATTGACAGCGGTGCTACATACACCTGCAGTTACACCAAATCTGTGACCGGGGATGCCGGATATACCCTGATAAATACAACCACAGCAATTGTCTGGGATGATGACGGTAATTCCACCACAAGCAGTAATCATACGGTAGTTGTTGTAGCAGATGTCCAGCCAACTATCACTGTCATCAGCCTGGCGGATGTAGCTGGTGTAAATGAGCCAGGTGGTGATGTAACCTATACAGTAGAGGTCCAGAATACCTCTCCAGAATCAACTGATCTGACCTCATTAGCCAGCAATATATCTGGTAATTTGAATGGGCAGGGTAATTGTGCAGTCGGCGGAAGTATCCCAAGCGGCGGAACATATGCCTGCAGTTTCAGCGAGACAATCACGGGAAATAGCGGGGATGTCATAACGGATACGATCACGGCAGGGGTAGAGGATAATGAAAATAACACAGCGGGAAACAGCGCTGAAATCTCGGTTGGGGTTGGAGACGTTTTACCTACGATCGTTGTACATAACACTGCAGGTGTAGAAATCATCGAGCAG
>Ga0307990_1003890_pt1 | contig 11172 bp, 5 predicted proteins | sample EllFjometagen129_FD_203168 | JGI IMG/M metagenome (GOLD analysis project Ga0307990, IMG submission 203168) | Marine microbial communities from Ellis Fjord, Antarctic Ocean - #129 | ecosystem: Environmental > Aquatic > Marine > Unclassified | place: Southern Ocean | collected 2014-10-08
GCCTGCGATTATCAGCGCAAGGACCGATAACAGCACAACGCGTCCCTTCCTGCCTAAACGCATGGGAGGCTCCCAAATGGTCGCTCGTAAAAATCGTTCATGGCGGAAGTTTGCGCGATCCGCCCGCCGGCCGCAAGACTGGTGCGTCGCCAAACGCGAAAAACACGCGGCTTTCAAGCGACCGTCAGGGAATCTCGAAGAACCGGCGGACAAGGTCCCGGTATTCTGGATCGATCGCGCCGGCACGCATGGCCTCGGCAGCGCGGGCACGAGCCAGCGACCATGCATCGTCGAAACTGACGAACGGAGATGCCCCCGCCGACGGACTCGGCGTCGGAGCATTTGCGTCGCCCCCGGCTGAGTAAGATGGGTTGTAAACCAAAGTGCGAGCCGGCAGAGGTTTTTCGCTGGCGGACGAGTTGGCGTCCAGCGTGTTGGCGTCGAAGGTGGGCGGTCCCTTGGCGGTATGCCCGGAAGCGAGCTTGCCGGCGCTGGGCCCGCCCTGCCCGTCGCCATCGCCCGGGCCTGACTCCGCCGCCAGGCCGACGGCCTTGAGTATCGTCCGAGCGATCCGCGCCGCCTCGGCGTCGTCAGCGTCGGCGACGGCATCCTGGAGTTCGGCCAGGCTGCTGTCAACTTGCTGGTTTTTCTCGGCCGCCTGTGCCGCCGCGAGCAGCCGACGACGCAAGGCTGGGTCGCGCTGGACTCGATCCGCGAGCTTCCTGAGGGCCTCGACCAACTCGCGTTTTTCCTTGGTGTTGAGTTGGCGGACGCGCTCGCGGATTTCATCGAACGCCCCGGCTGAGGCACCGGCGGAACCCGGCGGGGAAACAATCCCAAACACCGTGCAGAGCGCCACCGACAAGGTCAAGGCCCCGATCGTAGCACGTGATCGCCGCCACAGGCCACGACGGGCAAGGTCCACCTCGGCCGCCGCCGCGACCGCCTGGCCGAACACGCAAGTGGCAATCGGTCGGTCCGCCTCCTTGCCCGAGACCAACTCCGCAGCCGTGCTCAACCGCTCGGCCAGGCCGAAACGAATGTCGTGATACAGCGCCGCCTGACCAAGCGTGATGCCCCGCCACAAGACGGTCCCGCCAGCGACGAGTGCGCCCAGCGGCACGAGCATTATCGGCATGAGAAGTCGAGGCCGAGGCACCATCCGCCCGGCCAGGATGGCGGCCGCACATGCCAGCGCCGCTCCACAAACGATTACTGCGACAAGGCGTGCGTCGCGTTCGTCCAACCGGGCCGCCAACCGAAGCCGGGGCCAGCGCAGGATCGCCCCCGCGGCCGCGACGGGCAGCAGCGCTATCGCCACCGCCAAAACCGTACTCACGCGACCCGCCAGCAAACCCGCCTGTCCGGCAGCCACGGAGAGCCCAGCCGCGACGGCCCCCACGGCGGCCGCCTCGAGAGCGCGCACGCCAACGAGCCTCCGCGCCGCTAACTGGAGGACCGCCAGCACATGGGAACGATTGTCGCCTGCTTCATTCATCCGCGTCAGTTTGTCCATCATTGACACCGGCGTCCCCGGTATCGCCAATAGCTATTGTACCAAGAGTCGCCCCTGTCCGCGCGGACGTTTTGCCGCACGCGATGTCCACCCGTGTTTTACAGGGCGTCGGTGAGCACCCGCGTCAGGGCCTCGTCGGAAAGGGCGACGGGGTTGTATCTCATGGAGCTGGCCTTCCTGGCAAGGGCGACCATCTCGCCGACCCGCTCGGCCTTGACGCCAAACTTCCGCAGGCGCGGAATGCCGATTACCTCGGCCAGGTCCGCGACGAACCGGATGCCGGCGTCGATGGCATCGCTGTCGCCGAGTTCCGGTTTGTCCGTCAGCAGGCGACCGACTGTAGCGTAGCGGGTCAGGACCGGGTGTCGCGAGTCCTCCGCCCGCAGGGCGTGGACGTTGGCAGCCATCACGCCCGGTAGCAGGGCAGCGCACACGGCCCCGTGGGGCACGGGGAAGTTGGCACCCATCGGCGCGGCGAAACCATGCACCGCGCCCAGACCGGCGTTGGTCAGTGTGATTCCGCTGAGCATCGCCGCCAGGGCCATGTCCTCGCGAGCAGGCAGGTCCGAGCCATTTTCCACAGCCCTTGCAAGTGAGCGAGCGGCGCGGCGGATTCCCTCTGCCGCCAGGGCATCGGTTATCGGTTGGGCGCCGCTGGAAGTGAGGGACTCGATGAGCTGGCAGAGCGCATCCATTCCCGAACATGCCGTCACGCCCGCCGGCACGGACAGGCCCAGTTGCGGGTCCACAACGACCGCCCGGGCCAGCAGTTGCTGGCCGCGGATGGAGGCCTTGAAGTTTTTCGCCGGGCAGGATATGACCGCGTTTTTGGTGACCTCCGCGCCGGTTCCGGCCGTGGTGGGCACGGCGATCCACGGCGCGGCCTGGCGATGCACCTTCAGGCCCTTGCCGATGACTTCCATGTAGTCCAGGGCTGCCCCGCCGTTGGTCATCAACGCCGCGACGGCCTTGGCGCAGTCGATAGCGCTTCCCCCGCCCAGGCCGACCACCATGTCGCACTCGGCCTGTCTGGCGATTTCGAGCGCGGCGTCCACGTCGGCAACCGTCGGCTCGCCTGGCTGGACAAAGATAGCGCAATCCACATCGCTTTCAACCAGCGCCTTGGTGACCACATCAGTCGCGCCGCCGGTCCCGGCCTGGCCGGCGTTGGTGACCACCAAGGCGGTGCTGCCCATGTCGCTTGCCATCTGCCCAAGGCGCTCCAGCGAGCCGCTGCCGAAGACGATCCGCCCCACGCCAAGAAGCTCGAACGCCCTTCCAACACCGCCCTTTTCGTCCGGGGTCATCGGTCGCCCTCGCCGAAGAATACGCTCTGGTGCTTGACGCCCTGCCGCGCCTGGGCCATCAAATCCGCGACTCCCTGCTTCCATCGGAGGTAGTGCTCGGTCTGCTGGTGGGCCTTGAAATCCTCAGGCGTTTTGTAGACCTCGTACAGCAAAAACCGCGATGGCTCGTCGATGCAACGCGACACGTCGAACCGCACGTTGCCCGCCTCGGCCCGCGTGTTGCGGGCGTTATCGAGAGTCGCCTTGATGAACTGCCCCTCGAAAGATTCCTTCACTCGCACTGTGACACTGACGACGTACATGACATCTCCTTTCCCGTCCCAGCAAGGCTGGTGGGAACATTCCCGCAACCAGGCTGGGCGACGATGTCCCATTCTCGCGCCCAGGCCGGCACATTTCCACCCCAAGCCGGCAACAAGGTCCAAAAGCACGCGCAGAAAGTTTTTTTGTATTTTTCATTGACATTAACAAAAAGCGATGTATAATGCTTTGTTAACAGTCGCACTCCGGGGAGAGACTCCATGAATACCGCGAAAGCCAGTCATCCGCGCGCAAAGGCGGAGCCCTGCCACGGATGCTCATGTTATTATGAGCGCCATTTTCAAACGGGCCGCGAACTCGAACGAAACGCTTAGCGTCCAAAGGGTATATATATTAACAGGCGTTTTGAATGCCGATCGACACCTCGCCAGGATCGTACATGGCAGGAAGGTCATGGATCGCAACACCATGGACAACTTTACTCAAGCAAGGCACAAATCGGTTACACTTAGCATCGGCGTTTAGCTTTGCCTGAGTTTTCTTCCTTGATGCTCGAAATCCGGACTCGCTCCAGCAACGAGATTTATTTCTAAACAAACTGCGATAACAAGTTCTACATTGGAGGCCTCTGGCCATGCTTTTCAGCCGACTGTGGATTATCACTGGAATAATTGCGATGAGCCTGTGCGGTGCCGCCGTCGCGGCCGATCCGGCCTACTACGTTCGCAAGGGCTCGTGGCAGGAAACGATGCAGACATCCCGCGAGGCGTTGGTGACCCACGAGCGTGAATTGGCGAAGAAGACCAAGCCGACTGATCCCGCTCAGGAAAAGCCGGCCAGCCTTCGCGAACTGAATTCCGGGCAGTTCTACACGATCGGCCCATTCGCCCAGGCCGGCAAGGATGCCTTCGCTAACGCCTTCGCGCCCGAGGCCGAGGTCGCGCTGAAGAAATCCTACGGCAAGCTCCGCTGGCGGCAGGTTCGCCAGGCGGACAGCCAGGTCCACCGCCTGAACTGTCCGTCCAACGCCGCGATCTATTTCTATCGCACGATTGTCGCCCCACGCGCTATGAAGCTGCCGACCTTCTACGGCAGCGACGACGGTCTGGTTGTCTGGTGCAACGGCAAGAAGGTCATCAGCAACAATGTCGCCCGCAGCGCCGGTGCCAACCAGGACCACGTCGTTTTGCAGCTCACCAAAGGCGAGAACCGCCTGCTGATCAAGATATGCAACCGATCCGGCGGCTGCGCGTGGTACTTCTCCACCACAGGCAAGGTGAAGGCGGCAGCGAAGAAGCTCGACCTGGCCGCGATGCGGCGACAGCAGTTATGGGACCTGACTCGGCGCGACTTCACCACCGCCGAGGCTCGGCAGCAGATGGGCTGGGAACTCACCGACGGCATCTGGTCTGGTGACTGGAAACCCGGGGACTTCGCTTCGCTGGCAAGGCGATACGTCGGACCGGCCGCGGGCACACAGGTGGGGGCAGATGTCAAAAAGTTCGCCAATACCGCAGCAAACGCCAAGGACCTGGCCAAGGTTCGCAGCCTGTACTACAGCACTAAACTGACCCAGCAGATGCTGGCCAAGCTCAAGGACCTGAACTTCCGGGCCGTGCGATTGGCCATCGAGGACATGACCAAGAGCTTCGGCAAGGACTACCCCAGGGGGCCGGAGTATCTCCGCCGACTGGACGCGATGGAGAAGGCGCTCGTCGCGGCCGTCGGGGCAAAGCAAGAGGACAAGCGAATCGACGCGGCCCGGAGGTTCTTCGCGCTGCGGCGGGAGGCTTTGCTGGCGAATCCGCTGTTGAACTTCGACAAGCTTCTCCTAGTTAAGCGCAGCAACAGTGTGAGGCGACTCGGACTGCCCCAGAACTGGCAGGGCAACTGTGCCTTGCGTCGCAGCGGCTACGACGACGCGATCGTCACGCTGAAGATGTCTGACCTCAGCGGCAGGCTCGATACGGTGTACAAGCCGGAGGGAGACGCTTTCGTCGGCGACGTGGACTTGCACTACGACGGCGACAGAATGCTGTTCAGTTCGCTCGACACCAATAAGCGATGGCAGATCTACGAAATCGGCGCCGATGGCAAGGGCCTGAAGCAGGTCACCGACGGGTCCGCCACGGACGTGGACAATTACGACGCGGTTTACCTGCCTGATGGGCGCATTATTTTCGGTTCGACGCGGTGTTTCCAGGGCGTGCCATGTGTCGGCGGGGGCAACTCAGTGGCGAACCTGTACCTGATGAAAGCCGACCGCGATCCCAACACCGTTCGTCAGATAACCTTCGAGCAGGATCACGACTGGTGCCCGACCGTCATGCATGATGGACGCGTGATGTACACCCGATGGGAGTACAGTGACACGCCGCATTACTTCAGCCGGCTGCTGTTCAGCATGAACCCCGATGGCACGGATCAGATGGAGCTGTACGGGAGTAACTCTTACTGGCCTAACTCACTGTTTTACGCCCGCCCCTGCCCGGCCCACCCCACGCGGTTCGCCGGCATCATCAGTGGTCATCACGGCGTGCCGCGGATGGGCGAGTTGATCCTTTTTGACCCAGCCAAGGGCCATCACGAGGTCAGCGGTGTCGTCCAACGAATCCCGGGTCACGGCAAACCGGTCGAGCCGAAAATCGCCGACCAGTTGGTCAACGGCAGTTGGCCCCGCTTCCTGCACCCCTGGCCCTTGAGCGACAAGTACTTCCTCGTCTCCTGCCAGAAGAGCCGAAGCGACACATGGAATCTCTACCTCGTTGACGTCTTCGACAACATGCTTTTGCTGCACAAAGAGCCGGGCTACGCGATGTTCGAACCCATCCCGCTACGTTCGAGGGTGAAGCCCCCCACCATCCCCGACCGGGTGGACCTCACGCGCAAAGACGCCGTGGTGTACATGGCGGATGTCTATGTCGGCAACGGGCTCAAGGGCGTTCCTCGCGGCACGGTCAAGAAGCTCCGCATCTACTCCTTCCACTATGCCTACTTCCGCATGGGCGGGCACATCAACATCGGCATCGATGGGCCATGGGATGTCCACCGCATTCTGGGCACCGTGCCGGTCCAGCCGGACGGATCGGCCATGTTCCGCGTGCCCGCCAACACACCGCTTGCGGTCCAGCCGCTCGATAAGGACGACAAGGCCCTCCAGGTCATGCGAAGTTGGATGACCGCCATGCCGGGTGAGTTCCTCTCATGCGTGGGCTGTCACGAAAAGCAGTCCGATTCCGCGCCGCTTCGCTACAACGCCGCCGCCGCCCGCCCAGTGGCCGAAATCACGCCGTGGTACGGACCCGCACGCGGCTTCGACTTCACCCGCGAAGTTCAGCCAGTGCTCGATAAGTATTGCGTCGGCTGTCACAACGGAACGAAAACGGGTAAGAGTGGCCAGGTTATCCCGGACTTCCGCCGAAACGAAAAGAAGGGAGCCCGCAACTTCTCGACGGCCTATCATGCCCTGCACCCGTTCGTCCGCCGCCCGGGTCCCGAGAGCGACTACCATCTGCTTACCGCGTTGGAGTACCACGCAGACGGCAGCGAGTTGATCCAGATGCTTCGCAAGGGTCACGGCGGCGTAAAGTTGGACAAGGAAGCCTGGAATCGGCTTATTACGTGGATCGACCTGAACGTCCCCGCACACGGAACCTGGAGCGAGTACCGCCAGATCAGGGGCAACTACCACTCGCGACGGCTTGAGATGGCAAAGCTGTACGCCGGCATCGCCGAGGACCCGGAAAAGGTCGCCGCCGGCCCGACCGAACCCATCAAGCCGATCAAACGCGCCGCGCCCGCCCGCAAGCCTGCCAAGCCGCTCACGATTCCCGGCTGGCCTTTGGACGCCAGCCAGGCCGGGAAGCTCCAGCAGGCAGCCGGCGACAAGCAAGCGGTCTCTATCGACCTCGGCGATGGAGTTAAGCTCGACATGGCGCTCATCCCCGCAGGCGAGTTCGTCATGGGCAACAACGCTGGCTGGGCCGACGAACGACCCCAGGCGAGGGTGAAGATAGATCGGCCTTTCCTGATGGGCAAGTTCGAGATCACCAACGCCCAGTACACCCGGTTCGATCATATGCACGACAGCAAATACATCAGCAACTACAACAAGGACCAGTCCAATCGCGGCGTGGCGGCAAACGCGCCCACCCAGCCGGTTATCCGCGTGTCCTGGCAACAGGCGATGGCGTTCTGCCAGTGGCTGAGCGAGAAGACCGGGCGAAAGTTCACTCTGCCAACCGAAGCGCAGTGGGAGTACGCCTGCCGGGCCGGCACGGCCACGCCGATGAACTACGGCGAGATCGACACCGACTTCGCAAAGTTCGCCAACTTCGCCGATCAGCGAATCAGCTCCCTGACGCGCCGCGATTCACCGAAGTGGATTCCGTCCATCAAAGCCGTCAACGACGGTTCCGTCGCCACCGCCACGGTCGGCAAGTATGCCCCAAACGCGTGGGGCCTCAGCGACATGCACGGCAACGCGGGCGAGTGGACCCGCAGCACCTATCGCCCGTATCCATACAACCCAGCCGACGGTCGAGACGCACCGTCAGCCGAAGGCAGGAAGGTGGTCCGAGGCGGATCGTTCTATGACAGGCCCAAGCGGGGCACGAGCAGCTTCCGCCTGGACTATCCGTCGTGGCGAGGCGTTTACAACGTGAGCTTCCGCGTTATCTGCGACACTCAACCCAAGGCCGCCGTCGCCTCGACCAAGCAAACGAAGTAACGCTCGGTCACGGCTTCCATTTTTTGAGCAGGTCGCCGAAAGGATTGTTGCGGTCGGTGGGCGGTTGATTCCCGCGCCCCTGCCGGCCTGGCTGTGGCCTGGACTGTTTGGACTGTTTGGACTGGGGCTTTGATTGCCCCCTGACGACTGGTTTAGCGGGGCTCGTCCGGTCGCCGCGTTCGGTGGTGACCTGGGGTTTTGTTCGCATAGACAGCGCGATGCGCTGGCGTTGCAGGTCCACCTCCAGCACGGTCACCATCACCTTCTGCTGGACCTTGACCACTTCCGACGGCTTTTCAATATATCGGTCGGCAAGCTGGCTGATATGGACGAGCCCATCCTGGTGGACGCCGATATCCACAAACGCGCCAAAGGCTGTCACATTGGTCACGATTCCCGGTAGCTTCATGCCAGGCGTGACGTCCGCGATCTTACTGACGCCCTCGGCAAAGCTGAACGCCTCGAACTGTTTGCGCGGATCGCGCCCGGGCTTGGCGAGTTCCGCCATGATATCCGTCAGCGTCGGCATGCCGATTTTGTCGGTGACATACTTCTTCAATTCGATGCCCGCCCGCTGCTCAGGCGAGCGTACGAGCTCAGCCACCGAGCATCTGAGGTCGCCAGCCATCTTCTCGACCACGCCATAGCTTTCCGGATGCACCGCCGAGGCGTCGAGCGGGTTCTCGGCATCCCGAATGCGGAGGAATCCCGCCGCCTGCTCGAATGTTTTGGGGCCCATGCCCGCAACCTTGAGCATCTCTCGACGGCTTCTGAAAGCGCCGTGATCGTTGCGATAGGTTACGAAGTTGCCTGCCAGCCGTTCCGACAGGCCCGAGACGTAGCTCAACAGTTGCTTGCTGGCTGTGTTTACCTCCACGCCGACGGCGTTTACGCAGCTTTGCACCACGTCATCCAGAGAAGATTTCAGTGAACGGGGCTCCACATCATGCTGGTACTGGCCTACACCGATGGACTTCGGATCGATCTTAACCAGTTCCGCCAGCGGATCCATCAATCGCCTGCCTATGGACACCGAGCCGCGAACCGTCAAGTCGTAGTCCGGAAATTCCTCGCGCGCGACCGCCGAGGCTGAATACACCGACGCGCCTGACTCGTTGACCGAGATGATCGCCACCTTTCGCCCGAAATCGATGCCCCGGCAGAAGGTTTCACACTCCCTGCCACCGGTTCCGTTACCGATTGCGACGGCTTCGATGTCGAACTGCTGGACGAGCGCCTTGAGCATTACGGTGGCTTCGGCGGTGCGATTCGCGGGGACCAGCGGGTAGATCGTCGCGTTATGGAGCAGCTTGCCGTTCTGGTCGAGGCAGACTACCTTGCAGCCGGTGCGCAGGCCGGGATCGATTCCCAAAACTTTCTTTGACCCGAGCGGGGAGGCCAGCAGCAGTTCGCGGAGGTTATCGGCGAAGACCGCGATGGCTTCCTCGTCGGCGCGTTTTTTGCTGGCCAGGCGAATCTCGGTTTCCATCGAAAGCGACAGCATGCGCTTGTAGCAATCCTCGCACGCATGGGCCACCTCGTCGGCAGCGGGTGAAGAGGCCTTGAGGAATCGATGCTTGAGTCGCCCGATGGCGAGGGTCTCGTCGGGCATTGCGTGGAATGTAAGGAAGCCTTCCTTCGCCCCGCGCCGTATGGCCAGAACGCGGTGCGAGGGCGCCTTGGCGAGCGGTTCGGACCACTCGAAGTAATCTTTGTACTTGGCAGCCTCGGGGGACTCCGCCTTACCGGGAATTGCCTTCGAGACAAGCGTCGCATGGTCCTCGAAGAGCCGCCGCATTTCGCTGCGGGCGTCTGCGTTTTCGTTGATCCACTCGGCGATAATATCCCTCGCCCCAGCCAGTGCATCGGCGGCGGTGGAAACTTCCTTTTCGACATCGACATATTTGCCGGCCTCGGCCTGGCAGTCGAAATCGCTCTGCTCAAAGATCATCTTCGCCAACGGCTCCAGGCCACGCTCTTTGGCGATGGTGGCGCGGGTTCGCCGCTTGGGTCGAAACGGCAGATATATGTCTTCCAGGACGCTCAGCGTCTCGGCGGCGAGCACCTTTGCCTTAAGCTCGTCGCTAAGGCTGTTCTGTTCCTGGAGGCTCTTGAGGATCGCCTGGCGGCGCTTGTCGAGCTCGCGAAGCTGCTCCAGTCGATCGCGAACCGCAATGACCACGACCTCGTCGAGCCCCCCGGTAGCCTCCTTGCGGTAACGAGCGATGAACGGCACGGTCGCCCCGCCATCCAGCAACTCCGCCGTCGCTCGAACCTGGTGGTTACCAGCATCCAGCTCGGCCGTAATCTTCGCGATGTGGGCATCAGATGCGCTGATGGCGCTTGTGGCTGAGTCAGTCATACTCTCTGCAAATCCTTTCGCACAAACGATGAAAACTCCATTTAATCTGACATATCGACGACGAAAAACTCACTCCATGTCCGGCTTCACATCCACCCAATCGCCGCTGTTGGAATAGGCGGATTCGTACATCGAATCCAGGATCGCCCGAGATTGCCGTCCATCACGCCCGGGAGCCGTCAGAGGCGAGCCGGTTCGCACTGCCGCGGCGAAATTCTCGGCCGCGCACAAATGCTCACTTTCGGTCGGGTCTGGCGGCACGTCGGTCCATGCAGCGTCAACGTAGTACTTGGCCACAACCTTGTCGTACGGTCCGCCGGAACAATACATGTAGGCGCCCTTGTCGCCTTCCAACTCCAAGTGAACGTACCACGTCGGTTGCGGATAACTGGTCGTTGCGAAGAAGTTGATGACGCTCCCATCCTCGTACAGCCACACGGCCGAGCCGTAGTCCTCGGCTTCGATATCGTGGGTTTGTGTCCAGACATTGCACCGCACGCTGGCCGGGGCGCCCAGGCAGAAGACCAGTTCGTCGATTTGATGGATTGCCTGGTTGCTGAAGACTCCACCTCCGTCGAGCTTTCGCGTGCCTCGCCAGCCGCCGTTGGCGCGGAAGTAATCCATGTTTCGCAGAATCTTCAGCGAGCAGTTACCGCTCAGCAGTCGCCCAAACCTGCCGGCGGCGATGGCAGCTTTCAGCGAGAGCACATCTGGGTTATATCGTCGGTCCAAATCCACGCCGAGCTTCAGGTTCTTACTCTCGGCGAGGCGTATCATGCGGTCGCAGGCCTCGACGGACGCCTCCATCGGCTTGGTGCTCAATACGTGCTTGCCGGCCTCGATCGCCTGGCAGGCAACGCTGCCGTGGTTACCGGTCTCGGTCAATACGTAGACAACCTCGACGCTCTCGTCTGCCAACCACTCGGCCAGGTCCAGTTTGTACGGCACGGAATAGACCTCGGCGCTGCGTTTGGCCCTTTCCTCGACCAGGTCGCAT
>Ga0307990_1003891_pt1 | contig 11171 bp, 10 predicted proteins | sample EllFjometagen129_FD_203168 | JGI IMG/M metagenome (GOLD analysis project Ga0307990, IMG submission 203168) | Marine microbial communities from Ellis Fjord, Antarctic Ocean - #129 | ecosystem: Environmental > Aquatic > Marine > Unclassified | place: Southern Ocean | collected 2014-10-08
TCCTCGCCGGAACAGAGCGACCTATCAAGTACATAGGCCAGATTTTCGGGGACCTTTTCGATAGAACTGAGGACAATGTCGATCTGATTTACCGTTGCTCTGGCGAGGTTCATCGCATTTTTTTCGACATTCTCGACAATGATTTTTCTGGAATACGTGTAGCTGTAACCGAAAATCAGCAGAAAAATCAGTGTAACGCTGCTCAATATGAGCAGTACAAGTTTGAAGGCCAATCCCCTATTTTTCATCTTTATCACTGATCACCTTATAAAAAGAGGTAAAACCGGGGATCGAGTCTATGAGCCCCATGCTCTTCAGGCCTCGCGCAACGCGGCTGTAGTCCTCAATCAGGAGTCCTCCCATACCGGCATCCTCACCCGCTTCGGGCAAAATCAAATCTTTCATTCTTTCCAGCATCCACTTCTGATGAACCAGAGTCGTGGGGATATGTTCCTTTTTAAGGTTCCTCATGGTAACAGCCAATGCCTCATCGGGATGATCAAAGGCATACAGCCACCCCTCGATAGAGGCCAGGACAAAGGCCGCGCACAGCGCAGGGTCTTTCCTATATGTCTCTTCAAGCACATAAATGCCGTCTTCAGGAAAATTGAGACCATGTTCATGGAAGAAGAATGTGGTCAGTTCATCGGGATTGATGCCGCAATTCATAATCGTATGGTACTCGTTGTACCACATTGCCGAGGCCACATCGACACCGCCTCTCAGGAAGAGATTGACGGAAAAGGACTGGGGAATAACCTGCATCGTAAGATCATATCTTCTGAAAAATGCCCGGGGTTGAAGCTGAAAAACCGGGCCCCATAACCCCACCTTTCTGCCATTCATGTCCTGGGGCTTTTCAATGCCATTCGCCTTTTTAGCTACAAGCATCAGCGCCGATCGCTGCATTATTTGTGCAATGTTGAGGATCTTCTCTCCTCCGGCCCGCATCTGAATTCCCGTAGACAGCCAGAGCGAAGCAAAATCAGCTCTCCCATCTGTAAGGAGATCAGATGGTGGATAGTCCGGCCCGCCGGTAATTATTGTAAGATCTATACCGTGTTTCTTATAAATACCCTTTTCAAGCGCCATATAGTAACCTGCAAACTGGGCCTGTGGAACCCATTGGGGTATGAATGATGCCTTTTTCAGGATATCGCCTTCGGCAGGTGCCCCGGATATAATAATCAGGAAAAGGGTTGCAGCGATTATTAATTTGCACTTTTCTCTCATTTTTACATTAACCATATTTTGTAATCGTTCATGGTTATCGGTTCACAGTTTACTGTTTTTTACCGTGAATGGTTACCATAATTATATCTTTTAAATTACCGATAGGGGATTAACCACACCTTACACCAGAAATACTATAGTAAGGATATTTATGTCATTATTGCGACTGTATCGCACATCATCCGCCACTTTCTTAATAAAAAAGATTCCCAGCCCCCCGATTGCCCTGTCTCCGATATCAGCCGTTGTATCGGGATCGGAACGGGAAAGGACGTCAAATGGAATCCCCTCGTCACTTATTTCTATTACGAATTCCTTGCCGTTGTTCAGGGTGCAGCACATTTTCACCTGCCCCCCCCCTTCGGGATAGGCATAGCTGAAAATATTAACCAGGGCCTCCTCCACGGCAAGTTCTATCGCCATCGCCCTTTTGCCCTCAAAACCACATTCTTCGGAGCATGCATGGACAAAAGAGATGAACTGATCAAGATTTTCAATAATGGCTGTAAGCTCTAAAGATTTCATGAAATGCATCCATATCTATGCCTTTAATGATTGTATGATTAAAGCCAGGCAATCTTCCCCATGAATTACAGGACCGTCATTGCCTCTTCCACAGATTCGTGAATCGGAATAATGGTACTGAATCCCGAAATCTCAAAAACTTCTTTGACGACAGCCTGGAGAGAAGCGAGCAATATCTGTCCGTTTTTCCCTTTGAGCTTCTTGGCCGTTACCAGAACACTTCTGAGGCCGGAACTGCTTATATAATCGAGTCCGGCCAAATCGATGACAAAATTTGCATTTCCCTCATCGATCAACCTGCCCAGTTCCTTTTCGAATTCTGGCGATGAGGTGGCATCCATTCTCCCCGTGACGCATACCAGAACCGCTTTCTCTTCATTCTTTACATTTAACTCCATAAGACTCTCCTCTTTTTATGGACATAAATATCGCAACAAGATCGACATATTATCCTGAAAAAATGAAACATAATCATTCCGCCGGCCACGCCTGCTCAAGGCGCCGCGCACCTTTAAGCAGATCAGCCTACAGAATTATTGAAAAACCGCTTTTTATATGTAATAAACAGGCAGAAATATCAAGCAATATATTATCAGGTACGTCAGGTTTTGTTATCCCTTATCTATTTTTGCTGACCGTAAGGAGCTATCACCGAGCATAAGAAGTTCACAGGGAGGTAAATCATGGAGATCTATGCAGCAGAATACCGGGAAAAGCTGACTACGCCGGAGAAGGCCATCGCGTTTATACAGAACGGCGATATTGTTGTCCATGGACTGACTATCGCCGAACCGCCCGCCCTGCTTTCGGCTATCGCCGACCGGGCCCGGGCCGGCGATCTCAAGGACATCAAGATCTATTCGCTGCTCCCCTTCAAATATGCCGCAACAACGGTGCTGGCTCCCGATCTTAGCGATTGCATAGAAGCCTATACCTGGTTTGTCAGCGCATATGATCGAGGAATGGTTAAGGTGGGACTCAACAACTTTGTTCCCAATTACTTTCACCAAATCCCCCGGCTCTGCCGCGATTTCATGGAGATCGACTGTGTGGTGACGACGGTGTCTCCCATGGACAAAGCGGGTTTTTTCAGCTTCGGAACGGCAAACGATTTCACCTCGACGGCGGCCCGTCACTCCAAACGACTTATTGTAGAGGTCAACGAACGGATGCCCCGCGTTTTCGGGGATTCCCTCCTTCACATCTCCGAGGTTGATGCTCTGGTGGAAAACAACCAGCCCCTGCTGGAGATGATCCCCGGTGCTCCTAAACCGGAAGCGGAAACGATAGGGCGCACTATTGCCGAGATGATTCCCGACGGGGCAACAATTCAACTTGGCTTCGGAGCAATCCCCAATGCCATCACGGGCTATCTTGCCGACCATAAGGACTTGGGCATACATACTGAGCTTTTCGCTCCTGGTATGGTTGACCTGATTGAAAAAGGAGTGGTGACGGGACGGAAAAAAACTCTCCATTCTCTAAAACATGTCTTCACTGTAGCCCAGGGGGATACCCGGATGTACGAATTTATGAACGACAATCCCAGCATGGAGAGCTATCCCGTCTCTTATACCAACGAACCTTCCATCATCGCACAAAACGACCATATGATTTCCATCAATTCCATACTGGAGGTGGATCTTCTGGGACAGGCCAATGCCGAGTTCCTTGAAGGATCACAGTACAGTGGCACCGGAGGACAGCTCGATTATGTCCGCGGCGCCTTTAATTCCAAAGGTGGAAAGTCCATCCTTGCATTTTACTCCACGGCGGACAAGGGGACAATTTCACGCATTGTTTCTCGATTCGAGCCGGGAACAGTGGTTACCACGCCGCGGATGGATGTACACTATCTCGTGACCGAATACGGTACAGTCAATCTAAAGGGGAAATCCACCAGAGAACGAGCACTCGCCATTATCAGCATTGCCCACCCCGATTTCAGGGAGGAGCTCCTGCGCCAGGCGGAGGATCTCTATCTCGTATAAGCGGAGAGCTGGAAAATATCTTTTTTATGCTTTTAACAAACCAGTAAGGCATAAAGGAACAGACTATTCCCGTGATCATCATTGAAAAGGGATGACTCAGATAGATGCCGTGGGCCTGCCGCAAACCAGAATATTTGCTAATGCAATATGATTATGAAGAAACAGGAAACAGGGGACAAGTCAGCTCTTGGCGCATGTTTGCTGATAATGGGAAAACAAATCAGTTCCGCGCTGTTTTCTGCGGGCAGCCTGTTTTCTGTGTTCCTTTAAAGCCTGCATAACTTATTTTTACACGCTTTAACGCGCCTTGAAAACAAACAAAATTATAGTGTAATCTGTAACTTATTTTTACTTGCCCCCTGATTTTGTTAAATTACAATAAAAAGGTTGATAATTGTTACTGATACGAGTATAAGCGGCAGCAAAACTGGTCTGGAGGCTGTTCAGATTTGTCTGAGCGGCTTTTTTTATGTGTATAATAACATTCATTCGGGAGTAGTAGATTTATCTGCTTCCGAATGTTTTTTTGAGGGAGTGAACTTAATGGATTTTAAACTGATGGGACTCAGGGATGAACTGGTGAGGGCAACTGAAGGTCTGGGCTTTCAGTCTCCGATGCCGATTCAAGAAAAAGCAATACCAGCACTACTTTCAGGCGAAAAAGATTTTGTGGGACTTGCCCAGACGGGAACCGGGAAAACGGGGGCCTATGGCCTGCCTCTTATTCAACTGATTGATTCAACTAAATTCAATACTCAGGGAATTGTGATATGCCCGACCCGTGAATTATGTCTTCAAATTACAGAGGATCTGAAACAATTTGCCAAATATATGCGCAAGATTAAGATTGTCGCGATATATGGCGGGGCCAGTATATCAACCCAGATCAAACGGCTTAAGGGCAAACCTCAGATTATTGTAGCTACTCCTGGCAGGCTTATTGATATGATTAACCGCAGGGCTGCAGATCTGTCGCAGGTTTCATATACAGTTTTAGATGAAGCTGATGAGATGCTTAATATGGGATTTAAAGAAGATATTGATAATATCTTAAGGAAAATGCCGGATCATAAAAAAACATGGCTTTTTTCCGCAACCATGCCCCCGGGAGTTGCCGCGATTGCCCGCAATTATCTGACGGATCCGGTAGAGGTGCGGACGGGGAGTAACAACCAGAGCCCGAAAAATATCAGGCATATATGTCATACAATTCAACAAAAAAATAAATATCCGGAGCTAAAGCAGATTATAGATTCTTCACCTGATATTCTGGCTTTAGTTTTTTGCAGAACCAGAAGAGATACCCAGGCCTTGGCTGAATCGTTGATGCTGGATGGTTATCAGTCTGAAGCACTTCACGGCGCCCTGTCCCAGACTCAGAGAGATTCTGTAATGCGGAAGTTTCGCAGGGGTTCACTCAGAATTCTTGTGGCAACTGATGTTGCGGCAAGAGGTCTGGATGTGGATGATATTACGCATGTAATTCATTATAATCTGTCGGATGGAGTGGATACTTATACTCACAGAAGTGGAAGAACAGGGCGTGTGGGGAAATCAGGTATTTCCATTGCGCTTGTCACTTCAAAAGAAATCGGCCGTATTCATATGCTGGGAAAAAGGCTTAATATACGTTTTGAATTTAATAAAGTACCTGCCGGTAAAGCTCTCTGTGAAAAACGATATGCGGATGGTATTAATGCAACCACTAAAACCAGAGCTAAAGCCAGACCTGAATCTAAAAACGTGCGTGGGCCCGTGGCAAAGACCAGACCTGAATCCAAGAACGTGGGTGAGTTCAGATCGAAGACCAGGCCTGAATCCAAGAACGTGGGTGAGTTCAGATCAAAGACCAGACCTGAATCCAAGAACGTGGGTGAGTTCAGATCAAAGACCAGACCTGAATCCAAGAACGTGGGTGAGTTCAGATCAAAGACCAGACCTGAATCCAAGAACATGGGTGAGTTCAGATCGAAGACCAGACCTGAATCTAAGAACGTGGATGAGTTCAGAGCAAAGCCCAAACCTGTAAAGAGAAAAAATCGTCTTGAGTCAGGAAAAACCCGGAGATTTTTTATTAATGTAGGCAAGCTGGATAAAATCAATAAGGGCGCTATTGTACGTTTAATCTGCGACAAATCTGGAATTGACTCAGACATGATCAGGGAGATTAGTCTTAATAGGGAATTCTCGTTTTTTGAAGTTGAAAAACAGGCAGCCGGAAGAGTGCATAATTCCTTAAATTATGCAAGGATTGGCGGTCGAGCTATTCAGGTTCATGAGGCTGTTTAAAAGAATATGTCTAATTTTAATCAAAAAGAGGTTGACCGGAGACGAACATTCGGGATTATCAGTCATCCTGATGCGGGCAAAACCACGCTGACGGAAAAGCTTCTCCTTTTCGGCGGAGCGATCCAGCAGGCGGGGGCTGTTAAGGCAAAGAAAGCTGCCAGACATGCTACCAGTGACTGGATGTCGATTGAGCAGGAAAGAGGTATTTCAGTTACAACTTCTGTAATGAAGTTTAACTACAGGGATTTTGAGATTAATCTGTTAGATACACCGGGCCACCAGGATTTTTCAGAAGATACATACAGGGTGTTGACTGTCGTCGACAGTGCCCTGATGGTAATTGACAGTGCCAGGGGGGTGGAACCTCAGACCGAAAAACTGATGGAGGTCTGCAGGATGCGCAACACCCCGATCATTACATTCATAAATAAGCTTGATCGTGAAGGCATGGCGCCTATTGATATCCTTGATGATATCGAGAATAAACTGCAGATCGAATGTACTCCGCTTTCCTGGCCTATTGGGATGGGCAAGCGTTTTAAAGGTGTATACAATCTTTTTCACAAACAGCTGCATATTTTTGAACCGGGCAGGGAAACTCTCGGACAGGAGGGGATCGTTATTAATGATCTGTCTGATCCTGCTCTGGATGAACTTTTAAAAGAGCAGGCCGATGAACTGCGGGAAGAGATTGCGCTGCTTGAGGGCGCCGTCGATCCGTTTGAGCGCCGGCATTTTTTAAAAGGAAGTCAGACGCCGGTTTTTTTCGGGAGCGCCATCAACAATTTCGGTGTCAAAGAGATGCTGGATGCATTTGTAGAGCTGGCTCCCCATCCAGGTGCGCGACTGTCTGTTTCCCGTGAGGTTTCACCATACGAAAAAGAATTTTCAGCCTTTGCTTTTAAAATACAAGCTAATATGAACCCTGCCCACAGGGACAGGATTGCGTTTGTCAGGATCTGTTCAGGGAAATTTACAAGGGGAATGAGAGTTGTTCACCACAGAATTGGAAAAGAGGTAACTCTTGCCAACGCGACAATATTTATGGCACAGGACAGGGAGAATGTGGAGGAGGCATTTCCTGGAGATATTATTGGTATTCATAACCATGGAACAATAAAGATCGGCGATACGTTTACCGAGAAAGAACCTTTGAAATTCAGAGGGATTCCCAATTTTGCGCCCGAACATTTCAGGCGTGTGCGTCTGAATAACCCGTTAAAGGCAAAGTCTCTCCAGAAAGGATTGATCCAGCTCGCGGAAGAGGGGGCTGTCCAGGTTTTCAGGCCTGTTACGGGCAGAGCCTATATTCTGGGAGCAGTCGGTGTCCTCCAGTTTGAAGTGATCATGGCCCGTTTAAAGGCGGAATACGGTGTGGATGCCATATATGAACCGGTGAATTTTAATGTTGCACGCTGGGTCAGGTGCAGTGATCGCAAAAAAATGGCTGAATTTGAGAAAAAAAATGCATCCAATCTGGCAAGGGATGCTGAAGGCTGTCTATCTTTTCTGACAACAAGTGAATGGCAGCTCGACCACCGTATGAAAGAGTGGCCGGAGATAGAGTTCTTTAAGGCACGTGATATTAACTGACGCAGTAGGCAGGGGACGATCCGTTTCAACCGGATTGACCCTGCTATACCGTATCTGTTGCCGTTAAGATCTTAATTCTATTTTGCAGGTCCGAAGGAGTCTTCAAAAAGCTGGTGAATCGCTTTACGGCCTTCATCACTGAGATTTCTGGTTCCTGTTCCAACAAATGTTTTATCAGTTATAACCGGCATTTCAGCAACCCATTTGTTATCCTTCCATGAAAACCACCCTTTGCGCTCCTGGTCATATACGCTGACTGGACGGTTAAAGAGCTTTGCAAGCTCAACGCCCCAGCCGGTTCCTCCTTTGACAGTGTCATCCGGCTGTATCCATCCGACTGCTATTACGTGGTAGCCATTGTTGACCATGTGAAAAATAGACTGTATGACCTTCCGTATTGTTTCAGCCTTCGAATAACTCCGTCCCATGCGGGCAGAGACTATTTCCATGCTGACATCACCTTTGGCAAGCTCTTCCTGGCTCAGTTTCCGCACACCTCTGGTGCGTTCGATATTGTGTCCCTCGAACGAAAAATTAACCTCCTGAATCCCCCAGCGCTCCGCGAGTTTTCCGAACTCGGCCTCGGTTCCCTTATGCCCGCCGCTGTAAAGAGTAAAATCCATTATTTTCATCTCCTTTTATGCTTCTGTTTATTAATGGTCTTTTCATCCAATCTCTGCGTTATACTCAAAAAATAATCCTCGGAATATCAACTATATAACTGCGGTTATCTTTTTCGCACGCCTTGATCTTGAACGAAGATTCTCATAAATAAACAGAATCTTTTATTTTCCGTCTTTATTTTGTTAATATAATATTGTTATATATTAGTTACTTATATTTCATATCTATGTATTCTTGTCAATGTAATTGTTGTCGTATTTTGTTACAGGAAAGATTTAATCCAGGTACCTTCGTAAAAACTCTATTATGCCTGGAATTAATAAGATATCGGTGTTGAGGATATCAATGATCTATAAACACATCCGAGTCAGCCGTGGTAAAATCTCCCTTGCTTTGATGCCTGTTAATATTGTAGATTACAGATCCACACCCGTTGACTGATCAGAGGCGAGGCGAAGGCGATTGAGGAGATCAGGAGTGAAAAATAAAGAGAAAGACAAGGATATCTCTATTATTAACAAGGGTTGCAGTCTTAATGGAACCCTGGATTTCAAGGGACATCTTATTGTGGCAGGCACTGTAGAAGGTGTCCTCAATGCCGAGTCAGTTATCACGGAAGAGGGCGGCTTCATCAAGGCCGATGTCACATCAGAGAAATTTACCATTGCCGGCAGATTTGAAGGGAACATCATTGTCGCAGGAACGTTGACGCTTCTTGGCACTTCGAATGTCCGGGGAACTATCCAGTGCGGTAATCTGATTGTAGAAGAAGGGTGCATTCTGAACGGCAAGATTACACCCCCTGAGCTTTGCCATTGATGAGCATCTAATGCCGCAGGCCACGATAGAATACAAATCCAGCTGTTTTCCATTATAATGCCATAATATGGCATAGGGAGCTTCAATTAGCGGAAAGAGCAGCCCTGTTTCTGTTCATAAGATTGGTGATGAAGACGGCGGCAAGCACCAGGCCCCCACCCGCCAACTGGAGCAGGGTCAGACGTTCGCCCAGAATAACCCAGGCACCCAGGGCCGTTACCACGGGAATACCGTTGATGAAGATAGAAGCCCGCGAGGCCGGTATCTTAGTGAGGGCGTAGTTGTAGAACAAAAAGGCGGCCACCGTGGCAAAAACCACCAGATATAACAGTGCTACCAGTGATCGTGGGCTGATCGCCGCCCAGGAGAGGGTTGGAAAATCCAGGAAAAGGGCGGGCGCGAAAAACAGAGCCCCGTAGAAACACTGCATACTGGTAATCGCCCGTGAAGAATACCGCATGCCGAGGTTTCGGGCGCTCACAATATAGCAAGTCGCCGAGAGCACGGCCCCGAAGACGATGAGATCTCCCTTCAGAGATCCGCCCAATCCCCAGACGAAATCGGGATCGCCAGTGACCAGGATGGCGATTCCCACAAGAGAGAGAAAGATGCCAATGATACCCAGGCGGTTCGTTTTCTCCTTCAGCATGATTGCCGAAAGGATCATGACCGTTATGGGGATGGTGGCAATAATAAGCGATACCTTGGCCGCTGAAGTGTACAGGAGTCCATGGGTCTCGCAGAGAAAATAGAGACCCGGCTCGAAAATGGCCATAACAAAGAGCTTCAAATGATCTTTTGGTGTAAAGGACGGTATGCCGTTACGGATCATGAGGGCGGCAAAAAAGAGGAATGCCAGCATAAACCTGGCAAAGATAAGCGTAAAGGTGGGGATGGTTTCCAGGGCTACCTTGGTGGCCACAAAGGAAAGGCCCCAAAAGACAGTTGTCGCCACCAGCGCGCCATATGTTTTTAACTGTTCCCGCTCCGACATAAACCCTTTCCATTCGCTGAAAAAAAGAACGAAGTTCGTACCATATCGGCGTCAATTTGTATATGAGATGTTTGGCAGAACTCACTGAAGTTGACTTATCGGTTGCAGCTACCTGTCAACGCTCTTGACTATACCAAGAGATTACCGAGTATTTATTAAAGTCGAGATTTTGGGAAAATGGGTTTATGTAGCAGCTTTCGAAACCTCGAATCTGACTCTGATTGTCTATTATCGCAACTTTGGATTGACGCTTATTCGTAACATACAACGAACAATTCAATATAAGTTTTGCTTGTTACAGAAAGAAAAGAGGAATAATAGTTGTATTGTTACCATCATTGCGAAGGTTTGAACGGACATTGTTATGAAAAGTAGTAAATGGCTTATGATTCTGATAATCGGCGCTTTTGCACTGCTGGGTTGTGTCCCACTTTTTGTAGGCGGAGCCGTGGTTAAAGGAGGGGCATATTTTTATATTAATGGTGAATTAAAAACCGATTACCGCTACTCATTTAACGAAACGTGGGATGCCTGTAAGGAAACTGTGGCTAATATGAATGCGACTGATGTTTTTCCTGTTAAAAAAATAAGCAAAGGAACAATAAACGCGGTTATATACGGAGAGAAGGTCCGTTTTGTTATCGAGTACAAGGCAAAAGACTTGACCTCGGTATCCATCAGGGTCGGTATCTTTGGAGATAAATCAGGGTCGCAACGCTTGAACGACAAGGTCTTTGATTGCCTGATTAAGCAAGTAACCATGAATAAAGTATATAGCGTCAGATCTGCTCTTGAATCTTGGTGCTGATTGCCAATTATAATCTATAACGAACAATCCGACTTAAGTTTTGTTTCTTTCAGGAAGTAACCTTCGATTATCCTTCCCGAGATTTTCTCGGCGCATTTATCTTGATAATTGCCGGCTACATTTGCTATTTTTGGTTCTGGCTGGTTTAGAAAATGTAATAACTACAAATAGAAGGTATGTCTTTTAATTGACCCCACCTTGAATAGGTGGCCTCTTTATCCTTCTTTCCCCTTTTCCCGAGGAGAAACCGAATGAAAACACTGATCATCACAAAGAAAGAGATTGCAAAGGTATT
>Ga0307990_1003892_pt1 | contig 11169 bp, 8 predicted proteins | sample EllFjometagen129_FD_203168 | JGI IMG/M metagenome (GOLD analysis project Ga0307990, IMG submission 203168) | Marine microbial communities from Ellis Fjord, Antarctic Ocean - #129 | ecosystem: Environmental > Aquatic > Marine > Unclassified | place: Southern Ocean | collected 2014-10-08
ATGAGACAAAGGGTGCTGATGCAATCATTGCCCATAAAAAGAGTGTTGCGAGTATCAGTGACCTGAATACCGCTGATGCACGTATTGTTGTAACACCGGATTCTCCATCAGAATTCCTGGCAAGGGTGATGATCGCCAGCTTTGACCTGCCAAATCTCTCCGAAAGCAAGTGGATTGTAAAAGCCGATGGGTCATCGGAAGTTTACAAGAAATTCAGAGGTGACTCCGGCCGAAAACCGTTGGCTTATGCCATGTGGGAGCCGGATGTTTCCAAGGCGCTCAGGGATAGCGATTCGGTTGTGCTTCTAGACAGCTCTAAACTGCAGGGTTATATTATTGATGTTCTGGTTGTCCAGCGTGAGTTTCTGATTGAAAACTATGATGTTGCGAAGGCTGTTATTGAAAGTTATGCGCGCACAGCCTATGCCAACCAGACAAAGATGACCGATCTGGTTGTTGCTGATGCAAAGGCCGCCGGAGAACGCATCAGCCAGTCAGATGCCCAGAATATGGTAAAAGGCATTCAATGGAAGAACTCACTGGAAAATTTTGCTCATTTTGGTGTGCAGGGTGATATGCACTCGCTCGAGAACATTGAGGATATTATCATCAAGATCACCGATGTTTTAGTTAAAACCGGTGCGCTTGAAAGGGACCCGGTTGACGGCAAAGTGAGCAACTTGTATTTCAATAAGATTGTTAAAGAGATGAAGCAAGGTGATTTTCATCCAGGCCGGGAGATTAATATTGTTTCCGGTCTTGAAAATGCGACCGCTGGTGAGTTGGTGCGAGAGACCCTGAAACTTGCCAGACTGACTGAGGAACAATGGAATTCCCTGGCCACTGTCGGTGCCCTCAGGGTGAACCCCATTAAATTTGGAAGAGGCACGGCGAGGATAAATATCCAGAGTCAGCATGAACTCAGAGCTCTTGCCGGCACTCTTAATTCCTGGCCGCAGTATTACCTTAGCGTAACAGGCCGAGTGAGGCCGGGTGGTGACGCTGCCGCCGCTCTTCAACTCGCTAAATCGAGGGCGGATGCCGCTGTTAAGAGGCTTGTAGATAACGGTGTTGCGCCTGAACGGATGAGATCACTTGCAAAAATTGCCGATGCCGACAGCATCTCAGCCCAATCTGTGTCATTTGAGGTAGGGCAGCGTTCATATTGATGATTTTAAGGAAAATGTTGAATGGATAAGAGGGAGATAACGAAGCAAATGCTCCTTGATCCACTTGATTGGATCACTCTAGTCCCCTTTCTGGCAGGGGTCACAATCGGATTCGGTGCGTGGGCTGTCAGCCTCAAGTCCGGTTTTGCTGTGGCTGCCGGTATAATTCTTGTTCTTGTTTCGGCAGGGATCTATCTTAACCGGTTGTTGTTCGGCTGGAACGAGAACTACGAGCGACTTGTCAATGAGTGGCGGGAGGCTGTTGAAAATAAAAGGGATGAGGATCTGGATCGCCTCTACAAGGATCTTCGGAACGATGGAGATCCTCGGACCGAGGTGCTTCTTAAAGATCTAAGGACTCTGACAAAGGCGCTGATGAGTGAGCAATCAGAATCGCTTTCAATAAATGCTCTTGATATTGTGTCAGATGTAGATAAATTATTCCAGAGGAGCGTTGATTATTTAAAGGAGTCTCTGGAACTCTGGCATACAGCTGATAGTATGGAGAGAGAATCCATAAAAAACCAGCTACTGAAGCAGCGCGAGTCATTGATAGTTGAAGTTGAAAAGAGCCTGGATAACCTTGGCAATGTTCTTGGAAGCATGAAAAAGGCTGCAATTAACTCTCAGGATGGACGACAGTTAGCTGAACTGCGGGAGGAGTTATCCGCCAGGCTTAAAATTGCTGAAGAGGTTGAGAACAAAATTAAATCCATGCGGAGGAACAGCATTCCTACGGATGAAGAAAAAAAATATCTGCAGTACGCAGAGTAAAAAAGGAGATGAGTTATGTTTAAGGCGATACGCAGGTTTTTCAGGGCGATCGGTTATATGCTTTCGGGCAAGATTGATTCGAGTACAAAGGGATTGAATGAAGATCCTCATGTGGTGCGTGCTCGGTTTGATGATCTTCTAGAGAAGAAACGTGCATCAATCCTTCAGGTTCGCAACGCTGTAGCAGGTCTGATTCGTAATGTTGAGCGCAAGCGGAGCGAACTTCAGGGCACGAATGAAGATATCAATAAAAAGGAACGCCTGATGAGTGGCGCAAAAGCAATGGCTGCCAAGATGGCCAAGGGTAAGGCAAGAGAGGTTGCCCAGAAGGACCCTGAATTTGTTAAATGTATGAAAGCATATCAGGACTTCAAGAATTCACTCGAAATCCTGACTCAGAGAAAAGAGAGTCTCGAACAGGATGTTGCTCAGAATGAAAGGGAGTCCAAGGGGTATGAGGTTCAGTTGCAGTCGCTTCATCGTGAATTGCAGGAGCTTGTTGATGAAAGAGAGCGCAGTGTTGCTGATGTTGCCATAGCACGTGAAACACGGGCCGCCAACGAAGCAATTGCAGGCATCGCCAATGACGGTACAGCTGATGATCTCAGGCGACTTAGGGAATCCGTTGCTCAGGCTAAAGCTGAAGCTCAGGTGACATCACGCCTGGCTGGCAACGATACAGCCCGTCAGGAGGCGGAGTTTATAGAAATGGCCGGTGGAATTGAAGCTGAGTCCGAATTCATGGACGATATCTTCGGAGAGAGTGAAGTGAAAGCGGAAGCGGTGCCAGCCGCGACGAGTGTGGAAAAAGAGAGTCTTCCTGAATAAGTGAATCAAAACAAGTTATATCAGATAAGTAAGGAGTATCAAAATGTTAAGGAAATCTATTACAGGTATATTTGCTGCAGTTACAATCACTGCAGGGTTGTCATTCGGTGCGGATGCACCTTCATTCACGCTCGCAGTAAGCGAATATCCATCATGGAGCGGCACGTTTCTGACGGCCTGCGACATTGGTCTTATTAATGGAGCAAAAGGTAAGATGGGGCCTCTGGAGAAGAAATGGAAAGTCGACATCGTTGTTAAGGACACCGAGTACGATTCGTGCATCACGCTGTTTGTTAACGGCAATGTGGATGCCGCATGTCTGACAAACATCGACAGCCTTGCTCCCAGCGTGACAAGAAAGGCTGTTGCAATCCTTCCTACGTCAACCAGCGCAGGGGCTGATGCCTGCATTGTTCAGCCAGAGATTAAGGACGTTAAGGATCTTAAAGGCAAAACAGTCAGAGGGCTCTCAGCCAGTGTTTCTGAATATGCTTTTGATAAAGGGCTTGAAGCTCTTGGTGAAGATCCGAAAGCGTATAAGTTTGAGAATCTTGACCCGGTTCAAGTCGGGGTGGTTCTGCAGAGCGGCAAGATCGATGCCGGAGTGACATGGAATCCGGTTGTCATGGAAACCCTTAAGGCAAATCCCAAGCTTAAACGCCTGTTTGATTCAAGTCTGATAAAGGGGCATATCATTGATATGGTCACAGTATCACGTGAGTCACTGGAAAAAGAGGGCGGCAAGGCTTTTGCCTGTGCAGTTGCTGACACATATTATACCGTGTGTAAACTGATGGAGGGAGAAAAGACACGTGACAAGACTTTGACGGCCATGGGGAAACGTTTTGCTAAACTCGGCTTGAAGGATATGCGCGTCATAGTTAAAGAGACTCAGTTTTATTCCACGCCGGAAAAAGGAGTCGCGTTGTTCAAAGGCGAGGTTCTTCCGAAGGTTATGAAATCCGACATCATTCCCTGGTCGATTGAGAAGGGACTGATTGATAAGGATAAACAGCCTAAATTGGTTTTTGGCAATGATGCTACCGCCTCGCTCTGTTTTGATCCGCAGTACATGCAAGCTGTTAAATAGGCAATTCAATCAAGTAGCAACCCGGCCTCCATACCAACGCAGGGTTGTTGCTGTAGTAACAAAAAGGGCGCTATGATCGGTAAACGGATATCAAAGAAGACCGCTGTTGCATGTTCGTGCCTCTCCATCTTCGTTTTGCTTTTAGCCTACTCGTTCATGTCGCAGGTTCAGCACAGAAAAAACAGCGAAGATCGTACAATTCCCAGCTGGGGGCAGTTATGGGATGGTGTTGTCTTCCTCTGTAAACAGCCAAACGCAGAGGAAAATGATACATCTGACCTGCTCGCAGCGGCTCTCGCCGGAACCGGCATGGAGAGTAGTCAAAGCGAAAAGAAAATGGGTTTTCTTGAAGGGCGTATTATTTGGGAGGCTTCGAAAGCAACACTGGGCAGGTTGTTTGCGGGTCTGTCCGCTGGGCTGATCGGGGGGATCGTTGCCGGAATTCTGATGGGGTGTTTTCTGAAAATAGACGCATCCCTCTCGCCGATTATGTATTTTTCGTCGCGGATTATTCCAACAGCAGCTATGCCTATTTTCTTTAAGCTGGCCGGCATCGATTTTGAGATGTATGTAGCCATGATCACATTTGGGTCAATGCCGATAGTGACTCTGACCGTATCTCAGTATGTCCAGAATTTTCCTGCTGAATTGCGATACAAGGCATATACTCTCGGTGCCAGCAACAGTGAGGTGATTACAACTGCGATCTTCCCCTATGTGCTGCCTAAAGTGATTGATCTGGCAATACTGATGATTGGGCCCGCTTTAGTATATCTTATTGCTGCCGAACAAATTGTTGCGGGAGAGGGTTTCGGCTACCGTATCCGCGTGCTGACAAAGGCAACCCGCTTCGAAGCGGTTTATCCGCTCATCATGATTCTGACAGTTTACGCAGGTGCAATTACATCCATGTTGAAATGGTTCCAGAAATTTGCGTGCCCCTGGTACAATGTGGGGGGGCGGTAAAGCAATGTCTAAAATGATACTTAAAATTAATGGACTCTCCCACTGGTTTGGCTCGAATCGGGTTTTGCATAACATCAGTCTTGACATTGAAAGAGGTCAGATTGTCGCTTTGGTTGGCCCCAGCGGCTGCGGCAAATCCACCTTGCTCCGTGCGATTCTAGGCACTCACCTCCCAGCCAAGGGCGAAACAATTATACAGTATAACAATCAATCCAGAGTCATTGAATCACCCGGCCGTGACCGAGGTATTGTGTACCAGAGATATTCACTGTTCCCGCATCTTACGGCACAGGAGAATGTGGCATACGGATTAATGGTTGATCAGACCACAATCGCAGACAGAACTTTTCGAAGAGGTGCATGGAAGTCTTTAAGAAAGAAACATATGGAGCAGGCGGCCGAGATGCTGGGTCGAATGAGAATGGGAGCTTCGCTTAACAAATATCCGCCGGAGATGTCAGGCGGTATGTGTCAGCGTGTGGCGATAGCTCAGGCATTGGTCGTGGAGCCGGCTCTGCTCCTGCTGGATGAACCGTTTGGTGCTCTGGATGAAGCAACACGTGAGGAACTTCAACGGATTCTTTTGACGCTTTACGGAGAAAACAAAAGTGCGGTCAAGGAAGGCAGGGAGCCGCCCTATACAATTATGATTGTGACGCATGAGATAAATGAGGCTATCTTTGTGAGTGACCGGATCATCGGTTTGTCTCAGTATTGGGACTGGAAAGAAGCGGGCGAGACCCAAAGTCCCGGTGCAACAATAGTCTACGATCAACCGGCGCCAATTTTCAATCCAGAAGACGAACGTGATTTTATGTTATTCCGGAAGCAGAAGGATGAAATACTGCACGCAGTATTTGATCCTGAATACAACCAGTCCTATAAGCAGTATATCGCTACGGTAAACAGAATGCAGGCAGAGGAGAAATAGGTGAAAGATCCTGTATATGATTTTATGAGAGATGCCGGCAGAATCGTTAACTCCGGTCAAACGCGATCTTTTGTGTTGACTGGAAATATTAGCGATTTGTTTTACAGTAACAAGGAGCAGAGCAAAGATTATGTGCCGCTTGTAGATTTGCTCGTGGATAAGTGGGCTGTTTCCGGCAGCCTGCTTGTTATCTATGAACTCAACGGACCTGTTCGCTTTCTTGACAAAGCAGATGCGCAAAAGATGAAGGATGCGTGGGGTAAACTGCACAGTAATGAGAATCAGCATGCAATTGATCTGGCGCTGGCGAGGACCAAAAAGAGGATAGCAGAGCTTAAGCAGAACCCGCAATCCAGTTTTGATGCTTGCCTGAAAAAAGCCCATGGCAACCCAACGTATGCTTTGGAACTTTTAAGGCAGATGTGTCTGTGTTCGCGGCTTAGCCGGGAGGGTGTGCCTTTCCTGTGGGAAGATCTGGTGATTATTATCGAAGGGGCTGACTTCCTGATTCCTGAAGGCGAGATCGGACGGATGTCGGATGTGGACAGGCAGAGGGTTGCCATCTGCAGAGACTGGTTTTCAGACTCAGGCTTTGTCAACGGCAAGGATACGGTTGTTCTGCTTGCCGAATCAATGAGCTTGATCAGCAGCAAGATTGCGCGATTGCCTCAAGTTATCGAGATTGAGGTCTCGGCACCGGATGAATATCAACGCGCTCATCTCATCAGATGGTTTAACAAGAACCTGCCGTCCAAAAAGAAATTGAAACTTTGGGGTTCTCAGGAAACTCTGGCCAGGATGTCAGCGGGACTTTCGGCTCATGCTCTTGTGCAGCTTCTCCGCTATACATCCCATATGAATGTGCCGCTTAATTCGAATGATGTTATTTCCAAGGTTGAGGAGTTCATTAAAGATCAGTTGGGTGAAGACGTTGTCGAATTCAAAAAGCCGGAACACAATCTATCGGATGTTGTCGGATTTGAAGAGTTGAAAGTTTTCATGAAAAAGGAGTTTATTCCCAGGATTCGGTCAACCGGAAAAAGTGCACTTCCCGGCGCGGCCATCGGTGGACCGATTGGCTCAGGAAAAAGTTTTCTACTGGAGGCGGTGGCCGGAGAGCTGGGCATCGTTGTCCTTGTTCTGAAGAATATCCGCAGCAAATGGTTTGGCGGGACAGATGTCATATTTGAACGCCTGCGCAGAATTATTTATGCTCTGGATAAATCGCTTATATTTGTTGATGAAGCTGATACACAGTTTGGCGGTGTCGGTCAAGATACACACAGCACAGAGAAACGGTTGACCGGAAAAATACAGGCAATGATGGCTGACCCTGTGTTGCGCGGCAAGACCTCATGGTTGCTCATCACGGCCCGCATACATCTGCTTTCGCCTGATATACGTCGGCCGGGAAGGGCCGGCAGTCTTATTATACCTGTGCTTGATCCTGAAGATAAGGATCGGGATGCATTTATCGCATGGATGATACGCTCCGTCTTCAGGAAAAGTGAGACATGTGGCAGTGTCAAAGATGCTGTTGAGCAATTGAGGCCCTGCATGAAGGGTTATTACGCCGCCGCATTCTCAGAGGTAAAATCCGATCTGGCAGCAACTGCCGAATTAAGGAAGACGGACAAATTCAGTATTGATGAGATCAGGGAAATAATTGAAGATCACATACCGCCCGCTGTTACCAAAACTCGCGACTATCAAACACTTCAGGCTTTGATTAATTGCACCCGGCTTAGTCTGCTGCCAGGAAAGCTTAAAAGAAGTGAGATTGAGCTCAAGCGGGAGGCATGGCGCAGAGAGATACAAGTGCTGGAGAGCGAAGGTATTCGTTAAGGAACATTCATGATCAAATATAAAACACAGTTACTTCTTGCAAGCCTGCTTACGCTGTTGAGCGTATCTGTCTCATCCCATGCTGCCGAGAGGTCATTCGGCATGCCCAAGGTTGAACTTGCCGGTGAGAAAATCGTCAGTGGACGAAAGGTAATACGCTATGAGCATCAAAGTCTCTCTGACTGGGGATACCTTAAACCTCAACGTGACTACTTTAACGTGCTTCCACCCGCCAGGAGCGCAAAGAACGTGCCGCTGCGCGTCATTCTTCACGGTGCCGGCAAGAGTGGCGACAAGGCAATGGTATCCGCTCTGAACAACAAAGAAGAGGAAATGCATTTCTATGGCGATGACCGTTTTTGTGCCCTCTACCTCGATTGCCGTCAGAATAAGATAACTGATTGGTGGTGGGGCTACCATCTTGCCAAACGCTCGGGCGATACTTACGAGGAGCGGTTGACACCCACCGAGAAAAGGTTGCTATCTACAATTGAATGGGTCGTGAAAGAATATGATATCGATCGAAACCGGATCTATCTGAGTGGTGTTTCAATGGGCGGTTCCGGTAGTCTGGGACTGGGAATGTGTCGGGGAGATATCTTTGCGGCCATCAACGTGGCGGTGCCGGCAGGTGTCCAGCATATGCTACTTCGCATGAAGAACGGGACCTACCCCGATCCACCCCCAGTTGTGAACTACTCCTGTCATATCGACGGATGGTCAAAGGATCAAGATGAGTTTTTGAATTACGTTACGAAGCACAAGCTCCTTTTCATTTACAAGTGGGGGTTGTTTGGACATACGACTATGGTGCGCAAGACAGATTCGGTTGTCAATGAGTTCCCGTGGCTGGAGATCGTCAAGAATGCAGCCTATCCCGTCTTTATTGGGGCCACCACGGATCAGGCATATCCAGGCTTTAAGAATAAGGAGGCACCGGATCAGAAGGGCCAAATAAATGGCTACTTCAGATGGAATACTCTGGAAGACTCCTCCAGCAGCTTTAAGATGGAGCTTCGGCTGGTTACCGGTAAAGAGCTGAAAAAACCGTTAGCAACCCCAGCTGTGTCGACGGCTGATGTCACTCCCAGACGTTTGCAACATTTCATAGTTAAACAGGCATTAACATATAAATGGAGTATGATGCGTGACGATGACATTCTCCAAACAGGGGAAGTACGCCCAGACCAACAGGGCCTTATCACTATTAAGGCATTAAAAATAGAGGCAACTCCAGCGGTGTTGGTAATAAGACCAATTGAAAGCAATTAAAAGAAGGAGGATGAATTATGTCATATGAATTTAGCGCAGATGAGTTTCGCGTACGGCGCAATAAGCTGAGTGGAGTGATCGGCAAAGATTGTTTTGCATTGATACCTGGTGCTATTGGTCCGAAGGGAGAAGAGAAATTTCGGCAATCCAAGGATTTCTACTATCTGTGCGGTATAGAAATCTCAGGCGGCTATCTGCTTGTGAATGGAACCAACGGTCGCAGTTCGCTTTTTTTGCCGCATGCCACGCAGGTTGATCATCGCACCGATGACCCCGTTGTCTCTTTTGAGAATGCCGAGATGGCCAAGGCAATCTCGGGAGTCGATGAGGTGCTTGGAGTTGAACAGCTAGCGCAGCGTCTACTCCGGGCTCATCAGCTGTATCTGCTCTATGAAGACGACACCGTGCGTAGTGAAAACCGCTATCACTGCTCAGAGTGGGCCGCACGGCTGGCGAGTGATCCGTGGGATGGAAGGCTGACGCGTGCCACGCAGTTTATCAATAACATCCGGCGGCGGTTTCCGCATATCACATTACATAACCTGACACCGGTTATGGATGAATTGCGCTCTATTAAATCACCGGCGGAGATTGCACGCTTGCGTCATGCGGCACGGCTGAGCTCCAAAGGCCTAATGGAGGCAATGCGTTCAACAGCGGCAGGGGTCTATGAATATCAGCTCGATGCCGTCATGCTCTATCATTTCCTCGCAGGTGGTGCTTCCGGCCGCGCTTATAACTCAATCATCGCTACCGGTAAAAATATTATCTATCCGCATTACAACGCGATCAATCAGCAGCTGAAAGCAGGTGGCTGGGTGCTGGGCGATGGAGCCCCTGACTTCCGCTATTATGTCAGCGACATCGGTCGCATGTGGCCTGTTAATGGGGTATATTCCCCTGAGCAACGTTCGCTTTATGGGTATGTTGTTGAGTATCATAAGGTGGTTCTCGACTGTATCCGGGCGGGACGTACCTGTGCTGATGTGCATGGGGAAGCGGCTGAACGTATGCGGGATTGCTATGACTCGTGGGAGTTCTATTCTCCGCTTCATAAGGAGTTGGCTGCGCTTCTGTTTACCTTTACGGGGCATATCTCGCATGCCGTTGGTCTCAATACACATGAAGGGTTCAGCATATTCGGGCGTAGCAATCATTTATCACGTCCCTTTGAAACGGGAATGGTCTTTGCGGTCGATCCCACAATTGACGCAGCAGAGCGCGGCATCTATGTGCGCATTGAGGACACCGTGGTGGTTACAGAGGATGGCATTGAGAATCTGACAGTTGCGGCTCCCACTGAACTTAATGACGTTGAGTTGCTGATGCGGGAAGAGGGGATGCTTCAGGCTGTTCCTCCAATAATGCCCTAAAGCTGCCACTTCGACAAGCTACTTCGGCAAGCTCAGCACAGGTCAGGACAGGCAGAGCCGCAACCGGTCGTGCTACGGCGTAGCCACGCCTGCGGGGCGCAGACGCGAGTTGCCGCTTTTAACAGCGCAACCCCGTTGCGGTGCTCAGCAGCCGACAGGGGGCGGCTGAACCCAAAGCGCAAACAGGGTTGCGCACTCCAAAGCCCCCGGCGGAATAAAAAAACTTCTATAACAAGTTATATCTTTCGGTGTTTTGTCGCAAATCAAAGCCTTTACTGTAGCTGAGGTCCTTGACCTCGGAAGGGTTACCCACACAAAAGTTGGAATAACCAAACTTAGACGCATTCCATAAAAATCAATGAAGAGCCTGAAAAACTCGGAAGAATCATTTTTATACAAGAATTTGCAAAGAACGAGAAGTTGAATCTAAAGAAATAATTGCCCGTATTGAAAGAGTTTTCAAACCTTGAACCTCGGAACTTTGAACCGCCGGATCTAGGTTTATCAGAGTTGCCCGCGGATGGCTTCCAGTTCTTTTCGGTGTGCAGCGGTGGTTTTGGGGTAGCTCATTTTTAGATCTTCGAGTGCGTCGAGGATGACTTGCGAAACGATCAGCCGGGCGTTGTCTTTGTCATCGGCGGGAACGGCGTACCACGGTGCATGCTGCGTACTGGTTGCATTCAGGCAGTTTTCATAGGCGTTCATGTATTCTTTCCAGAGCTTACGTTCTTTCACATCGGCCAGACTGAATTTCCAGTTTTTATCCGGGTCATCAATGCGGGCGAGGAAGCGTTTTTTCTGCTCATCTTTAGATAGGTGTAGAAAGAATTTGATGATCCGGGTGCCGTTGCGATGCAGATGTTTTTCCATATCCACAATGGAGCGGTAGCGATCTTCCCAGACGGTTTTTTTATCAATCAG